>Ga0315279_10001848_pt1 | contig 33726 bp, 25 predicted proteins | sample YL17G06_20_MG_FD_203694 | JGI IMG/M metagenome (GOLD analysis project Ga0315279, IMG submission 203694) | Sediment microbial communities from Yellowstone Lake, YNP, Wyoming, USA - YL17G06_20 | ecosystem: Environmental > Aquatic > Freshwater > Lake > Sediment | place: USA: Wyoming | collected...
ATCGACAACTGTCATACGGAACGTGAGCATGTTCATGCCCTTCGAAGAATTCAAGGTACAGGAGATAGTCCCCTGGGAAAAAGGAAAAGCAGCCATAAGAGAGGCGTGGAAAATACTCGCAGCAACTATGTAGCTTTCCAGACGTACCCAATATCAAATATCTCCCTTTTTTGTATTTTTTTGCCGTACGCTCTACTGAAAAGTTGGTTGGGTTAAAGTTTTATCCCGTGCGTGAAGAAGGTCCGTAAGAAAGCGGTTTTTGATGGGTCAAAGAAAAAAGGGAAAGTTATTTGCGTTTTCGGAATAGTTGTATTCCTTCGATTGTTGTTTGGTATTGGAATCCTGCTTCTATGAGTTTGGTTGCTTCTTTGGCTGTTGTTGCTCCTGTGCATGTCCATTCGTCGTCGTTGAAGTTGAGTAGGTGCATGTATCGTTGGGTTGTTGTTAGTTTTGTATGACCCATTAGAACCATTACGGTGTATGGGTTTCCGATGTCGTTTAGCTTCTTTGTGCAGAAGTAGTGTCTCAGGTCGTAGAGTCGAATTTGTCGTATTGTTGGGTCTTTGAGCTTTTCGGCTAGTTTGTTTCGCATTACGCGGTAGTGTTTGCCGTAGTGGTCTGAATCTTCTCCTTTGAACAGTAGGTCGTTTGGAGCTAGGTTTTTCTTTGTTACGTGTTCTTGGAGTTTTAGCGTCAAGCTTTGGGACATTGGTACGGTTCTTGGGTTGCCTCTTTTGGCTGTTGTTGGGTTTACTGTTTTGTGTTCTATGTCTATGTTTTTAGCTTTGAGTCTTGCGAGTTCTACGGGTCTTAATCCCGTCTCCATGCTTAGTTGCAGTTTCATTGAGAGAAGGTTTCCAGCGTTTGCGATGAGCATTTGTATTTTTTCTCTGGTTGGTAGTGCGATGTTCTTAGCTTCTTCGCTATACTTCGACATGTTCCAAGTGATGTCGTAGAATTTGCAGTATTTGTTGTAGGCTATGCAGAGGTTTCGTTTGTAGCCGTCTGAGGCTTTGTGTGTTGCTATTAATAGTTTTACTGCCTCTGGTTCTGCTAGGCTTGTATGTTGGCTTAGGAATGTTAGGGCTTTTCTTGTGAAGTTGATTGTGTAGTCGCTTTTGTTGTCTTTTAGCATTTGGATTAGGACGTTCTGAATCTTTGGATTTTTGTGGTATTCGGGAAAAAAGGGCTGGTGTGTTGGTCGTAACCCGCCTTTTGTTCGTTGTGGCATTCGGCTAATCGGGCTACCCGCGCTTTGGGTAGATTCTTCATCAGCGCCTGTTTGCCCTTTCCACTTGCAGGACAGCCGTTTCACCGTTTCGCATCCAGCATTCTCAACAACTTGGCATGCATCATCGGCACTTGCTGAATGGACGTTTCGTTTCTGCTCTGTTGCCAAGGCTCTCGCCTTGCGTCCTTGCAGACGCTGCAATTCTACGTGTGGGCGGAGTTTCCTCAAGCCTTTCGTGTAAGGCTCGAAAGCCACACCCCAACTCGCCAGCCAAGGAATGTATGATGTAGACTGTTGATAATAAGAATTTTGGAAAACTTATCTTTGGGACGAGCTTATCTGGAATCGTGGGCAGATTCCTCATGTCTAGACGAGTTATTCTGATAACTGGGACGCCCTGCGTGGGGAAAACTTCAGTGGCGCACATGCTTGCAGCCAGGCTTGACGGGGTGTACCTGAATTTGACGGAATTGGCGACCCGAGAGAGCCTTATTCTGGGTAAAGATGAGAAGAGAAATTCGACAATCGTGGATGAAAGGAAGATGAAACAGAGGATTCGTCAACTCATTGAGGAATGCAAGAAGGACAGCATCGTAATTGATGGGCACTATGCAGTCAGTGTGGTTCCTAAGGAGCTTGTTTCTTGCGTTTTCATTTTAAGGCGCAATCCTGTCGAATTGCGCGGATTGATGGAGCGATCTGGTTTTTCTGGGGCCAAGTTGTGGGAGAATTTGGCTTCTGAGATTCTTGACGTCTGTCTTGTTGACGCCTTGAACGTTCACGGTGCAGAGAAGATCTGTGAGTTGGATGTGTCTGACAAGAGCTTGGAAGAGACCGTGAACGAGGTTTTGAGCATATTAGAACGGCGTAAAAAATGCTACGTGGGTATTGTTGATTGGATTGGCAAGCTTGAAAGTGAAGGCCTTCTAGATGAATATCTGAAAATCTGAACGGCCTATCTGAGGCTTGAAGTTACTTTCTGCTTCACTAACAACGTGATCTTCCTTCTGTTTCCATAAGATTTTGCGTGATCGCTGAATTTTTCGCCTATGATTATAGGACTCGATAGACCCACGTCCTCCGACGCTTTATCAATGTTTATCACAAGGTTCACACCTATGGTCCTGTTCCAGTCTCTTATCCAAACACCCTGCGTCACGTGCCCCTTCTCAACTATCAAGTCAAACTTACTTGACGTGCCGCTGAAACCCTCAAGCGTCGTCTTTTCTTGGTCTATCTTGTACCCCTCTTTCTTAAAATACCGTATTACCGACTGCACCAAGTCTGGCGGTGGCGGTTTCATCTTTATCTTTTCTTTTTCGGCCATTAGCTCTCATCTTGCCCTAAGGGTTATCTAGTCGGAGGATGAAAAGGTTTTCGGACGGTGCGCGTCATGGCGTCTACGATAATAGTTGTCTGTGGTAGATGTGGTGGTCTCTTGATGGCGAAAGCTGGCCAGAAAACAAGAACCTGCCCTTATTGTGGTTCCAGAGTTGACGTAGACAAGGCCAAGAAGGTTGCCTCAGCCAAAAGTGCCAATGAGGCCTCAATAATCCTGCGCAGGCTGAAAAGCGATGCTGCAGCCAGAAGATGATCGTACGCTGCTTTTACTGGAATACTTGCCGGCCAGACCCGTCTATTTCCGATAGCATCTGACAAGTTCTGCATACGCGTTCCGTCGTTGGCTCCCCACATTTTTCGCATTCTGCTAAGCCTTCCTTTCTCGCAGACTCTTCTATCGCAGGCCTCAGTTTTTCCATCGAGTTGAAAATCGTGAATTTTGTCCCAGGATGTTTTTCCTCAATTCTGTTGAGCATTGTGCGCACGTCGTTTCTGAGAGCTTCCGAAGCATAAGGGCAGGGTCTACTCTGAAAATTTATTTTCCTAACATAAGCGTACAGGGCGGTCTCTCTTTCGGGTATCTCGCAGAATGGCTTTATTCTCCTCACGAGTTTCGGATGCACTTCGTCCGTGACTGGTTTTTCTTTTGCCAAGCGCCAAACGTCACCGTGAAACATGTTCAGAAGAATCGTCTGTGTTTCGTCATCCAGCGTATGGGCTGTTGCAAGTTTGTCAGCATCGGCCTTTCTAGCAGCCAGATTCAAAGCTTTTCTCCGAAGAACACCACAGTACGCGCATGGCGTGATTGACCTGCTGGCACCCTGCTTCTGACGCTTGACGATTTCGTCGAGTGTAAAGCCGAAAAGCTCTTTGAAAGAGACTGTGAAATGCTCTGTTTTGAGTTTTCTGCAAGTCTCAGCAGCTATTTTCAAGGCTTCATCTCGATATCCTCTTATCCCCTCATCTACGGTGACCGCTACAAGCGATGATCTTGGATGATTCCGTTCCAGCCTCGTTAAGATATGCAGAAGACTCAAGCTGTCCTTTCCGCCTGAAACCGCCACGGCAATCCTGTCGTCGAATTTGAGCATCTCATACTCTGCAATAGTTGCTCTGGCCTTGTCTTCAATGGACCTGCAGAAACATCCCCTGCACAGCCTCTCTCCAGAGTATGACCTGAAAAAGAAGGCTTCTCTGCTCCTGCATACAGTGCAAACACCTGCTGTATTCATTCGACCTTCACATTTTCAGATAGTTTTCTAGAACTACTGAAATAAACGGAATACAATAGTCTTTTGAAAGAGGACGTGAAAATGACGAGGCCTCTAAGCCGATCAGAGTATCGAGAAGTAATCTATGATGCCAAGCGATGGGACATTCTTCAAAGACTCAGAAGGGAGGCGACGCGAATAATGGAAGCTTTAGAGAGAACTCATTTACAATCCATTGTGCATGGAAGCATCGCTAGAGGAGACGTTAACGCAAAGAGTGACATAGATATTTTTCTGCCTTCTCAGACATCGTCTTTCGCCGTGGAAACAACGTTGGAAAAGGCAGGCATACGAGCGAATAGGCGCTTAGTTGTACAGGCCACGCCAACTTATGCGATGAAAGCTTACCTCGAAGTGGATGAAAATACGGGCGTCTCGTTCCCCTTGATGGCCATGCGTAGGGTGGAAAGAGAGTTCTACCGGTTCGGAGGCGAAGCCACACTTGAAAGTCTGAAGTGTAATCTGCGAGTGGCAGGCGTGGACAAGCGGTTAATGCTGATCGTTCCCACGGAGAAGGGCCATAAGGAAAGCACCATTGTTGGACAGGAGGAACATGTTGCCAAACTGCTTGGAATATCGGCTGAGACCGTTCTAGATCGTGTTCGCACCCTTTTGAGAAGAGACAGAATTGGCAGAACGGGCGTTTTCATAAACGTGGAATTGGCTGAAGATGAAACTTTTGAGATGGCTCTTCACCGGCTTGCGGATCAGAACCCGGCTGTTCGCAGGCGGTTGGCAACCCTGTCTTGAAACGTTCACTTCTGTTGTGGATAGAAGATGAGTTCCTGTTCTTCCAAGAGCTTCTGAATGTTGTCCACAGCAGTGTATATTTCCTGCTCTTTCTTTGCACCGACGCACACGAGTTTGCCAGCTGAGAAGATTAGGAACACAACTTTGGGCTCGTCCATCCTGAAGACGGCTCCTGGGAATTGTTCAGGTTCGTACATGACCTTTTTAAGCTTGTAAACGACACTTTCCAAGTCGATTTCTCCTCCGAGTTCTGCTGACGCAACGATGTTTTGGATGGTGATGACTGGCTTGTTTTTGATCGGTATCCCATTGTTTCTCAGCTCCTTCGTCACTTTAGTCACTGCCTGTATTGCCTCTTTCTCAGACTTGGCCCCCGTGCACACCATTTTTCCCGTCGTAAAAATCAGCGTAGCCGTCTTCGGCTTCTTCAATCGAAAGACGAGCCCCGGAAACACGTGTGGATTGTATTCAGCGTGAGGAAACTTCTGGACTATCTGCTTCAAGTCTATGGTTTGATTAAGGGTTGCTGACGCGACTATATTTTGGATTCGCACCGAAGGTTTTCTTCCATCCATGCCTTATCTCAAATCCTGCAGGCCAATCTAAGCGTAATAGTGCCACCTAGATATAGCTTTAATTCGACACGATAACCGTTTCGATTCTTGGCAAACTATTCCCCGCTATTGATCTGATTGGAAAACGGGAAAACGGAGAATTGAGGCTACTCCGCCTAGGGCAACGAGCTTTGACCCAGCTTCATGCTCGGTGCTGATCACCATCGTCCCGCCACCTTTCTGTTCTACTTCCTTCATAATCTCCTCTAAACGCAATCGCTGCTCATCTGAGGATTCACGCAGCATCGAATCCGCCAACACGAGCTTTTCAACTGCGCCCATCTTCGCAGCTTTTTCGACTTGTTCCATTCCATAAGTGATAGTCAATTCGCCCTTGCCCAGTCGTCTCAGGACTTCTTCCATTACCTCAGTTTCTTCAGCGATTCGCAAGCGCTTCGTGGCTTTGAGCAGAACCCCTGAGCGCAGGGCCTCGTTGATGCCGGCCACGCCGCCGTTGTTGACGCCTTTCACGTCTACTACTGACTTTGCTATGTCTCCCGCCTCGTTTTCAAGGAATCTTGCAAAGTCATTCTTCACGTATCCTGCACCGATGATCACGATGGGGCTTTGCGATTGGGCCCAAACTCGACGAAGGTTGTTTAATGCTCTCATGAAATATTCTTTGACGGCTGTTGTTCTTTTTTCAGTTTCACGCTTTCCAGGAAGCTTCACTCGCTCTTCTACCCTCTCATCGATACCATACTGAGCTGTCGTGGCGATCGCATAGTTTTCATCGTCAATTGAGACTATTATGATGGGTTCTTCGGACGCTCTGCGTGCCTTCTCTAACCTTTCAAGATGATGCCCAGCCCATTCCTTCTTCACAATCGTGGCTGCTGTGTTTAAGGCGATCTTAATCGTGTGATGCGCTCCTTCTGGCACATTCTCTGGGGCCTGACGAATAGTGCCATGAACTCTCAGTCTGCCCAAGAGCTTGTCCCAGCTAACCGATTCAACTTTGACCCCTAAGAAGACGGAGACCCTTTCTCCACGGCCAGGCCTGGCATATTTTTCATCAGGCTTCATCTCTCGCGTAGTTCGGGCATAGATCTCGTCATTTTTGTAGATGATGTTGTATAGGTGCCACAAGTCGTCGGTTGTCTCGGGAACAATTTTGATGAAGCCTTTGTGCAGATTTTTTTCCAGAATCTTCAAGCCTTGAGCCTCTTCCGAGTTGATGCGCAAAACTCAGTAATAAAGCTCGGCCTATTAAGGAATGAACTGCACTCGGAAAGCAGTTTTGATAAGTATTAAAAGTGTGGTTAGTTTGAATAATCATGGCCAAGGCAAGGGAACAAATCATGAAGGTTACCTTTTGGCTTCTAGACATCAACTATGATGTTGGCGATAAGAGATCTGAGATCTGGCTTTGGGGCGTTGACGCCTCTGGAAAAAGAGTGCTCATCGTCGACAGAAACTTTCTTGCCTATTTCTATGCCGTAGTTAACGAGAATGCGGATCCATCAAGAGTGGTTAAGGAGATTGATGGGGGACATTATTCTTCAGTCGTGAAGCTTGAGATTGTTGAACGCAGATTCTTTGGAAAGCCCGTTAGAGCTGTGAAAGTATATTGTAAGGATCCTGATGTTTTGCCCAAATACGCTAGGGCCCTTCGTGGGCTCGAAGGGGTAAGCGATTGTTTCGAAGATGACGTTCGATTTTCCATGCGCTACCTTATTGATAACAACATCGTGCCGTGCGGTTGGCACGAGGTGGAAGTAACTGAAGAAATGTCAAAAATGGACGTTCACGTTGACAACATCTACGAGGCAAGATCTAAGCCGAAGCTTCTTGGAAAAAGCGATGTTCCACAGTTGAGAATTATGGGTTTCACGACAGTATACTACAGTAGAGAGGGTTCCCCGAAGCCCAATAGGAACCCGATAGTCACAATTTCCACTGCAACAAACCGTGGCGAAACAGAACAGTTTTGGGCAGGTGATGATAAAGACGACAGGCCACTTTTAGAAGCGTTCGTAGCTTACGTTCGAAATCTTGACCCAGATATTGTCCTAGGTTATGGCGTGAACGGACGCGACTGGCCATACCTCGTGGAGAGATGCAAGCAGCTTGGGCTGCACTTGTACGTTGACAGGACGAAAACTGAGCCTCATACAAGCGTTTATGGACACGTTTCAATAACGGGCAGAGCTAACGTGGACCTCTCTGATTATGCCGAAGAATTTCCGGAGGTCAAGGTCAAGACTTTGGAGAATCTGGCCGATTATCTGGGGATAATGAAAATTGAGAATCGCAAGCTGATTGAAGATGTAGAAGTCTCCGATTACTGGGATGACAAGGCCAAACGTGAAGTATTGAGGCAATTCTCGTTGGACAATGCGCGATGTGTTGTGGGCGTTGCGGGGGCAATTTTGGATTTTGCAATGCAATTGTCAAATCTTGTGAGTTTGCCGCTGGATCATGTTGGAGCGGCAGCAGCAGGCTTCAGAGTCGAATGGTTCCTGGTGAAACGTACACGTGAAATCGGTGAACTCATTCCCAAGAGGATCGAGCAGCCTTACAGACCCTACCCTGGCGCCATAGTGCTTGAGCCCAAGCCTGGATTGCATGAGGACGTTGTTGCATTGGACTTCAAGAGCATGTATCCCAACATAATGATAAACTACAACCTCTCGCCTGACACCTACGTGGCTCCAAAAGAACCTGAACCGGAAGAAGGAGTCTATGAGGCACCAGAGGTAAAGCACAGGTTCCGAAAAGAACCACCTGGATTCTACAAGCAGGCATTATCTGATCTCATTGGCGTTCGGGATAAAATCCGTTCAAGAATGAAGACTATCGGTCCCAAAACCGTCGAGTTTCGGGTTTTAGACGCTCGCCAAAAAGCTGTGAAGGTAATAACCAACGCTATGTACGGTTATGCAGGTTGGACTGGAGCCAGATGGTATGTGAAACCCGTGGCCGAAGCCGCTGCAGCTTGGGGAAGGCACACCATAGTCAACACAATTAAGATAGCAGAGAAAGAAGGACTGAATGTCGTCTACGGCGACACTGACAGCATATTCGCGAAGAACGAGCCGAGAAAAATTGACGAACTCTTGATTGAGATTAGAGAGAAAATAGGGTTGGAGATCAGCCGCGACAAGGTTTACGTGCGGATCTTCTTCACGGAGGCAAAAAAGCGTTACGCTGGATTGCTGCCTGATGGACAGCTTGACATTGTCGGCCTGGAAGTCATGCGTGGAGACTGGGCTGTCGTGGCCAAGAAGGTGCAGGAAAAGGTTTTGGAAATCGTGCTTAAAGAGCAGTCCTCTGCGAAGGCCGCTAAATTTGTGCAACACTTCATTTATGAGCTTCGGCAGAAGCGCGTGGCCTATCGTGATCTCATAATCTGGAAGACCTTGACGAAGCCTCCGGAGGAATATGAAGTCAAGGCGGCGCATGTTGAAGCTGCAAAAATGCTAAAGGAGAAAGGGTGGGAGCTTGCCGTAGGCGACAAGGTGGGCTATGTGGTAGTAGCTGGCAGTGGCCGTCTTTACGAGAGAGTGAAGCCCTACATGTTTGCCACTTATGCTGAAGTGGACATTGAGTATTACGTGTCTAAACAGGTTGTTCCAGCTGCGGCCCGCGTTCTTGCAAGCTTTGACATAACCGAAGAGCAATTGCTAGGCCCTAAAACAGAAGAAAAAGAGGTCAGAAAGCTGACTGACTTTTTTGGAAGTTAGTCTTGCATGATCTCGGAGAACGTCATCAGCTGAACGGTTAATGATGGTTTGACGGCTTCCGATATTCGTGAAGCTATAATCTTCTTTATGTTTTTCTCGCTTGCCACGTCGACAATCCTCTGTGTTATGATGCCGTCAAAGACTATGGTGTCCACTCCTTCCATTTCTTGCAGTTTTTCTGCCAGTTGATTTACTGGCATCCGCTCGATCGGCTCCAGTTTGTCGTTTAGAAGTACCGCCTCCAATGTGCCTTCTAGGGCTTTTGCGGTTTCGGCAAGTTCCTTTGGAACTTCGATTTTCTGCTTTTCTCTCTTCGGTTTGAACAGATCTTCAACCGCGACTTTGGCTTCTAGCGCGTCAAAGATTTCCTTGCAATTCAACTCTTCAACTTCTTTGCCTCTTGGAGCTCTGCCGACTTGTTTTATGTCTGTTACTTGAAGAAGCTCTTTCAGGATCAGGTCTCCGCCTCTGTCTCCGTCAAGAAGTGCGGTGGCTTTTTTCTCTTTGCAGAGCGTTTTTATCGTTTCGGGAACCTTTGCTCCTTCCAGTGCCACTGTGTTCAGTAGACCGCATCGCATTAGGTTTATTATGTCAGCCCTTCCTTCAACAATGATTATTTCTTTTGCATTCTGAAGCTCTGGTCCAGCTGGCAATTCATCCGGCCCGTACTTTTCCACTTTGCCGATTTTCAGCGTTTCTGAGACTTCCTTGAAAACCTCGTCCACCGACGGCAGAGACTCGATTGTCCACTTGTGAAGAATCTCTTTGGCCCTATCGATTATCACTTTTCTTCTGGCTTCTCTAACGTCTTCAATCTTTTCAAGGGTCACCTTTGCGGCGCAAGGTCCAACTCTGTTTATGCTTTCTATGCTTGCAGCGATCAAGGCCGTGGAAACACGGTCTAGGCTCGTGGGGATTGTTATGGTGCCCGTTGTCATGTCATTCTTAGAATGCAGCTCAATCTCTATTCTGCCAATTCTGCCCGATTTTTGAAGATCCCTCAAATCGAGCTCGGGGCCGAACAGCCCTTCTGTCTGTCCAAAAACCGCTCCGATAACGTCTGGTTTTTCAACTACTCCTTCTATATCAAATTTCGCTTGCGTAACGTACTTTATCGTAAATGCTTGTGATGAACCCGTAAGCGATACCTCCTATTTGATTATGTTATGGTTAGTTTAGCCACGTAACGAGTGAATTGTTGCTCAGATTACGAGATTTCACTTTGATACTGACTATATATTACATTTATGAATTACGGCTCTTACTCTTTAAGCTTTCTTCTATAAGCCCGAATTCAGGACGTTCTGTACATTCTTATATGCAGAAAAGACAACCCAATAATGAGAGTGCGCACATGGAAGAAAATGTGGAACTTGCCCGTCAAGTCATCACGCAATGTTTGAATATAGCAAAGGGCGAAAACATCTGGATTCAAACTTGGAATCACACAATAGACTTGGCGTCGGAGATAGCCCTCGCCTGCCTAGAAAGAGGAGCCCAGCCATTCATCACGCTTAACGACGAGAACTATTGGACACGTTCACTGCAAGAAGCACCGAAAGAATTCTTGGAAGCTCTCCCCTCCACAAAGGCTGCTACGCTGGAACAGACCGACGCGTTCATCTTCATGCTGGGACCGAAGAAACCTGTGGATTGGAGCAGAATTCCCCCAGAAAAACAGGAACTTGCCAACATATGGTATCTCGAATCAAATAAGTACGTAGATTCATGGCGGAAAATCGCGAGAAAACGCTCTGTTCGCACGTTAGGAATCGAATATTGCTTGGTCACGCCGGAAAGGGCGAAATCCTTCGGTATCAACTATGAAGAATGGCGAAGAGTCATGCTTGCTGGTTGTCTAGCTGATCAACGTCAGATCGCTGAAAGGGCGGCTGGGCTGGCCAAGATCACAAGAAAATCCAGAACAGTGAACATTCAGACTTCTTTCGGAACAAACCTCAATTTTATGCTCGTTGAACGCGAGCCGGTCACGGGTGACAGTCTTGTTACTAAGGAAGATGCAGACAAGGGCATTGTGAAGTTTTTACCTTCGGGCTTTGTTGAGGTTGCACCTGACGAGGATAGTGCTGAGGGAATTGTTGTTTACGATGTGCCAATTCCCGTTCGAGGAAGCAGGAGCATCGAAGGGTTAACATTGCATTTCAGCCAAGGAAGAGTGGTGAGGTATTCAGCACAGAGGGGAATAGAGCCATTTGAAGATTACATTAAGTCTGGTCAGGGCGATGTTGACAAGTTCGGCTTTTTTGGCATGGGCCTCAATTCTGGTTTGATACATGGCTTCACTCAGGACGACAAGGTCTTAGGCGGAGCCACGATAGGGATCGGCGGAAATGAAGATAAATGTGGGAAAAATCGGACAGTTGGAAATCGTCACTGGTGGGCTTCTATGAGTGAAGCAACGGTCAAGCTTGACGGGAAAATCGTGTTTAGCCACGGTAAGTTGCAGATGTGAGCCGAAAAGAAAGATCAGGTTCAATAAAGGATCTTCATGCTAGGTTAAGCGCTTTTTTTCTTAGCGTATCTAGGTAGGAGGCAAGGCTTTCAATGTCTTTGATCTCTTTTCCGACAACATGGAATAGGTCGCGCCAAAATGTGGTGCTAGGTTTGATCTTTGCCGTTTCCAGACATTGTCTTAATCGTTTTGTCAGTTCTTTTCCGCGCCTGTCATAGTCCAATAGCAGGATCGCTTCTTGCGGCTGGGCCTTCTCTATTTCAGTGAGCACATCTAGGAGTGATTTGCCGCCGCTTTTTGCAGGTATTATTCTGCCTTCTACGCCTAATGCTCTGAGAGTTTCAGTGTCTTTTCTGCCTTCAACAATTATGGGTGTTCCTTTTCCGGACTCTATGGCTAAGCATTGTAGAAGTTGCAGGATTTTTTCTTCTCTTTCTTTAAGGCGCGTCGACAATGGGTGTTTACCTTGTTGTCTGGGCGTTCTTCACGGTTAGCAGGCATTCTTTGGCTTCTTTGTTGCTTTCGAAGTATTTTCTGACGGGTTCAAGTATCTGGGCTAGTTCTTCGGCGACAGCATTCTTCAGATCCTGCGGGTGCAGTTTTCCATTAGCATAGGCTTGTGCTAACTCTTTGAAGCTTTGAAGTTCCATTTTGCCTCCGAATTTAGCTGGCCTATTGATGGTGAGGGTTTGCTTTTCTCTGAAGATTACGTATTTGCAGTATTCCAGTATCGGGTTGTACTCGACGGTTTTTTCTGGGCAGAAGGCTTTGGAGACTTTCTGTTTTATTTCCTCAGGAGTGTCGTAGATGAAGATGCAGGTTTCAGGTTTGCTCTTGGACATTTTTATTGATGAGAGAATTTCCCTTTCCTTTTCCTTCGGGATAGGCCAAACTGGGGGTTTAGTCAGACCTTGAAGGTAAGTGTGGTGCACGCATACGGGTTTCCAGAATCCGATTTTTTCGCCGATTTCCCTTGCTACGACGTTTGCTTTCCGTTGGTCCATGCCTAATTGGCAAATCTTGACTTTCATGTGGAATATGTCGGCCACCTGCATTGGCGTATAGAAGAAGTCTGAAACGTGTTTGGCGTCGGTCTCTTTTCTGCCAGCGATTTCTAAGGTTCGTGTGACTCTGGCTATCGAAAGGTTCTTGGCAACTGTGACTGTTTTTGCCCAGTAGTCAAGATCAGCGTACAGTTCGTCTGAATAGATGAACTCCACTTTGTCCTGCGGTACGCCGAGGGCTATCCATGAGTGTTTGAAGAGGTCGCCGGCTTTTCTGATCAGTTTTAGGTCTCCGCCGAGCTTGTTGTTCAGCCACGCGTGCCACGTGGACAAGTAGGCCTTGAAGTGTATGCCCGCTTCGATGAAGTCATTCATCTTGTAGGCGCAGATGTTGCCCGTTCCAAGGTGAACCAGGCCTGATGGTTCCCATCCGCCATAGGCGACGGGGTGTTCCTCCGTCTCCAAAAGATGCCTCAGATCCTCAACCGTCAAGACCTCCTCAGTTGGGGGCCTGCACACTAATTCCATCTTTCTCTCTACGTCCAAGTTTTATCCGCCAGTTTCATCAGCTTTCTAACGTTCTATGGCGAAGCGCAAATTAAAGTTTTAGTTTATGACAAAGCCATGCTCTTCTTTTAGCTATTACTGCTTTCTGGCAAGTTCTGTTAGAAGCATTTTCGTTCTTTTTCGCGGGCTATTGTCTCCCAACGTAACCTAACACTTAACTTCATTGCTGGAGCGTTGCGCTCTTCTAGGTTAAGCTCTCTCCGGCGTGGGATTTTGTGCCCGCGCCCACCGTGTCCCATGTTTGGGTAAACCCGTCCTTATCCTTAGTAAATCTTTGTTGTTTTCTGGCTGATTGATCATTGTGTTTTGGTTGTTACCATGTGTTTCTTGCTGTTGGGCGATCTGTTGATCGGTCTGATTTTGGTTTTCCATTTGTCTATCACCTCTTGTATCCATTCAAGGACATTCATTCTTTAGCGTTGTTTTGTGACGAGGAGACAATATGGCTTTTCATCTTCTTATAGATAGACTCTGAATGGAATGAGGGGGAAAAATTTATGTTGAGGAACGGTTTGTTTGAGTGACGAGACAATAAATTTTTAGCAGGGGCGACCCTGAATGGAATGAGGAGAAAGCCTTATGTCTCCGAGGAATGGTTTGCGTTAAGACTTCATGGCTGAATGTCTCTACTGATAGCTTTCAGCATCTTTGCTGGGTCTTCACGTGTGCGCTATTTGGGTTTAAGTGGCGGTTCAATGTGTTATGCGTGTCATGTTTTGTGTGTTTCTGTCTTATGTTATTAGGGTTTTATATACTTGGTAGTAGTAGTTAACAAAAAAGGGTGACTTAGAACGACTTTACTCGATGTCGTTGGGGTCGGGGTTGACGTTGGAATCGCCTAGAGTTTCCTCTTCTGAGGTTTTTAATGAATACGAGCTTGGGATTTTGGATAAGGTGGGGCTTCCTTACGCTTCTTATGAGGAAGTTAGGTATGCTCGTTCTTTTCTTGAACGTTTGCGGGTGAATTATAGTAATTTGAAGAATCGATATTGGATTCTGCCCGTTGATAATTCGCATTCCGACGAGGTTCAAGTCGGTCGTGGTGTGCCGACTTCTGATTTTTGCGGTCGTTGGGTTAATGACATGACCTGTAAGAACGTGGAAGGACATAAGGGCGTTATGCTCGGTGATGTTGACTGTACGGGGAAGATTGTTGTTGGTCATAAGCATTTATGGTGTCATAAGTCTTCTTGCCCGATTTGTTTCTATCGTGGGTGGGCTTCAAGGGAAGCTCGTGCTATTGTTGGACGCTGTGAAGAGGGGGAAAGGCGTGGTTTTGGCAAGCCTGAACACGTTTCGGTGTCTGTGGCTATTGCTGATAGGGATTTGCCTGAGTCTGTTTTGAGGAAGCGGGCTGCTAGTGTTGCTTTTGATAGGGGTATGGTAGGTTTCTGTATGATTTACCATGCGGTTCGTATTGATAGGAGAAACAAGAGGCTTAAGCGTTCTCCTCATTACCACTTGATCGGTTTTATTAAGGGTGGTTTCGACCGTTGCCGTGACTGTGTTCATAATCGTGGTGACTGTGCTTCTTGTGACGGGGTTAAGGGTCGTGAAGTTCGTGGGTACGCGAAGGATGGGTACTTGGTCAAGGTTTTTGATGTTCGCAAGACTATTGTAGGGACGGCTAAATATCAGCTTGGGCATGCTACTGCTAGGGTTGGTCTTAAGCGGTCTCCGCTTGTTACTTGGTGGGGTTCTATGGCTTGTCGTAAGTATAAAAGTTCTAGTGTGCCTGCTGAGGATACGTGTCCAGCGTGTGGCGAAGAAATGACCAGATCGATTCATGTTGGTAAGGATCGTGTCGTTAGGGACATTGGAAATCCTGAGTATGTCTCGGTGTTCGTTCTTCCTGAATTTGATGAGAACGGTGACCCGAATTACGTTGATGTTGTAGGCTGTCGTGAGTCTGGATAGCGGTAGCTCCGTGGGTTTGGGTGTTGTTTATGCATCGTTGGAAGCATGTTTCCCCTAAGAAGTTGTCTGTTCGAAAGCGTTTGGTTGAGGAGCGCGCGCGTTCTGCTTTTCGTTGTTTCTATGATGGTTTGGTGTGTTCTAAGCCATTCAACTATGTTGATAAGGATTCGGGGAAATCTGTTTCTATGGGTGCTTGTTATACTGTCCGTAGAGATTGTAAGATTCGTTTTTGTTCTAGGTTTAAGGGGAAACGACCTGATCCTTCTTCTGTCAAGGATTTGATTCGTAAGGCTATGCTAGAGGATTCTTCCAATTGCTGATTTTTGTTTTCTTGGTTTTTCTTTGACAGTTGGGGCATGTGACGTAGATTGGCTAAAATCAGATTGTATGTCCGAAAGAGGACGCAGGGGTCTTACATTGCGTCTGTTCCTCTGAGGCGTTTGATTGAGTTGTCTGGGTATGATAAAAGGCGTTGGTCTTTTGAGGATGGTTGGTTAGTTTTAGAGGCTTTTTAGGGAAGCGCGCGCTTACCTGAACGATGCAAAGAGCAGGGGGATGCAGTTTAGGAACAATACTCCTTTGTTAGTGCAGGAAGTAAAGGGCAAGAACAAAGAACCCTTGCCTCTGGATACCTATCTTGTGCAGAAAGTGATGCGAGAGACAGCAATACGCAGCGGTCTGGTGGACGATGAAAACAACGGCAAGGATGTTAATCCAGTGTCGCCCCATGCGCGCGCGCCTCGTAGTGCTTGTGGGTGAATGAGAAGGGGAAGGGAAGTGGACTGAAGGAAGAGAGAAAGAGAGATTGCGGTTGTTACTTTTGCGGGATACAAAAAGTTATTTTAAGGTCTATTGGGTCACTGGATGATGATGACAGATGAGCTTTGAACTAGTTGAAGCAGATTCAGCTGCAATGGCTTTGTATTGGCATTGGACAGAAGGACAACACTATGTTGTCAAACCAGAAGGTGCAACAGGTGGGGACTGTCTAACTTCTCTCGGAAACCTTTCGAAGAATCTGAGAAATATTAAAGCAGCATCTTCCGTTGCTGAACAAGCTGATTCGTGGAGGAAGAAGTTAGAAGCGAAATATGTTGTGAGTCAAAACCTTGATGATGATGATAAAAAAGACCTAAGCAATGCTTCGTGGGAATGGCACAACAAGTTGCTCTCTGTAGCTCAGGATCTGGATAAAGATCAAAAGACTCTTGAATCTATCGAAGAACGAGTCAAGAGATTCGAGAAGAGTTATGAGCCGCTTCTTGAAAACATGAAAGAATTCATGACGAGGGTTCAGACATCAACTTTGAATTTCGTGGAGAGTTCTCCGACTGAAAGGTCTCTCGAGCCTATCTTGCGAGGATTGCTGACTAATGCAGGTTCGGCTGAGTTAATGTTTGCAGGATATTTTGACCAATATCTTCTGAAGGATTTCCAGAGTTTGTCATCAAAACCGCAGATCAAGTTCATCAGCCCTGAACTGACTGGTTCGAAACAGGATCAAACTAACTTGGATGCCCTCAAACGATTGAGTGCAATGGGAGCTGAGATTAGATTTCATCCAATGCTTCATGCAAGAATGGTTCTGAGTCCAACTGAGATCATAGTGGGGTCGGCAGACATCAAAAGCGATTGTCTAGGCGGAAGGCGATACGATGCAGGAATCTGGACAAACAACCCCATGCTCATACGGTCAGGAAAAACCTTCTTTGACAAAGTCTGGGCAGAGTCCAAAAAGTTGTAGTCCGCATTAACTCAAGAGCACTGTCTCCAATTCGCTTTCATGCAGCTGGCTATTAGAGCCTCTTTGAAGTTGTCTGAAAGCTCCTGTATTATGAAGAGCGCGCGCTAGACAGAAGACATAAGCTAGGTTAGTTTTTGTTCTTGTTTTGTTATGTTGTTTATTTCTCTACTTTTGCGTTGCTTCATGTTCTTGCTTCTGTTCTTGGGTGTGTTGTAAACCGTTTTGTCATGGTAGGGCGCGCGTTTCTACAATTTCACGGTTTCTTTTCCATATTCATCGGCAATTGAGATTCTTGTTTCATGGTCGTCACAGACGTAGCTTTTGATTATCCTTTGGATGAATGCCAGCATCTCATCTCTTTCTTCTTTGGACAACGAACGCGCGCGCTTTTGTGTATGAAGTTTTCGGGTTACGATGATAATCGTTTGCCGTTGGTTAGTATTGAAGTCGAGTTTGCCGTTCCTGTTTAGGTCGTAGCTGATTCATTGCTGGAGTCTTTAGAAGGCTTACTTGATCGTTTGTTTACATTCTCCATTCTAGTAGCTTTCTGGTGATTTGATGGAGAATGTTGGGCGTTTGGGCGTATCGGCTTTTCTCGCAACGTTGGGAGTGAGGCGAATGCCTCACGACCTCTAGGTGTATGTTGTTGACGTTAAAAAAGGGGGGCTATTTGCGTTTTTTGAATAGTTGTATGCCCTCGATCGGTTTTTTAACGGGCGGATTGTCTCCCACGTAACTAACACTTAACTTCACAGTGGAGCGGTACGCTCTTCTATGTTAAGTTCTCTCCGTCGTGGGATTTTTGCCCGTGTCTTACTTGTTCCATGTTTGGGTAAAACTCAATGGTCATTGGGGCAAGTTTTGTGGTTTCTTGCTTCCTCTGTTGAGTCCGTCTTCATGGTTTTTTGAGTAAGGCAAATGAATAATGGGGGTTGGTGGTTATTTGCGTTTTGTAAAGATTTTGTCTTCTCCGTTGTTGGTTATGTAGGTGTATCCGTTTTCTAGTAGTTTCTGCATTTCTGCGGTTGTGTGTGCTATTGCAGTTACATAGTCGTCTGTGAGGTCTGGTAATAGTCCTATGTATCTTTGTGTGTTGTTTAGGTTTTTGTGTCCTAAGAGTTTCATTACTGTCCAGATGTTGTTTGTTTTGTGTAGTTCGGTTGTGGCTCTCCAATGTCTGAAGGTGTGCATGTGGATTTGTAGTATTCTTGGGTTTGCTAAGTTTTTGGCTATTCGTTTTCTCGCTCTCTCGTAGCTTCTTCTTACGACTTCTCTGTTTTTGTAGGGGAATATTTTGTCTGTGTTGCGTGGTAGGGTTGCGAGCATGATTGCGAGTTTGTTTGATATTCTTACGGTTCTTGGGTTGCTTCCTTTTTCTGGTTGGTTGATGGATAGGGTGTTTGCTTCTGTGTTGAAGTCTATCCATTTTATGTTTAGTGTTTCTCCGTATCTTGCGGCTGTTTCTTTGAGTGTTTGTAAGAAGGTTGCGAGTGAGTGTTTTGAACCGCTTATGAGTTGATCTAGTTCGTTCTCGGTTGGTATGAATACCATTTTTTGAGTGCATTTGTAGCGTGGGAGGATTTCAGGGTCGTAAGCTATGTGAGCAAATTTTAGGAATAGCATGCTTGCGGTTCGCGCGTGTTGTTTGGTTCCGTTGCTCCATTGTTGTTTGTTTATTGTGTCTCTGACGCTTTCGGGGCGGGTTAGGATTGCTCCACGTTTGGTTAGGGTGTTGAGAACTTTGACGTATCTTGATATGCTTTCGGGTGAGTAGTTGTGTTGTTGCATCAGTATTGCGAGGTCGGCCGTAACGTTGTCGGGTTTGATTGTAACGTTGGTGGGTGTGGGTAAACCCGCCATCACAAGCATGACAAGCCTTGAGGCGGCTTGTCTCTTCCGTTGGGTCCGTCTTCATGGTTTGATTCGGTGGGGTTTGAAGGCTCGGTTTGGTTCATCGCCTGATAGACTAGAGGCTTTCTTGGAAGTTAAACGTTACCATAGTAGGCTTGCCTGCCCGCTCGTTGAGTTCTTCGACTTTCGGTGTGCGTGTGCGCACGTGCCCTCCCCCCGGTTCAGTATATGATCCAAATATGGTCCAAATATGACTAAGAAAAAGGCAGACGCTTAGGGAGCCTTACTTCACGAACGCGCACTGCTTGTTCAGCACTTGGGATTTATTGTTTGGTTTGCCGATCTTGACTATTTTGTCCATGTTCAGCTCGAAAGCTGCTACGGGGTTTTCGAGTTTCCACGCGTTGAGGATCTTAGGGTGGATTTCGCCTAGGATTCCCACGTCTGTTTCTTCAACTATCGCTGCTCCTGCTCTTCCGTTGATGAAGCTTGGATGTTTCGTTTCTTCTATCTGCCATTTGAGGCCGAGGTTGATGAAGAAAGCTTCTAGGTTTGACTTGATTTCGCTGAAGCTGGCGTTTGCATGGGAGATGGCTGAGGCAAGTCGTTCGCCGTCTCTTGTTCTGGTCTCGCTCTTCTCATCCAGCAAAGTGACTTTTCCCAACTCAAAGATCTTCTGTGGACATTCAACTGATAGGTTGTTGCTCAAGAATTCTAAGAGGCTGGGTAGAAGCCAGTTTCGCAGGCAAGTTAATGTTTGAACTTTTGGATTGGCAATTTCCACTATCTTTTCCTTTTTGCATCCCATTCTTGTGAAGAGGTTTTCCTCGTTCGTCAGAGTGTATGTCACAACCTCTTGGAATCCCATCCCAATCATCAGCTCTCTTGCAATGTCCAAAAAGCCTTGCTCCTCCGCCAGGCCTCCGGTGGTCGGCAGCTTGCGCCAAACTGGTTTGATCTTGTTGTAATCATACGCTATCGTAATGTCTTCAACTACGTCTACAGGATGCATAACGTCTATTCTGTAGCAGGGAACACGAACTTTGACGCTGTCATGATCAGTCTTGTCGACGCCGAACCGTGCCTTCAGAAGCAAACCTGCAATCTGCTTAGCCGTTAGCTGCAGGCCTGAGATCTTGTTTACGTATTCAACATTTAGGTCTACGGCTCTCGATTTCAGATCGGGGGTAACTACTTCCTGCTTCTCTTTGGGATAATGCACTCTTGCAGAGTAGGCTTTTCCGCCGCGCTCTATCAGCGATAGCGTGATGATCTTCAACGTGGTGAGCACGGTTTCATGCATTGTGCCCGTTACTTCAACGAGGACGTTTTTCGTCTGGTCTGTTATTTTTCCCAAATCGTTCGAGTTGATTATTGGCGGAAATGAAAGCACCTTGTTATTGGCATCCAACAGTATTGGATACATGGAATGCTTGCTCACAATGTGGCCGTACTCCAAGCCCTTGGGATGCTTTGCTAGGATTTCTTTCAGATTCATTTTTTCCTCGAAAGCCAATGGGACAAAGCTGATTTCGGTTGGTTTAGCAACAGTGTATTGAAGGGGTGGCGTGATGAGGTTGAAATCGTATAGTCCGATTGAAGTTCGCTGCCTATTCCTTCCATAAGATTGGTCAAGCTTGTCTTGCAGGTGCATTAGTCCGCGAATTATCGTGTCTGTTAACCTGACGTTCCTGATTATTGAGCAGCCTATGTAGGGACGGATGGTTTCAAGCCTTGAGTCTACGTGTATCTCAACGAGTGGTTTGCCAACCGCGTATTCTATTAGGCCCTCTTCCGTGCCCAAGAAGCCTCGCAAGGCCCGAGCCAAGCCTTCAATGTTCCAGATGTCAGGGCGATTCGTGTCCTTGATTTCGATGCTCATCTCACCTTCTTTCTTGTTGAAAAGTTTCACCTCGCCCTTCACGAAGGCCAAGATGTCGTTTATCTTCTCCATGTTATGGTGCAGCTGCATGTCGAGCAGCTTCTCAAACTCGTCATAATCAACATCGATCGTCGGCATCTAGAACACCTCCTTCTTCCTTATCCAGTCCAGATCCTGCGAGAAGATCTGGCGAATGTCGTCTATGTTTGCCTTCATCATGAACAGTCGGTCGATGCCCAACCCCCAGGCGAGAACAGGAACCTTGATGCCTAAGGGCAAGGTTACTTCTGGCCTGAAGATCCCTGAACCGCCGAACTCGATCCAGCCGTAGCCCTTCTTGTAAGCATTCAACTCCACGCTTGGCTCAGTGAAAGGGAAGTAGTCTGGTTTGAACTTGACCTCATCAGCGCCAGCGATTTCCACAGCGAACTTTTCCAACACTCCAAGCAGGTCTCGCAAGGTCAGATTCTCGTCAACCACTATGCCTTCAACCTGATTGAACTCTGTCAGGTGTGTTTTGTCCAGAACTTCAGGTCTGTAGCAACGAGCGATCGAGAAATAGCGGCCTGGAATCTCCAGGTCCTTGCTCAGAAGTGTCCTGGCACTAAGGCACGTTCCATGTCCGCGCAGAATAAGACGCTTCGCTTCCTTAGTCGAGTATTTGTATCCCCACCCGGATGAGCCAGTCTTCCAGCCGTCTTCATGCGTTTTCTTCACATCTGCAATTGCGCGCCTATAAGCGTCTAGACTGCCATACTTTGGCGATTTCACAAGGTATATTCCGAAGATCTCTCGGGCCGGATGGTCTTGCGGCATGTAGAGCGCGTCAAAGTTGAAAAATGACGTTTCAACGGCGGACCCCCTCATCTCTTTGAAACCCAAGTCGACGAGTTTCTGTTTGACTTCGTCAAGAAACTGCTGGTAAGGATGCTTCTTCCCGGGCCATGTGTTGGCAACTGGTGCTTTGATGTTGTATTCTTGCAGTTTGACTGTCTGCCACTTTCCACTGATTATGAGCTCTGGCGTTAGCTGTGTGACTTCAGCGGCAACCCTCACATCTTTTCTTGCGATTTTCTGCCCTTCGCCTGTAAGCTCGACAATCCTCCTTGTCTTCTCTTCAACGTCAACGAGCTTTCTTCCCCTCAAAATCTGAACAGCTTCTTGAAGCTCTTCACTTAGCTCGTCAACTGACGCCGTTTCTTTTTGGCCTAGAAGTCTCAGGAGTTTCTCATCGCTTCCTTCAGCTGATTCTTGCATTTCCAGGATTTTGGTTTTTGAATCCAACTTCGCCCATCTTTTCCGTTGAACCCAGCCCAACGCGATGGGAACGAGCTGCTGTTCTAAACCAGCTTTTCTAACCACTTCCCCAAGTAAGCCCTTCCCATTCAATTTCCTGAGCGTATCAATTACGCGACGTTCAGGCAGCCCGCTTTTCGCGTAGGTCTTTCCCTCTTCAGAAAGTCTTGCCACTAGCTGCTTCTTCTCTTGCGTGCACACCAGTTTTTTCTCTTGCAATGCTAGAACTGCGCGCATTACAGCCGCGTTAGACAGCCCAGTTTCAGCTGTTAACTGATCCACAGTTGCCCTTCCCTCAAGGCTCTTTATGGCTGAAAGTGCTTTGTGCTCATATTCCCTGAGTCCAATCATGGCGTTTCCTCTCATGAACGGCGTAAGTTGGAGTTGGTAATGTAGTTGGTTCAGTTTTAATAAGAGCCTGAGCCAATAACCTCACACTTCCAATACATAGGATGCATAAAAAAGAGATAAAAGGATTTTAAGCCTTCCCCACTGTTACGCTGCCATCAGCGTTTTTGTCGATCTGCAACGCCATGCCCTTATACCAGCACAAGGCGCTAAACTGCAAACCTCGCACTGAGCGCACGCTGTGATACTTCTTGGTCCGAAATCTTTAATCTGCATGGCAACAGAAGACAAGCCGGGGATTCAAAAATGAGCGAAAAGAAAGTTGTTAGAAGAACCGTTGCACTCGCATTAGGAGTAATATGTATCGTCCTAATAGCTGGCTTAGGTGGAGCAATGGCATATTATACGGTGACAATCAACAGCAAGGATAAAACGATTAGCCAGTTGAATGCAACAATAGAAGACCAAAATAACACGATTAATCAGTTGATTGCCAATATCACGAACCTTCAAAATCAGAACGCAAATCTGCAAGCCTGGCTCGACGGTAACGAAACATTGCTAAACCAAACACAAGCATGGCTCGCCGGTAACATCACCTACTACAATTCTCAAATCAGTTCTTTAGACTCTCAAATCGTGAACCTAACGAATGAGAAGAACCAATTGCAAACATGGCTGAACGGAAACATCACAAGTCTTGAAGCACAAATCTCGACATTGGACGCAACTATCTCGACATTGAACGCAACAATAACGCAAATGGAAGAATGGCTCGCGCGCGGGCCTCCAGCCGACCATTTAGCCGTGGCGAATACGGTGCAAGTATGGTATCTTACCATGAACTTAACAAAGCAATTTCTATTTAATTGCATGGACCAAGACGGAACAGAGTCTAATTGGGTATGGTTGTGGAATAACGGCAGTATATCAGACGCTGCCGCTTTTATGTCTATCATAATCAATCCAGCTAATCTAGGACATGCTGGCATAGAATTCTGTAGGTGCGATGCTGCTGGAGGAGATACGCTATCAGTATCCATCAACGGTACAGTTTATGCTAACATATTTTCCAATTCGAGTTGGGGGTTAATTGGATATTGGGGTATAGTTGGGTAGTTACTGTTTACAACTCATCCGGTCGACCCAAGGCGAAGTAAAGCTCAAGAAATCAGCGAAGAAGGCGAAACCGAAAGAGGCTCCAACGAAGGCTGAGAAAGGCAAGCCGAAAGAACTAGAGTTCCCCGTAAACGGCTTCATAAACAAATACCACTTTATGCGAGTCAGCGGCGCAATTCTCGAAAAACTCGGCTGGCCAATAGATAAGCAAGTTAATGTAACTCTCGATGTTCAAGATGGCGCTCTCCTCGTCCGAAAGCGCCAAGTTCCCTCTCTTTTTTTTGCGTAAGGCACTCTAATTACCTCTTAGGGAGTCACTCACAGTGTCTCCCTAAACGGTAAAAGGTAGGCTGACATTTTTTCTCTCATTGGTTAGGCCCTCGGCCAAACGCTTAAACGGAGACAATTGCAAAACATGTTATTAAGTGGTGTTTTTAGAGTTGAGAATTGAGTTAAGAAAAACAGAGAAATGGCCTCTCGCTTTACCTCTTAGGGAGTCACTCACAGTGTCTCCTAGAGGCTAAAACGGCCTCTCTCTCTTACTCCCTTAACATCGGCGAACTCGTCCTAGAACGGTAATAGCACCGCACCCCGACGTGCTCCTGACGTTACGGTACCTTTTTGGAGTTGAATGGAACTGACGAGAACTTGGTTGAATTGGAGAGTTGAATGGAACTCACTCGATTTAGGTTCAACTCTGGTTCAATGGATCTGACGAGAGATTAGTTGAATATCGTCGAAAATTCCTAGTTGAACTCTAAGGATATAGCGCCGCAGTCCGGCGTGCCCACGTCAATACGATACTCTTCAGAATTGGGCGCGTTCCAAATACTCGTCACATGAAGGCTTAGTTTTTAAGAAAAAAGGGGGTTTGGAGATTTCGCTCCTTATACGGGCGACAAGCATGTGGAAAAGTCTTGAAAGAAAAAGCCTTCAATAGCCCCGCAGATCGGAGCCTTTCTTATAGGCTCGATACTTTTTCTTCATGGCGCACTTGTGCGGAAGACATCGCCATTGAAGTTGGAGTTCAAATCCTACCCCCAGGTTCTCTCCAGCATTGTTTTGGAAGAATCCCCGATAGGCGGGGGACTTGAACAAGCTTGCGAACCCCGTAAGGCTCTGCAGTTCTTGATGCAGACCAAAGTTTGCCTGTTTTGGCTAAGTCAGGTTCTTCAGCATTCTTAGAATTCACCGTTCCTAATCTATGCAGGGCATTCTGCCCCCGCCGCCACCGGTGGTTGCTGGAACTATCACCACTAAACCATCAAAGAACGTATTATCAGCTGTGTCAGTTTCGCCTGGAACAGGCCAAGTATAAGCGCTTATGGTATAGTTACCGGTTAGAGAGTTCGTAGTGTTCCATATGAAAATTACAGTGTTCTCACTTCTGCCTGTCAGGGTGATGTTCTGTGTACCGACGATTGTAGAATTGGCATAGAGCGTTATGTTGACCGTCTCCACAAAATATCCCTCGTTGGCTACTGTCGCGTTTAGATAGAGAATCGAGCCTCTCTTTGCTGAGGTTTCAAGGGGAGTCAAGTCTTTGACAGCAATGTTGGGTTGTCCAGCCACCGTAACGATTATGTTGGTTCTGGTAGTTTCTGGTACGCTTGGGAAATAGACTGTTGCAGAATTGATGATTTCAATACCCTCAGGCGCATCATTTCTTACCTTGGCGCTGAAGTTGGCGATACCGCCTTCGTTTGGACCGACCTCGCCAACCAGCCAGGTTATTGTTCGAGTTGAAGGATTGTATGTTCCAGGTCCAGCTATGACTGAACCATTGCTTGCGCTGATTACAGGACCTATCTCTAAAGTTGAATCGTCCAAGTCTACATCCAAGATGTCGGTAACGTATACGCCAAAAGCTATTCCTTCGCCTTCGTTTTCATACTCAATTGTATAGTTCAAGGTTTGACCTTGAGAAACATAACCTTCTGGGCCATACTTGATGTTGGGGTCGCGGGCTACTGCAATTTGGGTTATGCCATCCGGTGGCGTGTAGCCGGCGTTCGCGGCTATCTCTTCTACTGCTTGACGAAAAGACTTGTTTTGCTTCTTAAGATACTCCGGATCCTCTTGTAGATTATAGAGCAGATTGGCAATATTCTGGCGGTATTCAGCCTCCTCAAACCGGAAATCAATTGCGGCCATATTAGCCCGAATATGATTAGCCAAGATCGCCGGAATAAGAGGTTCCTCAGCTAAGAAAACCGTAATAGAGAGAGGATAGGTAAGCGCATCGGCGGCTGGTGGGAGTTGGGATAAGCCAGCGGTCTCTATTACATCCAATACAATTTTCATTTTCTCAGTTAGCTTTGGTGAATTGTGTAGCAGAATTTCATCAGCTCTCTCTTTCGGGTAGGTACTTGCTGAGTGAGCCAGCATGATGCCTTGCGGCAACCCCCAAAGGATTTTCACTTGAATACTCAGATACTTAACCGTCTTCGGAGGAATATTTTCGAAATCCCATCGCACCACGTGAACCACGTCATCGTAGTTGCTTGGAAGTGAAGCTGAAGCAAAATCAGTTAGTAGAGGAGGCAAATAAACCAAAGTAATGTTTTCCGCAGACTTTAGGCCGTCATTTCGAAGTTCAATAGCGTAAGTTACCGTCTGTCCTGGACTTGCTCGCCCGGGCCCCCAAGCTTTGACTTTCAAGTCTGCTGTCGGCGGTAGACCGAGGTCAACTCTTTCTATATACATGTGCAGACCTCTTGGCAGTGTAGTTTCGTTCAAGGTGGCATAAACAATTCCGTATAGAGGGCTGGTTAAGAAACCCTTCATCTCTACTATTCCGGGTGATGCAAGCCTATCGTAGGTCCAACCCTCTCCCATCCCATAGTTTGAGCTATAAGAAATTATTGAGAAGCCCTCCCCTATGAAAGGAGAATTTGCTGATACCCGAATTTGAGTGAGTGTGGAACTCAGGGAACAGTTATAATGACCGGAGGCTGAACCTTCGATAGAGGTTTGCAATACACAGATCCCCGTTAAGGGAAATTCAGAATAGCCATGGTAGACAAGGGTTCCATTTAAGCTAAGTGTTGCTGAAATAATTGTGGTGCCAAGGCGACCTATTTTCCAAGTTGCCAAGTATCTGTCGTAGACGCCGCTCTGAGCGAAACTTTCACTTACATATCCTTCTACTACGCCGGTCATCTCTCCAGATACTGCACCCTTCAAGTAGATTTTTCTATCAGATGGCATAAAGTAAAACGCGCCTCTCCATTCTCCTCTATATGATATTCCCTCCAGAGTGGCTTCCCATGTACCCTTAGAAAATCCCTTCCCAGCGAAAGACCCCGTTGTTATTTTGACCAGCTCAAAGCCTGTAAAACTTAATGCACCTGACAGGTCTCCTTGGACTTCGGCGTCGTTTATTGTGGCGTTTTGTAGAAGAACCGTCTCGTTGAGATCGGACGCTACGAAGGTTTTTTCTGATAAATTCGCCACCGTTACGACTATAAATGCGGTTTGATTAGTCGTGGCGGGGTATCCTATGGCATTAGCTGTTCCATATACATGATAATCTCCAAGTATCGCATTCTTATCGAGCCTGAAACTATCTTCGAATGTTCCATCAATTGATGTGAAAACTATGTCAATGAAAATTGTGTTGTTGCGGGGATTTCTGACCTCTACAGCAATTTTTGCGCCTTGAATAGCTGTTCCATTCGTATCTGTCAAGTTTCCGCGTATCTTAACAACTTCTCCCGACCCATAGAATGGGCTTTCCGTTTGAACGATCAAGATGAGGTCGGACAAGGAGGCTGTTTCAGGACTTGGCAAATATGTTGTTCCAGAAGCTTGCAGAAATGCAACCATGATCATAACTGCCGAAAGTGGGCACAGTATTCTACGTTTGTATGGCATTAATTTTCCTCTAACTCACGTCAAATGTTGCAGTCTTGACATCTAAGCCGACTCCGCCTTCAGAGGGCCAATCCGTGAAAACCATCACCTTAACGGTGTATGTTCCCGCAAGTGCTTCCGACGGAATTCTGTATCCAAATATCAAGTTTTTATTTGATCCTACGGAGAAACCTTCGAACGTGTAGCTTAAGAATACTGCACTGTCAGAAGGGTCCTTGATCACTATGGATATTGGCGCATTTGCGAATGGGACGCCAGTGTTTTGAATGGTGAAGTTTATTTGTATGACATCTCCTTTCATGAAGCTAGTGGTTGGATTTCCGTTTTGATTTGTTGTTGCGAGATACGTGATGTTTGCTATGATTTCGTGGATCTGGTATGCCATCTCAAAGCATTGAAGGTTCCTAAGTCTTGACACATAGACATCGCCGGGTGGATGGGGCTCTTGAGGCGTCATCTCGAACGCCTGAAGATTCCTTGTTCTTGAGATGTATGCGTCGCCTGGCGGGTGACCTGGCGCGGGAGTCATCTCGAACGCCTGGAGGTTTCTCAATCGTGAGACCTCTGCGTTTCCTGGGTCTGCACCGACAAGCGGAGACAGGAATAATATTGCTAGAAGAGTCACTACTGAACAAAGTATGAGTGCCTGAGTGTGAAGCTTAGTTTTTCCTGTCAAAGCGAGCTCTCCTTTTGCCGCTACTTTGCGACAACATAGACGTCGTCCATGTAAGAAAAACCGCCAATCATAACCGCAGTTGCCCTATTCACTGGTAACGGAATGGCAATTTGACACCATGGAGAGACAAAACCAGTTGTCACGTCGCTATAGAAGCACGGTGCGGAATCCAAATAGATGTATATGCTCGAAGGCCCGCCGAATACGGCTGCTACAAAGTATGCTTCTGTATAATTGCCAAATAGATCGAAAGTTTTGTAAGCACTGTAGTAAGGTGTGATGGAACATGGCCAACTTCTGCAAGGTTGCCACTTTTGCAAAATCGCACTACTCCACCCTTGCACAGTCTCATCGTCAAAGTTGTCGTAGATGACTTTGGTCCACACTGGTGCTGTTACATCGATGAAGTGGAAATTAACTGTGAAGTTCGCTTGGCTATAAAACTGAGTATAGGACGAGTCGTAGTATGCCTTGACAGCAAGCTCAACACTCTCATGAAGACTTCCTTGAGGAATAGCTGCCGGCTTTGTTCTAGCAAAGTTATAGTACGTGAAGGTCCGAATAGGGTTCGCAATGTCAACAAACCCAAAGTATTGAGGGCTTACATACCAGTCAGTCGGTGGCTCAAGGTACTTGTCAATCATGAAATATAGACTGACGTTTTCGTAGTTCTCTATCTTAAGCTGAATGTACATTTGCAGGGATTCATCTTTAAGGTTATTAATGCATATGTAATAGTCTGGAAATTGGTCACTGTACGTAGGCTTAAACCCTTTCCAAACGACACTGAAATGACTTCCTTTAACTTCGGTTGATATATTAGGACGATTAAGCACTGTTGCCCAGCCGATGAAGAGCACTGACATGGCTACCATTGTTGCAAACCATATTGCCACAAATTTCTTGAATTCAGCCATATGAGATACCAAGAAGTAACTGTAGTTTAGCTCGATAAATAAGATTTGTGGAAGAGTGTTCTATGTGATGCACACTAGTCTTTTCAGCGTGAGAATTGAACCCTTTTTTTGTGGAGCAATGTGTCAAATGAAATACAGGCTACAGTTTGTTTCAATGTTTGTGGTTCCTTTCTGAGTAGCACTTATGGAGAAATCTTCATCTTCTTTGTCATTCAAGTCAATTTCAACTGTTGATTTGGCTTGCGCGCGCGCAAACCAGAAACCAGCCAAGAAGCGTTTGAGCGTTTCATGAGTTTCATAAAGAAAGAGCTGGAATTTGAGCAGTAGCGATTTTGACGCTTTTGTTTAAACCATGTTTTGAGGCCACTTTCTTTCGGGGAATTTCGCCGTTTTAGCTTATATAGTCGAAGCAGTTCGAAGCGAGGGAAAACGACTATTTGCCAGTGTTTCTATAGTAGGGTTTTTGCGGAGGGTCAGGTTTTGACGATTCACGAATTGAAGGCGCGCTTAAGGATTCTGAGGGTAGGAGCGTGTATGAACGCGGAATGGAGCGATTCTACACGGATCTAGCGACAGCCATCAGAAAAGGGCATTGGCGAGTATGGATGCGATATGATTCGGAGGAAGAGATAGTGGACTCGGACATGTTGCTTTTCGACAGTGTCGTTTCGGATCGCGCGCGCATCATGCTTTGGGTGTCTTCCATGTTTTTGGGGCGTGTATGCATCTGCCAATGGTCATTGGCGTGTGGCAGTTGAAGCATTCCATCTCAAAAGGAGCATTGTCTGTTGGATGGAATTCCGCGACGTCTTTCATGACTCTGTTCTGCTTGTTGCACATAGGGCATCTTGCCCATATCTCATTGTCGGGGATATACAACCTCGCGACTGAGGTCTTTCGTTCATCACATCTGTGACCAAATCTCTCCTTCGAAAAATCATACATTGCCACAATTGCAACCTGAATTCCTATGCTCAAGACAACACCTCCAAAAAATACGGAAAACTGGCTGCCGTGGATCTCGTCGCGATTTTGGGTGTAGATAATGATCGATTCTCGCAGTCCTTCTGGAAATTCCCACTGTCCGCCGGCACGGTTAGTCCAGTTTATGGGCCTACCAGGCATAGCCAACCAACCAACTGTTCTCTCAGGAAAAGTCTGGACTATATCGTATTTGGGTGAGGGAACAGTAAAAATCAAGTCCGTGTTGATGCCTTGGGCAAATGTGACGTTGAGCTGAAGGGTAAGGTTTCCGAATATTTCTGCGCCAAAAACTCCAAATCCAAATGGAAGAACGAAGGTATTAGATCCACTGCTTCCAGACCTGAAGGTGTCTGCAATTTCAAATTCACCGGAGACACTTCTTCCACCAGTTCCATTAGAATCGAGATGCATCCACACGGCCGAGCCATGGGAGGAGGTTGAGTTGAATTGGGCTTTCTCAGGCCATGATGAGATTTCTCTGGTGATGTTGAAGGGAAAGCTGAACAGGAAATTGTATGTTCCGTTTGCCTGACAAATGAAGAAATATTGAAAGTATAAAGTGTTCGGTTCAGCAGTCACTATTATTTCAAGTTGCGAAGAAATAATATCAGTTTTGTTGACTAAAATTCCCAGTCCGCTGTAGTTTGGATTGACTGTTGACACATTGGGTTCAAGCGAAGGAAGCACAAAAACAAAGGCTGAAACAAGAACAAGTACAACTCCTATGATTAGGCAGACGATAAAGAAACTCGCTCTCGTCAAAGGAATCTTGGCGGCGTCCATAGAAACTAGTTTCTTGAATCAGACTTTTAAAAGCGTTGTGTGGAGACAATCGATCGACTTTCATCTTCTCCTTTTAGCAACTTCGTTCCGCATATCGATCGATAACTGAGAGCAACACACAATATTCCAAACATTCTATAGGGTCCATAGAAGTTTGGGTGCGAACCCCAAGTAAAAAAAAGGATTGTGCGACGAAATTGTTCTTTGACGATTTTGCAGGGGAGGTGTCTCCATTTTGGCTGAGAATGAGCTACCTCGGTAACTTTTCGCGCTTCTCAATTCGAATACAAAATGGATAAACTACTATGCGGGTACCCACAGGTCCATTATTAGACTTGAATCTGTTTGGGTGTTAGTCCGTTAGAGATCAAAGCCGAACGTCATGCAAATCCATCAGATTCTGAGTTCGCAGCGCGCGCTACAAACCAAAGCTTGCCTATTTTGGCGAAGCCCGGTTCTTCAGCATCCTTAGAGTTCGCCGTTCCTAATCTATGCAGGGCATTCTGCCCCCGCCGCCTCCTGTCATTCCTTGGATTATCTCCACCGTTCCGCCCACAAAAGTATTGTCAGCCGTGTTTATTTCGCCTTGGACTGGCGTTGCATAAGCGCTTATCATGTAGTTTCCCAAGTCAAAACCAGTTGTGTTCCATGTGAAGGTTAGGGTTGTGGAGTTTCCGCTTGGTAGGGTGACGGTTTGTGATGCAATAGAAGTTGCGTTGGCGTAAACTGTGACGTTGAAGGTTTCTGTGTAGTTGCCATGATTCCCAACCGTAACGTTGAATCTCATCGTGTATCCTTGCTCTACCACCGTCTTGAGACCCGCAACATTCAAAACTGCAACGTCATGAAAAGTAGTGTCAACGGTGAAGTAGACGACGACTGAAGAACCCATGTTGCCAGCAGTGTCATTAGCGTAGACGATTATGCCGTGAGAACCATCAGACAACCATGTCAGAGTAGTGTTTCCATTGATTGTCACGTTCGCTTGGCCGTCCAGGCTATAACCCATCCAAGAAACAGGTGAAATGTCATCAACAGCGAAGCTCAACGCTACAGAACTGTTATAATAGGTAATGTTCTGAGGAGAGAACATGGAAATGGTTGGTGGGTTCACGTCAACTAAGGGAAGATAGTCCCCACCGGGATAGATGTTTTCGTTGTAAGGCAGATCAGTGTCTCCGAGTCCATCTCCATTAGTGTCATTGCCAACATAATCGTCCCAGTAGTTGCCACCTTTATAAGGCCCGCCGATTATGTTCGTTCCCTGAGTCTTCGAAATATTCCAAGTTGAACCACCATTATCATCTAGGGCGTTGAAGTAATTATTCTTGAAGTTATTATTGTATACCTCATTTCCAGAACTCGCACTTTGTATGAATAGACCATAATTATTGTTGTTGGTGATATTATTGTCTCTAACCTCATTATTATCGTTGAATAGATAAATTCCCCAGCCATTATTCGATATGCCATTACTTTTGATTTGAACTGGATATGTAACAGTTTCTTCCACTCTTATACCATTTCTGAAATTTTGAATTTTACACCTCCAAATTTTAGCAGATTCACTAATAGAACTTACATTTATTCCAGTCCCAATACCATTCCCTGGTCCTGTAATACTATGACCATTGCCATCTATTACTACGCTCCCGCCAGTGACAGTTATGCAGTCTCCGCTTGTTTGAATGTCATTCTGAAGAACGTAGTACCCATCGGTGTTTATGGTACAGGGTCCCGTTATTGGGGTTATAGTGAAGACCTTTGGAGGGCTTTGAGCATTACGAGAAGTTGTGAGGATGCTCGCTTTTGCAGTCGGCGCACAAGACAGCGAATATGCAGCTAGCAATAGGAAGATAAGCCAGAAACAATGAACACCTGCGTTCTTGGGCGCGATACCATTTGACGTGTGAGCAATAGTTCGCCTCCGAACGCATATGATAAGACTGGGCAAGGGACGAACACTCCTGATCGAGGCAGGTCTCACATCAAAGTATATACTCGATAGGACATAAAAAGCTACTGAGTGCCACCCTCAGAAGCGAAGCCATCATAGAATGCTTCAGTCGCATATTCCAACATGAATGGTGCCATAGTTTCTCACGACTCACAAATAGAAAAATGGGGAGTTGCGGGAGACATCTCCAGTTGAGGGACTAAAAACCTTTTCCTACGTCGTTTTGGACTTTAGCATAGCGCACGCGCTCAATTAACTCCAAAGAAATCACAATGACGCTCCACCCTATTGGCCATCTCCAACTATCTTCCTAGCACCGATTTCTATGTTTTTCAAATACGCGATGCAGGCGCTCCTGATGACGTCCGTCCTGTTCGTCCTGAGAAGCTCAGCCACTCTATCAATGCGATCAACCAGCTCTTCTTCGAGCTTGCATTCTACTCGTTTCTTCGCTTCCATCACCCCAAACGTCAAAAGCAAAATGAGTTAGGGCCCACTTTCACCCTTGCTTCTCGGACAACCGCTCTCCGGTCTCATGTTCAAGCCGCTTGCTCATACGCAATATCCTCCGACTGACTTGGTGCCTCAGTTGGACTTGTGGAAAAATCTTAAAGGAAAAAGTCTTTCATAGCCCCGCAGATCAGAGCCTTTTCTGTGGGCTCGATACTTTTTCTCCATGGCGCGATTGTGCGGCTGATGTCGCCATTGAAGTCGAAGTTCAAATCCCACGCCTGGATCTCTGCAACATTGTTTTGAAAGAATCTCGGTGGGCGGGCGGACTTGAACAAACTTGCGAACCCCGTAAAGATCTGCGGTTTTTTGATGCAAACAAAGGTCTGCCTGTTGTGGAAAAAAGATGGGTCTAAGTGCGCTAAATTAGGCTTCCTGAGCCATCGCAATTGATGCTTGCAGAATGGATGATGTGAATAGAAACTGCAGATGAGGATGATCATAGAAGATTGTTTCATAAACCTTTTATTGGGACAAGTTGACTTGGAGCTTGTAGAAGGGAGTTGAATTGCTTGGGAAAACTGCTTCTATAATAATGCTATCTCTACTCGTAACAAGCGCATTAGCATTAGCGTATAACATTCAACCAGTTCGGGCAAGCGGAACAGTTTACATCAGGGCTGACGGCTCAATAGACCCTTCAACAGCGCCAATACAAAGAAACGGGGACATGTACACCTTAACTGGTAACATCACTAGCGATGCTGATGGGATTGTGATTGAGAGAGACAACATTGTTTTGAATGGGGCAGGATACACCGTTCAAGGAACAGGAAGCGGAACAGGAATAACACTTTCAGGCAGAACCAACGTAACGACACGGAACACGATGATCAAGGCATTCAATGTTGGCATATGGGTCGGTACTTCTTCAAACTACAACAGCATGTCTGGAAACAACATAACAGCAAACCACGAGTATGGCATCT
>Ga0315279_10001849_pt1 | contig 33712 bp, 32 predicted proteins | sample YL17G06_20_MG_FD_203694 | JGI IMG/M metagenome (GOLD analysis project Ga0315279, IMG submission 203694) | Sediment microbial communities from Yellowstone Lake, YNP, Wyoming, USA - YL17G06_20 | ecosystem: Environmental > Aquatic > Freshwater > Lake > Sediment | place: USA: Wyoming | collected...
GAGGTCAAGGTGGTCTTGCCGTGATCTACGTGCCCTATGGTGCCCACATTTACATGCGGCTTGGTCCGCTCAAACTTCGCCTTCCCCATCGTTCCGAGCTCCCTGTGACAGGTCTTCTGCTATCTGCTAACCGCCAAACAAACAGGCCGCCGCGGAGACCGCGACTCACCGCTTCGTTCGCCGTGGCGTCTACTGCGCCGTATTGTACCGAATGTGCTGGTCCTGTCAAGGCGGCCAGCGGCTTGACGCACCCGCATCACGCCGCTACAATCACCTCGGCTGACCGCAGACAAAACGATATGGACGTAGGGCAGGAGCTTGCCTCCTGCCCAGCAGGAACCACGCGACCTCAGCCCCTGACGCGCCTGCCTTTCGTCACTCACCTCCCCGAGCGGCGAGACGCAGGCGCGTATTGTTCACTCGTAGGGCAGGAGTTCACCTCCTGCCCTCAGTGGGCGAGGAGAGAGAACCCATGCACCTCGTTCCCTTCGAGTCACACCTCGCCGCCGATGTGACTGCGCTCTACAATGAAGCCGTCGCGCCGGTACCCGACTGCCACCCGGTCGCGGCTGACCGCTTCGCCTCCCTGGAGAAGCTCGCGAGGCGGAATCTGCGCGACGAAGCCCTGATGGCAGCCCAGAGCGACGACGGGAGGCCGGTCGGCTTCGTGCACATCGGCATTGCGCTTCCCGTCAAGGAGGAAGAGGAGGACTGGCTGCCCAAGGGAGAGCCGGCGGCCATCCGCTTCCTCTACCACCAGGCAGGACACCGCCAGGCCGGGCAGGCGCTGCTCGACTGGGCCGAGCGGTGGGCCCGGGAGCGAGCGCGCCCCTATCTCGTCGCCTGGCACTGGCTCCACCGGTATCCCTTCTACCTCCCCTACTGCTATCTCTCCGAGCACATGGGGCACGTGCGCGCCCTCTTCGGCGTGAACGGATACCGCGAGGACCTGAGCGAGCTCTACCTCCGCTGGCCCGACTTCACACCGCCCCAGCCGGTGAAGCCGGATCTAGACTTCCGCCTCGTCACCGAGAAGGCCGACGGCTCCTACGGTCCCCGCCTGCGCCTCCGCGCCATGCAGGGCGGCCGCGAGCTCGGCGCCTGCTTGATGGATCGCGGGCACTGGTCGGCCCCGAACGCGGCGGAGTGGTGCTTCTGCGATGGACTGGACGTGATTGACGAATTCCAGGGCAAACGCCTCGGCCTCTTCCTCCTCGCCACCGGCCTCCAGGAGATGCGCAAACAGGGCTGCCGCCACGCCGCCATCACCACCAACTGGACCAACTACCGCGCCGCCCTCATGTACACCAACCTCGGCTTCCAGCACGCCGACCGAACCTACAGCTTCCGCAAGGACCTGGCGTAGGGCAGGAGTTCATCTCCTGCCCACTACCCACCCAAGGACCGTATCACATGACCATCAACCTCCGCAGAGCTGAACCCAACGACTACCCGGCGGTCAATGATCTGGCGACCGCACTGGTCGAGTGCGCCGCCGATCGCCGCGCGTCGTTCCAGGCCGTGCTCGCCCATGCAGACCACGACCTGATCCTCGCCGCCCAGAAGCTGTACGCGAGTGCGGGTGCGCGCGCCATCGGTCTGCAGATGGAGATCGAGCTGGAGGGTGAGCCAGATGCCTGTGAATCCTGAGCTGGTCGCTGCCCTCGACGCCTGGCGTCCAGACGCGACCGGCGACCTGGGACTCCACGTCGCCGCGCTGCTGGAATCCCTTCAGGCTGCCAGCCTGCTGCGCTGCACCACAAACGCCGTCCTCCTCGGCGAGCAGTACCACCTCGGCGGCGAGGAGGACACCCGCCGCATGGCGGAGGCGCTGCACCTCACTGCCGCCGACCGCGTCCTAGACCTTGCCTGCTACGTCGGCGGGCCGGCACGGCAGCTCGCGCGGGAGTACGGCTGCCAAGTCGTTGGCGTAGACATCTCGGAAGACTGCATCGCCATCGCCGGGAAACTGACCGAGCTTTGCGGGCTAACTGATCGGGTGCAGTTCATCTGTTGCCCTGCCGACTCCGTGCCCCTGCCCGATGAGTCGTTCACTGTCGCCTGGTCGCAGTGCAGCTTCCCCTCCGACCTGAGCTGGCTGCCAGAGATTCACCGCCTCCTCGCGCCCGGCGGCCGCCTGGGCTTCACCGGGCTGATCCGCCGCTCCGCGCTTTCCGACCCATCACTCCCCTCTCTCGAAGAACTGCGAGACCGCGTCGCCACCTGCGGCTTCCGCGTGCTCAGCGCGGAGGACATTTCGGAGATGGATCTGGAGTATGGCTGGTATCGGTCGAAGGAGAAGCTGCGCAAGAACGACGCCCACTACTGCTCGCTCATGGGAGAGGAATGGGTACGCCAAGCCTACGCCGAACTCGACATTGACACCGAATCCTGGCGCACCGGCCGGGAGGGCAACGGCCGGTGCGTGGCGGTGAAGGAGTAGGCGATGCTTCGTCCACGCTCGGATTTCGAGGAAGGTGCTCCCGCGGGAACCTTGGCCGACGACCTGCGCCGGCTTGGTCTCCCCGCGGGCGCGACCATACTCGTGCACGCAGCACTCCGCGCACTGGGACCGGTGACGGGCGGCGGCGAGACACTCCTTGAGGCGCTGCAGATGGTCATCGGCGATTCCGGAACAATCATGGTTCCTGCGTTCTGCTGGGATGCAGCTGACCCCGCAGGCTTCAGCGAGCCTCCGCCGGCCGCGGAGTTGGAGAAGGCCCGGGCGCGCGTCGTGCCGTTCACACCGGATGCGCCGATTGATCCCGGGCTTGGAGTCTTCCCACAGGTGGTACATCGAGCGCCAGGCGCAGTGCGCAGTTCGGTCCCAGCTTCATTCGCGGCCCTCGGTAAGCATGCCGAGGAGTTGACCTCCGCGCAGGACCGCGAGAGGCCGTACGGGCCTGGTAGCCCGCTCGGCCGGCTGGCGGAGCTGGACGGCTGGGTGCTGCTGCTGGGGGTCGACTTCCGAAGCGCGACGTCTGTCCACTGCGCAGAGGATCATGCCAACCTGCCGTATCTGCGGTGCGACCCGCCCAAGCGCTACTTGATGGCCCCCGACTGCTGGCTTGAGGTCGGGCGCGACTACGATTGCGGCGAGGGCTTCAACGCGGTCCAGGGGGTGTTGCGACAGCGCGGGCAACTGCGGGAGGGCCGTGTTGGGGGGGCCTGGTCTCTCTTGGCCAAGCACAATCACATCGTGGAATCCGGGCTGCTGCTGCTGGCGAAGCATCGGGATGCGCTGCTCTGCAGACGTGACCACTGCAAGGAGTGCTCGCGAGCACGCCGCGTGCTCAGCGAGGAGGAACTGGGCCGACGGGAGGTGCATCCACAGGAGGCCTCGCGGACCAAGGAGGCAGACGCATGAGCCGACGGGTTGACCTCCGCCAGTCCTGGAACCAGATCTCAAAGGCCTATCAGGCGCACAACCGCATCCCCACCGACTTCGTGCACTATGGCCCCCACTGCCCGAACGAAGACCAGTTGCAGTTGGTCGGCGATGTGAAGGGCAAGCACGTGCTGGAGATCGGGTGTGGCGGGGGCCAGAACGCCATCGCCTTCGCCAAGCGCGGCGCCATCGCCACCGGGGTTGACCTGTCAGACCAGCAGATCGCCTTCGCCCGGAAGTCAGCGAAGGCGGAAGGCGTCGAGGTGCGCTTCCTTCGCCGGAGCATGGAAGACCTGTCCCCTATCCCCGACCACAGCCAGGACGTCGTCTTCTCCGCCTTCGCGCTCGGCTACCTCGAAACCTGGGACCGCTGCTTCAGCGAGGTGCGCCGCGTGCTAAAGCCTGATGCCCTCTTCGTCTTCAGCGTCGGCCACCCGTTCTTCTACTCTCTGGCGGAAGACAGCCTTCGCATTGTCCGCAGCTATCACGACGCCTCCCCTGAGACCTGGGACTGGGAGTACCCCGAGGCGGGCATCTCGGTGCCCTTCGAGGGTTACCTCTGCAAGCTCAGCGCCATGTACCTCTCGTTCTGCGCCGCGGGCTTCGAAGTGCTGGACATCCTCGAACCCGAGCCCATTGAGTGCGGCAGTGGCGCAGACTCCTTCGGTGGCCACTACTCCCCCGACCGCCAGCGCATGGTCCCCGCCACCATCATCTGGAAAGCCACTGTGGCGCACGCTGCCAGCGTGCGGCAGGCGGCACAGGCCTGCCCGGGCAGGGCTGCCAGCGTGCGGCCGTCCACACCTTCCTCCCTCCGCCGCAAATGGAACCAGATCTCTCCCTACTACCAGTCCGAGCACAGAATCCCCAGTGACTTCGTCCACTACGGCCCGCACTGCCCCAACGAGGACCAGCTCCAGCTCCTTGGCGATGTGCACGACAAGCGCCTGCTGGAGATCGGCTGCGGCGGCGGACAATGCTCCATCGCCTTCGCCAAGCGCGGCGCCATCGCCACCGGAGTGGACATTTCGGACAAGCAGATCGCCTTCGCCCGCCGGCTCGCCGAGCAGGAGCAGGTCAGCGCCAACTTCCTGCAAGGTGATGTCGTGGACCTCTCCGCCATTCCCGACTCCAGCCATGACCTCGTTTTCTCCGCCTACGCCCTCCAGTTCGTCGAGCACATGGACCGTTGCTTCGCCGAGGTCGCCCGGGTGCTGCGGCCGGGCGGGCAGTTCGTGTTCAGCCTGGACCATCCATTCTGGTACTGCCTCGCCGAAAACCAATTGCTGGTGGAAAGCAGCTACTTTGACACCGCCTACTGGTACGAATGGGAGCAGGCGGGCATGAAGTCCAGACCTCGCATGACCGAGTACCACCGCACCCTCGGCGAATGGTATCGCCTCCTCCGCGGCACGGGCTTCGACGTGCTCGACATCCTCGAGCCGGAACCTGTGGAGGAGGGCAGCGGCCAGGACTGGGGTGAGTACTACTCCCCCGAGCGGCAGAAGATGGTCCCCGCGACGATCATCTGGAGGGCGCGGAAATGATGATGCAGAGGAACGACGCGCGCAAGGAGGTGACGTGTTGACCACACCGCTTCGGTCATAGCCCTCGTGGGGGAGGACGCCGACGCCGGTGCGTGGAGGAACACGCCGATCGGTGACCAGTGGTAGACGACGGAGCTGCCGCTGGGCAGTGGCCGGTACAGTCAAGCAAAGCCGGCCGTGGTTCGGAATCGCGGCTGAGATGCCGCGAGGAAGCCGGAACCGAAAGTAGTCGCCGGCCGGAAGCGGCGGCGAATGGGCCTCTGCCTCTGCCAGCCCGGGACCCGTCCGGAGAGAGCTAACCGGACCCCGCCCCTCGATGCGACAACGCTCGTGTCGGGAGGGTGGGCTGTGACCCAGAGGAAGAACTTCGTCGGCCGGACGAATCGCGGGTTCGTCTGCGAGCGATGTGGCGCACGCGTGCTACCGCTGGCGCGCGGCGGATTCCGCGACCACTGTCCGAGATGTCTGTGGAGCAAGCATGTGGACTGCGTGCCGGGAGACCGCGCGGAATCGTGCCGCGGCCTCATGAAGCCGGTGGCAGTGGAACACGACGCCAAGCGCGGGTGGATGCTCGTCCACCGGTGCGTGCGGTGTGGGCTCGTCCGACGCAACCGGGCGGCGCTACGCGATCCAACACAGGCGGACGACTTCGAGGCGATACTGGAGCTCGCGCGACGAGTCGCAGGTCGCTGACGGGCAGCAGGTGGAAGAACCCGCGCTGCAAGGGGGAGGAGATACTCCCAGCCCTACGCACTAGAGCCGACCTGCGATCACCAGCCCCAGTGCGAGGAGAACGCTGGTCACCAGGTGTGTGGCGATGGTCGCCACGTTCGCAGGCGTCAGCTTGCCAAGCTGGTCGTGGTATCTGAGCGAGGCCGCGCTCGCTCTCACCGCCAGTGGCAGCGACAGCAGGCCGAGCATGGCCCAGGCGGGAAGCACGCGCCACCCCACCCCGGCAATGATGGCCGCATACGCCAGCGCGAACAGCCCCACATGCACCCGGGCGGAGGCGCGCCGGCCCAGTCGCACCACCCAGTTCCGTTTGCCGACCGCCGCGTCCGCCTCTGCATCCTGAAACTGGTTGATCCAAAGGACGTTGGTCATGAGCAGGCCGACACAAGCGCCGGCCACTGTTGCGCCGGCGGAAAAGGTCCGCATCTGAACGTAGTACGCGCCGAGGACCGGCAGCAGCCCGAAGTCGAGGAAGATGAAGACCTCGCCAATCCCTCGGTAGCCAAGCTTGAGGGGTGGAGCGGTGTAGAAGAAGCCCGTGGCGCCGCCGATGAGGCCGAGAACAAGGATGGGCCAGCCTGCCGCGAGGAAGAGGTAGATGCCGATGGCGGCCCCCAGGGAGAGGGAGATGAGCGAGGCGGCCAGGATCTCCCACGGCTGGACCTGTCCCCCCTGGATGAGGCGGCTGCCGCCGGTGAAGGGGCTCGCATAGCTCACGTTCCGCTCGTCGTTGCCGGTGAGGTGATCGTAGTAGTCGTTGGCGAGGTTCGCTCCCGCGTGCAGGCACACGAGAGCCGCGAGCGCGAGCGCCGCGTGCAGCCAGTTGACGGCGCCCGTGTCCCAGAACGCAGCCGCCGTGCCGACCATCACCGGGGCCAGGCTGCCGGTGAAGAACGGCGCACGCGCCGCTCTCAACCAGAAGATAGGGCTGCGTGAACTCAACTGGCGCGCCTCCTGCCCAAACCTCCGCCTACCATCCCATACCCCGTCACCGCCGTCAAGCGCACCGCGGCGATGCCACGCGCATGGGCCGCTCCTTGCCACTACTGACAGGACTTCCACGGCCCCCAGCAGAAAGGCTCAGCTTGCAGGAGGCTAGCGCGCCAATGCATCATCGTCCATCCCCTCTCCCCACCCGCCGTCTCGGCAACACCGGCCTCGAAGTCACCGCCCTCGGCATGGGCGGCATTCCCGTCATGGCCGTCGCCGAGGAGCAGGCGATCGCCGTCATCCGCAAGGCCTATGACCTGGGCATTCGCTTTTTCGACACCGCCCGCACCTACGGTGTCTCCGAGGAGCGCTTCGGCAAGGCCCTGGAGGGCCGGGAGTCCATCATCGCCACCAAGTCCGAGGAGCGCAGCGCCGAGGGAGTGTACGAGAACGTCAACATCTCTCTCGCCAACCTCCGCCGCGACTTCCTTCACCTCTACCAGTTCCACGGCGTCAACTCTCACGAAGACCTGGATACGGTGATCGGAGCGAACGGAGGCGTGCAGGGGCTGCTCCGTGCGCGCGACGAGGGCAAGATCGGCCACCTCGGCATCACCGGCCACCGACCCGACGTGCTGGCGCGCGCGATCCGCGAGTGCGAGCACTTCTCCACCGTCCAGGTTCCCTTCAACATCGTCGAGCGGGAGAGCCTGGAGGAGCTGATCCCCCTCTGTCAGGAGCGCGACATCGGCGTCATCGCCATGAAGCCTATCGGCGGCGGCAACTTTTCCAACGCCCCCCTCGCCCTCAAGTGGTGTCTCAACCAGCCCATCTCGGTTGCCATTCCCGGCATGGCCGAGCTGTCCGAGGTCGAGCAGAACGTCGCCGCCATGCTCGGCGACCTGACTCTCACCCCGACCGAGGCCGCCGAGTGCGAGCGCATGAAGTCCGAGCTGGACGAGCGCACCTGCCGCAAGTGCTACTACTGCGAGCCCTGCCCCAACGGAGTCCGCACCAGCATCCTCGTCATCCTCCCTTCCGTGATCCGCAGGGTGGGGGCACGCAACATGGGCAAGCGCGCCTACGACCTCATCGCCACCGCCGAGAACTGCGTGGAATGCGGAACCTGTGTGAGCAAGTGCCCCTATCACCTGCCGATCCCCGACATGATCCGCGAGTCCGTCGTCGCCGCCCGCACCCTGCTCAAAGAAGCCGGCGTGTAGGGCAGGACTTCATCGCCCCTTCTGCGAACACGACCTCCTCGACAGGAGGTCGCCCATGGCCCGCCACGTGACTGTTGCCAGCGTTTCCGCGATGGAGGCGCATCAGCACAGCCGAGATGCCTTGCTCGACCACGCCTCCCACATGATCTGGCGCGCCAAGCAGTTCGGCGCGGACATCGTTTCCTTCCCGGAGAGCTACGCCCACCTCGCCACCGATGCTCCCCGCCCCGACAGGGCCGAACCCCTCTCCGGCCCCACCCTCGCTCGCGTGGGGGAGGAGGCGAGGCAGCATCAGCTCCACGTCATCATGTCCATGTACACTCTCGAGGACGGCCACGCCTACAACTCCGCCGTGCTGGTGGCGCCCAGCGGCGAGGTGGCTGGCGTCTACCACAAGATGTTCCCGACCATCGGAGAGATAGAGGACGGCCTCAGCCCGGGCGTTGATGCCCCCGTGTTCCAGACCAGCTTCGGCCGGGTCGCCATGGCCATCTGCTTCGACCTCAACTTTCCAGAGATAATGCGCGGCCTCGGCGACGCTGGCGCGGAGGTGGTTTTCTTCTCCTCCGCCTACCGCGGCGGCCTGCAGTTGCGCGCCTGGGCCTGGGAGTTGGGCTGCTACATGGTGTCGGCGATTCGCGGCGAGCTCGGCCAGATCGTGGATATGAGCGGCGAGATCCTAGCCGAGTCAACTTACGAAGGTCTGATCGCCAAGCGCATCAACCTCGACCGCCGCCTGCTGCACATGGACGCCAACTGGGAGAAGATGGACGAGATGCTCCGCAAGTACGGCCCCGGCGTCTCCTTCCAGTACTTCACCCGCGAGGGCTGCTATACCATCGCCAGCGAACGCGGCGACCTCACCGTGGATGACCTGATCCGCGAGTTCGACCTCGAGGAACGCACCGACTACTTCAACCGCTCACGGGAGGTGCGCCGGAAAGCGCTGGGGCTGTAGGGGCGCATGCTTGCCCGCCTCGGGAGGGGTAATGCGCCCTCCGCCGTAGGGCAGGAGTTCAACTCCTGCCCTGCAAATCACCTCTCAGCAACACCTTTGGGGACCAACCCATGTTCACCCATAACATCTACCGAAACCTCCGCACTTGCGTGATCATCGTCCACGAGGGCAACATGCTCCTCTTCCCGCGCGGCTCCGACGGGACCGGGCGAGACCCTTACCGCACCCTGCCGGGCGGCGGGCTGGAGCCCAACGAATCCCTCTTCGAATGCGCCGAGCGGGAGGCCTTCGAGGAAACCGGCCTGCGCGTGAAGGTGAAGTCAGTCGCCTTCCTCCGTGAGTGTGTAGTCCCCAAGTGCGTCTCGGCCGAGGAGATGAGGCGGGTGCTGGGCATCTGGAACGCCCGCGCCGACGAGCTGGGAATCGAAGTGGGCCCGGCCGCCGAAGACCAGGGCGTTGGCCACGCCTACGCGCTCGAGGTCTACCTGTGGGCCGAGCTACGCGAGGGAGAGACCGCCGAGCCGCGTCCCGACGACGTCCTCGGCGCCCGGGCCGAATGGGTTCCCCTCGCCGAAGTGGAGCGTGAACCGCTGTTCCCCACCGAGCTCAAGGCCCTCGCCCGGGACCTCGCCCATGGCCGCCCACCCATCGGCATCCCCATCTTCACCACCGGCCTCGAAGACCCCTGGGCCCAACCCGACTGGCACGCCTTCCGCAACCTGTAGGGGCGCACTGCGTGCGCCTTTCCCCGTAGGGCAGGAGTTGAACTCCTGCCCCACGAATCATCCCCTGCGCGGTTGCGACCCTAGTCCGTACGGCAGGAGTTCAGCTCCTGCCATGCCCTTCCAGGAGGCGATCATGGCCAAGGCGCGAGTCGTCATTACGCTCAAGAAGACCATCATGGATGCTCAAGGGCAGACCGTCGAGAATGCCCTCCACAACCTCGGCTACTCCGGCGTCGCCAACCTCCGCATCGGCAAGTACGTGGAGATGGAGGTGAATGGCGAGGACAAGGCGCGCGTGGACGAGATGTGCAAGCGTCTCCTTGCCAACCCCATCATCGAAGACTTCCGCGTGGAGATCGAGTGACCATGCCCACCGCCACCAGGATGCGCTTCGGCATCGTCATCTTCCCCGGCTCCAACTGCGACACCGACGCCTGGCACGCCCTCCACGACCAGATGGATTCCCCCGTGGGCTACATCTGGCACCAGGACACCGACCTGACCGGATACGACTGCGTCATCCTCCCCGGAGGCTTCAGCTATGGGGACTATCTGCGCACCGGCGCCGTCGCCCGCTTCTCCCCGGTGATGAACGCGGTCTCCGACTTCGCCGCCAAGGGCGGCCTCGTGCTCGGCATCTGCAACGGGTTCCAGATCCTCCTGGAGGCCGGGCTGCTCCCCGGCGCCATGCTCCGCAACCTCGGCCAGAAGTTCGTCTGCAAGTACGTCAACTTGCGCGTCGAGTCCACCAGCACGCCCTACACCAGGGCCATGACCAAGGGCGCAGTCTTGCGCATCCCCATCGCCCACGGCGAGGGCAACTACTACGCCGACCCCGCCGCCCTCGCCGAGCTGAAGAAGAACGACCAGATCGTCTTCCGCTACTCCACCCCGGAGGGCGGGATCACACCCGAGGCCAACCCCAACGGCTCCCTCGACAACATCGCCGGCATCTGCAGCAAGGAGCGCAATGTCATGGGCATGATGCCCCATCCCGAACGCTGCACCAACCCCATCCTCGGCTCCGCCGACGGCCGCCTGGTATGGGAAAGCCTCCTCGGGGGTGTACGCTGATGGCTATCGAACCCCGCATGTGGCGTGAGCTAGGTCTCAGCGACGACGAGTACCAGCGCATCCTCGACACCATCGGGCGCGAGCCCACCCCCACCGAGCTGGCGATGTTCTCGGTGGAGTGGTCCGAGCACTGCGGCTACCCAAGAAGCAGACCTTTGCTAGGCCTCCTGCCAAAGGAAGGTAAGTACGCGCCCCGCGCCAAGGGCGAGGACGCCGGCGGCATCGAGGTGACCCCGGGGCTGACCGTGCTCTTCAAGATGGAGAGCCACAACCACCCCTCCCAGGTCGAGCCCTTCCAGGGCGCCGCCACGGGCGTCGGCGGCATCATCCGCGACATCTTCACCATGGGCGCCCGCCCCATCGCCGTGCTCGACCCCCTTCGCTTCGGCGACCTCGACCAACCCCATGCCCGCTATCTCCTCCGCGGGGTGGTCCAGGGCATCGCCTTCTACGGCAACTGCCTCGGCGTTCCCACCATCGGCGGCGAGCTGCATTTCGAAGACCCCTACCGCGGCAACTGCCTCATCAACGTGATGGCGGTCGGGGTGATCGAGACCGACAAGATCATGGGCTCCCGCGCCAGCGGCCCCGGCAATCCCGTCATCGTTGTCGGAAACTCCACCGGCCGGGACGGCATCGGCGGCGCCTCCATCCTCGCCAGCCACGAGTTCGGCGCGGATGAGGAGAAGCGCCCCACCGTCCAGATCGGCGACCCCTTCACCGAGAAGTGTCTCATCGAGGCCTGCCTGGAAGTGCTCCAGACCGGCGCCGTAGTCGGCCTCAAGGACATGGGCGCGGCCGGCATCACCTGCACCACCTGCGAGATGTCCGCCTCCGGCGGCCACGGCATGGACATAGAGCTTCAGAAGGTCGCCCGCCGCGAACCGGGCATGGAGCCCTGGGAGATGATGATGTCCGAGTCCCAGGAGCGCATGCTCGTCGTCGCCCAGAAGGGCCGCGAGGAAGAGGTGATGGGCGTCTTCCGCAAGTGGGGACTCAACGCGGTGGTGATCGGCCAGGTCACCGGCGACGGCATCCTGCGCGTCCGCGACAACGGCGCCGTGGTCGCCGAGCTGGATGCCCAGAAGCTCGCCGACCCGCCTGTCTACCACTTGCCAACCGAGGAACCGGCCTATTACCGGGAATGCCAGGCCGCCGACCTCTCCAAGCTCCCGCAGCCCAAGGACTTCACGGAGACCCTGCGCCAACTTCTGGGCAGCCCCAGCCTCGCCTCCGCCGCATGGGTCTACCAGCAATACGATCACATGGTGCAGACCAACACCGTCGTGCTGCCGGGCGGCGACGCCGCCGTGCTCCAGCTCAAGGGCTACCAGCAGGGCATCGCCGTCACCACCGATGGCAACGGCCGCTACTGCTACCTCGACCCCTACCAGGGCGCGCAGCTCGTGGTCGCCGAGGCGGGCCGAAACCTGGTGTGCGTCGGCGCCGAGCCCGCCGGCGTCACCGACTGCCTCAACTTCGGCAATCCCGAGAAGCCCGATCGCTTCTGGCAGTTCACGCGCTGTGTCGAAGGCCTGGCAGACGCTTGCCGATTCTTCAACCTGCCCGTGGTCAGCGGCAACGTCAGCTTCTACAACGAAACCCCCGACACCGCCGTCTACCCCACCCCCGTGCTCGGCGTGGTCGGCGTGCTGGAGGATGTCCGCAAGCACTGCACCGCGCCCTTCAAGCGCGCCGGAGACGTGATCCTCCTCCTCGGCGAGACCCACGACGATCTCGGCGGTACCGAGTACCTCAAGCTCATCCACGGTCAGGTCACCGGCAAGCCCCCCGCACTCGACCTCTGCTTCGAGCGGCGGGTGCAGACTGCGTGTCTGGAGGCGGTCCGCGCCGGCCTCGCCGCCTCCGCCCACGACTGCTCAGCGGGCGGGCTGGCGGTTACTCTCGCCGAGTGCTGCATGTGGGGCCAGATGGGAGTTCAGGTCACCCTCCCGGCCTCCGAGTCCGCCCTGCGCCTCGACGCCCGCCTCTTCGGCGAGACCCCCAGCCGCATCCTGATCTCCGCCACCCCGGAGAACGCCGAGAAGATCCGCGCCATCGCCGCCAAACACGGCATCCCCGCCCACCTCCTCGGCGCCGTCGGCGGCGACGCCCTCACCATCACCGCCGAGGGCAAAGCCGCCATCTCCGCCAAAGTCGCCGACCTGGAGGGTATCTGGCGAAACGCGATACCATCCCTGATGGAGCTGTGACGGAGTGCGGTAGGGCAGACTTGCAGTTTGCCAGTTGCGCAGGCTTCTAGCCTGCGGCCGTTCTGTAGGGCGAGGCCATGTACGCCGCCCCTCCATTTGACCCCGCCCCCCACACGCGGTACAATGGACTCGGCGGATCCTCAGCCCACCCCCTTTCGCACCGGGGCGGACACAGGGGCGAAGACAAACCATGGAAGCGGACGGACTGTGCTTCGCGCGCCCACGGGCGCGGGAAGCCTGCGGTGTTTTCGGCATCTACGGACCAGGCGAAGACGTCTCCCGACTCACCTACTTCGGGCTGTTCGCGCTGCAACATCGCGGCCAGGAGAGCGCCGGCATCGCCGTATCAGACGGCAAGAAGCTCGACTGGCATCGGGAGATGGGCCTCGTCTACCAGGCCTTCGACGAACCCACCCTCACGCGTCTCCGCGGGGATCTGGCCATCGGCCACACCCGCTACTCCACCACCGGCTCCTCCACCCTCGCGAACGCCCAGCCCATGGTCGGCAAGTGGAAAGGCGGAACCGTCGCCCTCGCCCACAACGGCAACCTCGTCAACGCCATTCACCTCCGCGCCAAGCTCGAGGCCGCCGGAGAGAAGCTCCACGCCACCAGCGACAGCGAGGTGATGCTTCGCATGGTGGTGAGAGAAGCCAACCGCACCGGAGACGTGCTCGCCGCCATCAGCGCGTGCATGGCTCAGTGGCAAGGCGCATACTCTCTCACCATCCTCACGGAGAAGGCGGTGATCGCCGTCCGCGATGCCTACGCTGTCCGGCCGCTCTGCATCGGACGACTCAACGGGAAGGCCACCGTCTTCGCTTCCGAGTCCTGCGCCCTCAACGTCATCGGCGCCGACTACGTGCGAGAGGTCAAGCCGGGCGAGATGGTGATCGCGGACCGTAACGGTCTCGAGTCCCGCCACGTCCTCCCCAGCCCCCGCCAGGCGCTCTGCGTCTTCGAGTACATCTATATGGCCCGCCCCGACAGCGTCATCGGCGGCCGCCTTTGCTATGAGGCCAGGCGCGGCCTCGGCCACCAGCTCGCCCAGGACTCCCCCACCAACGCCGATGTCGTCATCCCCGTCCCCGCCACCGGCTGGCCCGCCGCCATCGGCTACGCCGAGCGCTCCGGCCTCCCCTTTGGCGAGGGGCTGATCCGCAACTGGTACGTCCCCCGCACCTTCATCCAGCCCGACCAGCGCCTGCGGGAGCTCGGCGTGCGAGTCAAGCTCAACCCGCTCCGGGAGGCGCTTGAGGGCAAGCGCGTGGTGATGGTTGACGACACCATCGTCCGCGGCACCACCAAGCGCGGGGTGATCCGCCTGATCCGCGAAGCCGGCGCCAGGGAAGTCCACGTCCGCATCAGCGCCCCGCCCTACAAGTGGCCCTGCTACTACGGCGTGGACACCAGCAACCGCTCCGAGCTCGTCGCCGCCCGCTGCCGCACCGTGGACGAAATCCGAGAGGAAATCGGCGCCGACAGCCTCGCCTATCAATCCCTTGAAGGACTGCTGGAGGGCGTCGCCGTCCCCAGGCGCAAGCTCTGCCTCGCCTGCTTCACCGGACGCTATCCCATCCCTATACCAAGGGATGTCAAGCTCAGCAAGCTCGACTTGGAGGAGCGAGCGTGGCGTCAGACCAAGGACAGCCGGTAGCCGACACCCCGCTCACCTACGCCGCCGCCGGCGTGGACATCGCCCGCAAGTCGGAGGGCCTGGAGCGCGCCAAGCAGCACATCCGCTCCACTTTCACCCCCCAGGTCGTCACCGATGTCGGCGCCTTCGGCTCCATGTTCGCCCTCGCCGGCTTTGCCGATCACGACGCGCTCCTCGTCGCCTCCACCGACAGCGTCGGCACCAAGCTCATGGTCGCCACCATGATGAACCGCCACACCACCGTCGGCATGGATATCGTCGCCCACTGCGTCAACGACATCCTCGTCCAGGGCGCCCGCCCTCTCTTCTTCATGGACTACATCGCCGCCAGTGTGCTCAGCCCCGAGTTCATGGAACAGCTCATCGAAGGCCTCGCCGCCGGCTGCAAACAGGCCGGCTGCGCCCTCATCGGCGGGGAAACCGCCGAGCTGCCAGGCGTCTATAAGGAGGGCGAGTACGATTTGGTGGGTTTCGTCGTCGGCGTGGTCGGTAGAAAGCAGGCGATCACCGGCGAAACTATCAAGCCCGGCGACGTTCTCCTCGCCCTCGCCTCCGACGGCCTCCACACCAACGGCTACTCCCTCGCCCGCAAGGTGTTCTTCGAGGTCGCCGGCTGGAAGGTGGACCACGAGGTGCCGGAACTCGGCCGCACCATCGGCGAAGAGCTCCTCCGGGTACATCGCTGCTATGCCTCCAGCGTGCTCTCCCTGCTCGACAAGGTGCAGGTGAAGGGCATGGCCCACATCACCGGCGGCGGGCTGCCCGACAACTTGATTCGCTGCCTCCCCGCCGGCTGCCGCGCGGTGGTCGAGCGCAGCCGCTGGCACGTCCCGCCGGTGTTCAACCTGCTCCAGCAGATCGGCCGCATCGAGGATCAGGAGATGTTCCACGTCTTCAACATGGGCGTGGGCCTGGTGCTGGCGCTCGACCCCGCGGAGGTTCAGCCCGCCATCTCCCACCTCTCCGCGCAGGGAGAGTCGGCGTTCCCCATAGGGCATATAGAACCGGGCGAGCGCAGCGTGCACATCCTCTGAGGCGCGCCTCCTCCAGCTCATGGGCAAGCCAACCGCCACCCAACACACCCTCCCCGCCGCGCTCTGGGGAGTGCTCAGACAAGTCTCCGCCCGCTTCTCCAGGGACGGCTGCTCTCTGATGGCCGCCGCCATCGCCTTCTTCGGGTTGATTTCCCTGGTTCCCTTGGGAGCGCTTGCTATCTCGGTATGCGGGCGTATGCTCGGATCGTCGGCCGCCGCCGAGCAGCACGTCACCGGCCTGCTCCGGTCCTCCCTCCCCCTCAGCGCCCCGGGCCTCGAGCAGGCCATCCGCCACTTCACCCACCCCAGCGGACGCTGGCTCGTCGAGCTGATCAGCGCCCTCGGCCTCCTCTGGGCCGGCAGCCGATTGTTCCTTACCCTGGAAGACGTGCTCACCCGCGTCTGGTCCGGCCACGGCCGCGGGCGCCCTCTGCTCTTGCGCAACCTGATCGCCTTCGCCGCCACCCTCGCCGCCGGCCTCATCTTCCTCGCCATCACTCTTGTCACCACCGCCGCCGCCGCCCTCGCCTCCCGCGCTGCGCTGGTTCAGGAGTTGCCGCAGTATCTGCACCCTGCCCCCTGGCTGCGCGCGGTCGTCGCCCCCGCCGCCGCCTGGCTCATGTTCCTGCTCACCTACAAGTTCCTCCCCCAGGCGCGCGCCCGCTGGCCCGAGGCCGCCATCGGCGCTGCCGCCGCCGCCGTCCTCTGGGAAGCCTGTCGCCTCGCCTTCGCCGCCCTCCTCGCCCGCAGCGCCGCCTATGGCCACCTCTACGGCTCCCTCGCCGGCGCCGTCGTGGTCAGCGTCTGGATCTACCTCAGCGCCTCCATCATGCTGCTGGGCGCGGAGCTGGCGGTAGTGCTGGAGAGGCAGGCAGCATCGGAGGGGGTTACATAGCATGCTCTGGAAACGAGTCCTAACCGCACTCATCGGCATCCCCCTCGCCCTCCTCCTCGTCCACCTCGGCGGCTGGTGGCTCGCCGGCGCCGTCGCCCTCCTCGCCCTCCTCGGCCTCGCCGAGTTCTACCGGCTCACCGCCCTTCGTTCCCTCAAGGCCTACGCCTGGATTGGCTATCCCCTGGGGCTTGCCGCCATCCTCCTGATCGCACTCCATGCCACACTCCGTCCCGGTACCTTCCCCCCACGCTGGCAGTTCGGGCTCCCCGCCCACTGCCTGGGCCTCATCGGCCTGCTCATCTGGGCCACTACCCTGTTCCCGAAGAGGTCAGGTGGACGATTGCTATCCACAGTAGTAGGCGTCGCCTATGTCCCCAGCCTCTTGAGCTACCTCGTCCGCCTCCGTCTGCTCCCCGGTCCTTTCGTGCCGGTGGGCCTGCCCGCCGGTTGGCTGGCGGGCCGATCCGATCTCCGGCTCGACTTCGGCGAAGTCGCCCTCGCCGGAGTCCTGGTCATCTGCTGGGGAATGGACACCGCCGCCTACGCAGTGGGCAAGACCATCGGCCGCCACAAGCTCTGCCCCCACCTCAGCCCAGGCAAGACCATCGAGGGAGCGATCGCCGCTCTGCTCACTGCCAGCTTGCTCGGGATCGGCCTCTTCGCCCTGCTTCGCTTTCCCCTCGCCCACGGCGCCCTCTTCGGCGCCATCCTTGGCATCGCAGGGCAGCTCGGCGACCTCTTCGAGTCCCTGCTAAAGCGCCGCGCCGGAGTCAAAGACTCCGGCGCTCTCCTCCCCGGCCACGGCGGCGTCCTCGACCGCTTCGACTCCCTCCTCTTCAACGCCCCCGCCGCCTACCTCTACCTCCGCATCGTGCTCGGCCTCTGACCTCCCTCGCAGTAGGGGCGCATGGCTATGCGCCCCCTTGCCAGGCCCGGCTTCCACGCCTCGCCGCCATCCTCTACCACCTCCGCTCTCGATCGGCCGGCCTATCCCGCTTCACGCCCCATCTGGAATCTCAAATCTCAGATCTGAAATCAGAGGCGACCCGATGGGTCGCCTCTGCCCTCGGTCCCTCAGTGCCTCTGTGCCTCTGTGGTGGCGCCACCCACTACCTCCCCCTCGCCAACCTCTCCACCAGATACTCCGGCAGCCCCTCCCTCCTCATCTTCTCCTGCACCGCCCCGATGTCGTACTCCACCCGCTTCACCGTCACCACCCCGGCCTTCGTGTCCCACACCCCGAAGCTCGCCTTCGGATTCCCGTCCCGCGGCTGCCCGACCGCTCCAGGGTTGATGAGGTAGCGCAGCTCGGGCTCCACCTTCACCTCCCCACCATCCCACAGCGCCGTCTGATCGCAGGACCTGGTCCCGACTCGGTTCCGATAGTGCTCCGCGATGTGCGTGTGCCCGACGAAACACAGCACCCCGGTCATCGCCTCGAAGCTGAGCAGCGCCTCCTCGACGCTGGCGATGTAGGCCATCGGCTCCACCAGCGAACCGTGGGCAATCGCCGCGCCCGCCACCTCCCCCACCGGCTCCACGGCGCCCAGGAACTTCTTCTGCCTCGCCGAAAGCCGCCCCGCCGTCCACTCGATCGCCGCCCGCGCGTGAGGGTTGAACCAGGTGAGGTCGTACCGCCCGATCGCCGCCAGATCGTGGTTCCCAGCGATGCGGGTGAGCTTCGGCAGCCTCCTCACCCGATCCACACACGCCCCCGGATCGGGGCCATACCCCACGATGTCTCCCAGGCAGACAAACGCCTTCACCCCGGCCAGCTCCCCCAGCACCGCCTCCAGAGCCTCCAGATTCGCGTGGATATCAGAGATCAGACCGTAGACCATGGGATTGCTCGCACCCGACCGGCGCCATTCTAGGAACCCACCTGCCCCCTGTCAAGCAAGCATGTTGGGCAGGAGCTGGTCTCCTGCCCTGGTATCACTCCCCAGGACAACCCAATGACCTCCCCCCTCTTCGAGATCTTCTCCTCCCTCCAAGGCGAGGGCCTGCTCGTCGGCGAGCGCCAGGTCTTTCTGCGCTTCTCCGGCTGCAACCTCCGCTGCGCCTACTGCGACACCCAGCGCGCCTGGGAGGTTCCCCATCTCGCCCGCGTCGAGCAGACGCCCGGCGCGCAGGATTGGGAGGAATCGCCATCCGAGATGACCCCCTCCCAGGTCGCCGACCTCGTCCGCCGCCTCATTCGCCCCGTACCCGCCGTGCACCACTCCGTCTCCCTCACCGGTGGCGAGCCCCTGCTCCACTCCGCCTTCCTCGCCGAACTCCTGCCCCTCCTCGGCGACCTCGGCCTCCGCTCCTATCTGGAGACCAACGCCACCCTCGCCGACGAGCTGGCGCAGTTGATCGCCCACCTCGACTTCATCTCCGCAGATATCAAGCTCCCCTCCGCCACCAAACAGCCGCCTCTCTGGGGTGTGCACGAACGCTTCCTGATCATCATGGCCGCCCACGAAGACCCGACCCGCCTCGACTTCGCGAAGGCCGTCATCACCGCCGACACCCGCGAGGAGGAGATCGAGCGCGCCGCCCGCCTCATCGCCTCCACCAACCCCAACCTCCCCCTCATCCTGCAACCTGTGACCCCGACACGGCCAGAGATCTCCGCCCCCTCCCTCGACCAAACCCTCGACCTCCAAGCAATCGCCCGCCGCCACCTCCCCACCGTCCGCGTCATCCCGCAGGTCCACAAACTCGCCGGCTGGCTGTAGTTGTAGGGCGGGCATTCCCATGCCCGCCGGCCGTTCGTAGGGGCGCACTGCGTGCTCCCCTACCTCTTGCCACCGTTCTTCGCGTCCCTTGCGTCTTCTCGTCCACCGTAGCCTCTGGCGAAGGCGGATGCGGTGAATCCCTTTCCTGCCTAATCCATCGCCGCCAGCAGCGCTCCGATCACCAACGGCGCCGCCTCCCGGATCTTCCGCTGCTCCTCCTCCGGCTGCTTCTCCAGCCACGTCTTCACCCGCGGCTGATCCAGCAGGGCATCGGCCGCCTGCTGCGGATCCACCAGCAGCTCCAGAAACCAGAACAACCGGCTCGCATATCCCAGCACCTTCCACAATCTGCTCATCACCAGTCACCTCTCACCGGGGAATGTATCTCCACCTCGCCTTCCTCAAGCCTCGCCTCCACCATCGCCCCCAGCGCCTCCGCCACCTCCCGCACCGGCGCCACGGTGCGTCCCTCCTGCAAGCAGCCGGTGGTCAGCTTCTTGCCATCCAGCAGGATGCTGATGCTGCTCTTCGCCTCCGGCAGCTCCGCCATCTCGAAGTGCATCGGGTCAGGCCTCCGCCACTCTCCTCCCCAGGCGAATCCCTGCCGCTCGAACGCGGCCACCAGCCGCCTGTCCTGCTTCGCGGTGGAGCAGTACGGGAACAGCCGCGCGTTTACATCCACCGCGATTCCCCACGTATGGCGGGACAGCGGCTTGCTGGGGTTCCACAGCATGTGCCGCGCCACGAAGCACCCATCGAAGGTGTTGATCAGGTGCCCCAGTCCTCCATCGGCCAGCTCCTCCAGCGCCCGGCGCAGCGGCGCCGCCACCAGGCGATGGCACCGGATGCTTTTCACGGGGTGGCCCCCACCGTCCGCCAGCGCCAGCGGCGGCGTGATCGCTACGATGTTCTGCCGCTCCCACTCGCCCAGGATCTCGATCGCTCCGCGCGGCTTCGCGCTTTCCTTCCACGCGAACTTCCCGAAGGTCCGCTCCACCCAGGCTTGCCCTGAGCCTGTCGAATGGGTGGTATCTCGCGTCGCCATCACACCTCCACCTCCCTGGCCAGCCGATCCCTGATCTGGTTGAGCACCTCCAGCAGGCGATCCCCCCATCGCCGCTCTTCGTCTGTGTGATGGCTCAGTGACACCTCGAAGCGCGCCAGCGCGTCCCCCACGTGGGCCATGTGGTTTTCCACCAGCCCGGAGAATCGCTCGCTCGCCTCCCTGGACGACTCTGTCTGGCTCTCCAACTGTTCCTTCAGGTTCCGCACGGTGGTGTCGTGTGAGGCCGTCATCCGCCGCAGCGTCCACCAGAATAGCCACGCCAGCATCCCCGCCAGTCCGTACTCCTTCAACACCGTCAGCACATCAGGCACGCTTCCGGTCATGTCTCTCTCCCTGTATGCCCCGCCCGTTCAGGACCCCGAGGGGGTCCCCCTCGACGCTGCTCGGGGCAGGCCTCGGAGTCCCGAGGGGCCGGGGCCTCCTCGGTGAGCCGAGTACCCATCCCCGCCTGCCCGCCATCCGTCTGGCGGGCGGGCAGGTCCACCGGCATCACCCGCGTCCCAATCCGGCCATCTGGAGTCACGAACGGGACGGCCCGCCAGTCCACCCCCTCCCGCTGCATCACCACCAGCACCCGCTGCACCCTCTCCGAGAACCGCTTCGCCTTCAGGCGCTCGATCTCCACATCGCTCATCTCAGGCATCTCATGCTCTCCCGGACTTGCCCGCCGGCCGCTAGGCGGACTGGTATCCTCTCCCACCTACGCCACCTCCCAGATCTCGACTCCCCTCAACTGACTGTAGGTCTGTCCGCTGTCGGTGCTATGTGCGGCGCTCACCGTAATCACCTGAGTCGCCGTCGTGTTCAAGGCGATGAGCGCATTCTTGGTCCGCAGGCTGGCGCCACAGCGATCCCCCGTTATGTAGGACGCCCCGCCGTCTGAGCTTTCGAGATCGCCCGTGCCTGCGCTCCGCCTGAGATGGCCGAGATAGACCATCGTTCCCCCCGCCCCCGTGCTCCGGCAGGACACCTCCGCCTCCATCTCCCACATGTGATCCGCGGTAGACGTTCCCGCCGGTATGCTCCAACCGTTGTCTACCAGAAGCTGCCTGTCGGCGAGGGCTACCGCCGAACTGCCTATCCGAACCCTGACGCTGAAGCCAGCCCCCGCAGTTCCGCCCGCTCCGGTCCGCGTCACCCCCCACGCCCGTATGCGCAGCTTCTTCCCCGTCGCCCAAAGCGCGGTTGGCACGTTGCAGGAGCCGCTGGCAAACACCGTCTCCGCAGTGTTGCCTGTGATCTTGTCGCCCGCCTGGTCCGCCGACTGATAGGCGAGGGTGCGAACCAAGTTGCCGGGCCTTCCCCCCAGGTAGCTCTGCGTCTGCCGCAGATCGGATCGGTTCGAGAAGTCCCCCTCCGCGCTCGGTGCGTCTGTCCCCGGCGTCAGGTTCATCAAGTCCGAATCGCGATACCAGGTTGTGACCACCGACCCGGCCGCGCTGTTTGAGTGCCGGTACAGAAACAGCTTATTGAATGCTCCGTCGTAGACCAATGAGTGGCCGTACTTTGAGCTTGATTCTCGGAAGTACACCGCGCTGTTGCATCCGCTGCCTGTGTACAGCAGCAGATACGCGTTCGAAGTGCTGCTGTAGCTGCCGAGTATCTGGGTATAACCCTCCCAGTAGCAACGGAGCATACCATCGAGTGCTAGCCCCACCTGTCCGGCGGCTGGACTATAGAATCCCTTGGTCCACTCGTTGAAGAAGGACAAACTCGGATTCGCCGCGGTCCCATCCGCCGCCCCGATCTGCGCGTAGTCTTCCGAAAGCGCCATGACGCTCAGGTTTGAGTCCGTGATGTTACGGAATAGCAGGGCACCTCCGTAAGTCCCGGTAAGAACCACGCCCCAGGTGTCCGTACTCCCGGCGCGGGACATCCGAATCGCGTACGGCCCGTCCGTGGACAGCCGGTAGTTCCCGTCCTCGGCGACCCCCACGCCAATGTGATCTGCCCCCACGCCGCCCACCGCACTCGCGTAACCGCCCGCTCCCACGTTGAGCGCGCCGGCCGAGGTCAACCGCATCCGCTCGTTGAGCACGCCCGCGGTCGCGGGATACCAGGCGAAGTCGCCCGTGTTGTCGGCTCCCGCGCGCACCGCCGCGAGCCGGCCCAGGTTGCTCTCGACCCCCGCATCGTCCTCAACCGCGAAGAGCACGCCCACTCCGAACCCGTCCGCCATATTGCCGGTGGTGATGTGCTTCGCGAACAGGGCGGAGGCATATTCATCGGTCAAAGCGGTGGTGCGGTGGCCTTGCATGGGAACCACATCGTCAAAGGCGATCAGCGCGTGCTGCCAGGTCCCCCCGTACTCCGCCGCCGTCAGGTGGTAGTACTCGCTTGCTGTGCCACCCTGCAGCCCGGAGAGGGAGTTGTGCGCGGTGGCCTGGCCGGTGTCGCCCAGGTCCACCCACGCCGAGCCGTTGAAACCCCTCCATATTCCGCGCGGCTCATCGAAGTAGATGGTGCTCACCGCGGCTTCCACCGGCTCCGAGGCGCACACCGCGAACACCCCGATCCCCGGTGGGTCCGCGCTGGCGTCCGGCCCCATGCTCGGCCCCATCACCCACGGCGCTCCCGAATGCCCGGCCTCATATCCGATCGCCACCCAGTCCCCCACCTGCGGCGCGTAACCCGAGACAATGGGAACCTGCTTCAGCTCCAGCGCGTTCCCCCGCGCCCCATAGCCCACCCGCAAGTCCGCCTCATTCCCCCGCACCGCGGTCACCTGGCCCCGACCGAACAGCCGCCGCGCCCTCCCCGCAAACGGGTTCGTCGCCGCCAACTGCTGGTACAGATCCGGCCTCAAACCCATCGCCTCCGCGCTCATGCGACCAACCTCCCGGAAAGCATAGGGGCGACCCGTCGGGTCGCCCCTGTTCTTCGTGCCTTGGTGCCTTGGTGGTTAGGCCGTTGCCTACGGGATCGTCACCTGCGCCATCGAACTCGGCTGAGCGGCGGACCCACTGGACCGCCGCTGGGTAACCAGGGGACGTTCGACTAGCGCAGACGCCGCTTCGTCCTATGCTACGGTAATGTCACTTCCGCCACGGAGCTTGGCCAGCTCTCAAACCCCGTCCCCGGATCGTAGAACGTCACCTCGTAGTACAGGTCCCCGTGGTACCCGCCCACTCCGTAGTCGAGCCACACCACCGCCAGCGTCCCCGGCCGGGTATGGGTGGCAATCAGGGAGAACGGCCCTGTGCTGACTTGCGATCGGTGGATGTTATAGCAGGTGCCCAGCGGCCCGGGAAGCTTGGGGCGCCAGGTCAGCTTCGGCCGTTTCGTGCCCCACACCTGCACCAGGGTGGCGGTCAGGCTCTGCGGCTGCCAGGCCGCCTGCGCGTCGGTGGGGGCCCCGCCGCTCTGCGGGGCGCAGGGAACCGGACCCGCCATCTCCCCCAGCACATCACCCGCCGTGTACCCGGCCACCTTGAACCAGTAGGTCTGCGCGTTGGTCAGGCTCGACACCGTCGCCGGCGGCGACGCCGTGGTACCCACCTGTGCATAGCTCGCCACCATATCAGATGCTTGGAAGATACTATAGCCTGCGATTGCCGGCTCCTCCGGCTGCCACGCCCAGTTCAGCGACACCGCCTGATCAATCGGCTGCGCCACCAGGCTGTCCGGCGCGGAGGGAACTCGATGCCGATACCCGCGCAGCTCCAGGGTCATGGTGTGCTGCCCGTGCCGGTGCCCGGTCTGGCGGTGGGTCACCGCCTCCACCCGATAGAGCTGCTCCGGCCCCGAATGCGTGCCTGCGCTCTGCACCACCGTCACCACTCGGCCGGGGCGCATGAACACATCCCCCGCCACCACTCCGGCCCCGCTCGGCTGCACCCAACTGTAGTCCCGGCGGATGGAGTTCGCCAGCCTCCTCGCCAGCGGCGCCGTCCGCATGGTCGGCTCGAATACCGTGAACAGCCGCGGCCCGTAGCGGGCGATGCTCTCCCCATCCTCCACCACCACGCTGATGTCGTAGTTGCGCGCGTCCCGGCTCTTCACCACGATCCGGTTCCGCAGGTTGATCCCGGACACCGATGGCGACCAGCCCAGCAGCTCCCGGCCCGCCAGGTACGTCTCCTCTCCGCTCTGCGTCTCCCACTCCAGGTCCTGCAGGACGAACACGCCCTCCTCATCCGCCTCGAACCTCCACCCGATCATCTTCGCCAGTTGCGCGCAGGCGTCCAGCACGCTCGCGTTCTGCTCCGTCCACTTGGGCATCAGGAACCCCGTGGCGTCCAGCGAGTAATCGCTCGCCCCTAGGCCGGCCTCGTAGTCCGCGTTGGTGATCAGATCCTCCACGATCGCTTCGATGGGCAGGTTCTCATAATGGTCGAACATCTCCACGTACAGATCGGCCAGCCGCTTGCTCGTATCTCGCACCTGGCCGAGCTGCACCACCCCGCGGTCCGTCGCCTGCTGCGTGATCTCATCGCCCAGCAGCCCGGTGAACGTGGTCTTCACCCAGTCCCCGATCGTGGAGGCGTCGTACACCGCTACCTCGTCGCAGGACAGCCAGGCCTGCGCCGACTTGGAGTGGAAGCGGAAGATCACGCGCGATACGTCCCGCTGGTTGAGGTCCAGCCCGTACACGTACTGCCTTCGCCCCGCTGGATCGTCCCTCAGGTGATCCACCGGCAGCGCCGCCGTGAAGCTCCCCGCGCTCCCGATCAGCGTCACCGACCCCGACGACGGAAGCAGCACCCCCGCCGCCGACTTGCTCAGCAGGCTGGCGGCCACTCCGCTCACCTGCCGCGCCGGCGAGAGCGTGAGGGTCACCGTCACCGGGACGCCCTGCCACCCTGCCCAGGCGTCGTCCCTCTCGTTGCGCGGCTGGCCGAACCCGCCGTCGGTCAGTTCCGTTCCGCGCAGCGTGTTCGGCCGCGTCGGGCTTGGACTGCAAGCATACGTCAGACCGTAGGCCAGGTTCGGGTGCAACTCCCACCCCTGGCGGAGGCGAATCTCCCGGCCCTCGTCCAGCAGGGGATCGTACTTGCTGCTGACGTCGTAGTTCCAACTGCTCGCCTTGTTCTCCCGCGCCAGCATCCCATCCGCGTTGTCGAGCGCCACCTCCGCGGTGGTCACCGCCTTCAGCCTCCGCGTGACGGTGAGCGGAAACAGCAGCCGGTCCGAGAGGTCCCACCAGGTGTTGTCCCGCCGGAAGTGGAGTTGGGCCAGCGGCCTCGCCTCCGCGCGCAACTGGTTCGCCTTCACCTCCATCTCCGTGGGCACGTAGCCGGACACGGTGAGCCGCGGCAGGTAGAAGTAGCGCTCCAGCGGCTCGCCCGCGCGCGTCACCCGGAACTCCAGGTCCAGCCCCGACGGAGCGAGGGGGTGGATCCACAGGGACCATAGATCCTCGCCGAAGTCCATCTCCCCATAGACCAGGGAGTTGGTCAGCGTCTCGCTCTGCTTCGCCTGCCCGCCGATGAACTCCGCGGTAGTCGCGTTGGCCGGTGTGGAAAGCCGCTGCGTAGCGATGCTTGCGCCATCGGTGAACCACGTGCTTGGATAGCAGACAGGCGCATCATAGGGCGGCGCGGCGAACGCACCCAGCGGACGCCAAGTGTTGGTCCCCGCCTTCCGGTACTGTAGTTGCCGCGCCGCCCCCAGACTGTGCCGCCCGGTGTGCTGGCACTGCACTCGCAGCATCACCTGCCTCCCCGGGAGCACTCCCGCCAGGTTGCTGTCCTCACTCCTCACCGGCGAGCAGCTCGCCGGCGCTGCGTCGTCATCGAACCACTGGAAATGCGTCTGCCTCATCGGCGACATCGGCATGTTCGCTCACCTCCTCCCACGTCCCACGGTAGGGCGGACCTCTGGTCTGCCGGTCAGGGCGGGCCTCCAGCCTGCCCTGGTCCCCCGGATTTCTTCCACTGATGCCTGAAGCCTATCGCAGTATTGCAAAGGGTTACAGAGCTTTCGGGGGCCCGCATCCCTCACGCCACCCCCATGCCCGCCGCCGGCACCACTACGCTGTTCAGCTCCAGCGCTCTTCCCAGGCGGCCCGCGAACGCCCTCGCCGCTTCCTCCCCGGCCTCCGCGCCCTGGCCCGTGATCTGCACCGCCCCGGGGGCCATCTGCACCACCACCGCGCCCGCCTTCCCCGCGTTCCACCACGGCCGGGCGGCGCCGCTCCCCATGCGAGCGGACATCAACCAGCCGGTAGTCTGGTAGCCTTTCGCCAGGTTGTAGAGGTAGGCCTCGACCTCGAATCCCTCCGGCGTGTTGAGCCACTGTCTCCGCAGTTCCTCCGCCTGCGCCGCCGCCTCCTCATCGTCATTTCCCCCGAACAGCCCGCCCAGCATTCCTCCCAACAGCGCCCCCACCGGCCCGCCCACGGCATAGCCAATCGCGCCGCCGATGGCCCCATACACCTGCGCCCGCCGGCCGCTCCCGGTGATGGTGGCCCCCGTGCGGCCGTAACCTGTCCCCGGTATGCCCACGCCTCCCGGGAAACCGAGCGCCGAGCTGCCGGCCACCCCGCTCTCCTCTCCCAGCAGCGTGTCTCGCCTCAGCGCCCGCAGGAACCCGGTCTCGATTGCCTGCGCAATCGCCTCCCTCTCCCTCACCCCTCCGGCGCCCAGGCCGAGGCCGGACGACAGCGCGGCGGCGGCTGCCATCATGTTCCGCGACGCCGCCAGCATCGTCTCCGCCGCCGAGCCCAAGACCCCAGTTTCGCCAACCAATGGCTGGATTATCTCTCGATCGGCCATCTCCGCCTCCTGTGCGTAGGGGCGACCCGGTGGGTCGCCCCTACGCCCGTCTCTCCGCTCTCGGCGTCTCTGCGGTGAGGTCTTATCCGCCGTCCGCCTCCAACCACGCCACCGCCGCCTTCAACCACCACGGCAACTCCAGCAGCCTCGGATCCAACGGATGCGCGAACGCGCCCGGATACCGGCGACAGATCAGGTCGTTCAGCCGGAAGTTGAGGTGCTGGCTGAGGATTTTGGGAGCGCTTCCCTTTCCGGCGGATCCACCTCTCGGTAGGCCGCCCGCAGCTGCTCCTTCACCGCAGGATGCAGGGCCTGCAACCGGGTGACGTCATCGAAGTACTGCTCCCCCTGGTCCTCCGCCCGCCTCACCGCCCGCAGCAGTATCCAGTCATCACAGGCGCGGGCGAACGCGTTCCAGCATTCGATGTCAACCCGGCGCGGCCGCGCCAGCTCCACCAGCTTTCCCTTCGCCATCGCCAGCAGCTCGGCGCGGCGCGCGCTCATCATCTCCTCCAGGCGCGCCCGGCGCTCGCGCTCCCTCTCTGCGCATTCGTCCTGGTATCCGGTCAACCGAGCTATGAACTGCTGCCCGCTCTCTCCCGCCTGCTTGTCCTGGCGGGGCTGCACCGGGTCGGGCAGCTCCCGCCCAGCTCTCGCCGCCATGCGCGCCCGCTCGCCCTCCACCACCAGCTCTGCCAAGTCCTCATCTGGCAGCAGAGCAAGCGCCTCCCGCAGCGCCTGATCGCGTTCGCTTCCCGGCTTGAACTCCAGCAGCTTGCGCTGCATCGCCTCATGGCCCCGCTCCATCGCCTCCGTGCGGTCCCCCACCGTCTGCACCCATACCTCCTCATAGCGTCCGGCTACCTCCACCCGCACCGCTTTCCCCCACACCCCGAGCTCGCTCAGGTTCACGCGTGCTGTCTCTGCCATTGCCGGCCCCTTCCTGTTTGCGGTCTTTGCGCCTTTGCGGTAAGGCCCTCTCTAGTACTCCGCCCGCGCATTCCATAGCTTACACAGCGCCTCGGCGGGCGGCTGCTGGCTGGCGTCCAACACCGCCTCGAACCCGATCTCGTAGACGAGTCGGCCCGGCGTGAGTGGCGATCTCACCGAGAAGTACCGGACCCTGGGCAGCTCGATCTCGAGCCCGCAACCCCAAGTGCCCACCAGGGTCGCCCCGGCCACTCGCAGCTTCAGACTGGTGGGATCGCCGCCGGTGAACAGCTCCTGCGCGGCGGTGGATTCCATCGCCATGGTCATCCGCCCGCTAACGGCGAACGGCCCGGCCGGCAGCTTGGCAAGCTTGCCACTGCTTCCCGCGCTCCACACATTGTCCACGAGGCCGTTGCTGAAGCGCAGGAGCACCTCCTCCACGTCCGCGTTCTCGGCCCCGCCGACCTCGGCGGTGAGGCCGAGGTAGTGAAGCGCCTCATCGCTGCCATAGCTTGCGCTGGTCGGGGCAACCAGCGCCTCCTCCCGCCCCCGGCAGTCCAGGTCGGCGGTCAGCGACCGCCCCGGGGACAGCGTCAGGGTCAGCGCGTTCACCCTCACCCCGGCCACTTGCCGGCTGGTCAGCCCGCCCATGTTCTGCTCCACCGTCAGCGAAGGCAGGAAGGTGGTGTCACAGCGGGTGAAGGTGTGTTGATACGCGGCCGCGCCGCCGGAGGAGGCGACAAGGGTCGTGGTCACGGTGCCGAAGGTCGCCTTCAGTACCTCTCCCACCGCGCTCGCGCACACGTCGAAGCTGACGGTCCCCGAGCAAACCATAGGCCCTCTAGTGACCAATCGCCTGGCCCTGGTGCCTCGCACCGTGTTGGGGATCTCGTATCCGATCAGCGGCCGAATATCCGCGTAGCTCACCTCCAGGTAGGTGGTGGGGCTCACAGCCTGTCCCCAGGTAGACTCCAAAGCCAACCCAACCGCCCCTAGCACTCCCATGCGTGCCGGCATACTAACCTCCCGTCAGTCCGTTCTCTGTTCCGCGTGATCGTAGGGCAGACTTCCAGTCTGCCAGTGGGGCACACCTCCGGTGTGCCTAGCTTACAGCGTCCTCTGCTCCGCCATCACCAGCAGCACCGCCTCCGAGTGGTAGTGCTCCTCCACCTGCCTCTGCGCCCGCCGCACCAGGCTGGTGGTCATCGCGCGTACCAGTCCTCCCAGGGTGGGAGCCGTGCGGAGGGCGTCCTCCACCGCCTCCACATAGGCGAAGAGCAGATCCTCACAGGCCTGCGCGCTCTCCAGCGCCCGCACCGCCACATGCACCTCGATCTGGTAGGCGTGGTCGCGGCGGTTGCTCGCCCAGCGAGCGCGCTCCTCGCCCACCGTGTCCGCAAAGAACACTCCCAGGGCTGGATAGCGCGTGGCAGGTAGGCGAGCGAACGTCTCCCGGTCACGCACTACCGCCTTCACCTCCGCCAGCTCCGAGGCGGCCGCCAGCGCCGCGCACACCGCCTCCCGAATCGGCACGAACCTCCTCGACTCCGGATGTGCCATCTGTTCCTCCCAAGCGGACAGGGCGACGCGTCACAGCGTCGCCCTGTCCTTGTGCCTTCGTGCCTTGGTGGTTAGGCCCTCTGCTGATCCCCTCTCGTCAGCTCCCCTGTGCTCGCCGTCCGCCGGCCGTACTCGGCTTCCTCCCCTCGGCCCGGCTGCCATCGGAAGTAGGTGTAGCTCACCTTGACCGTCTGCCCAGCCTGCAAGCGTCCGCTCGTAAGCCAGGCGATCCGTCCCAGGCGGTGGTCAACCCGGTAGTCCTTCACCGAGCCGGACCGATAGCCCGGCTCATGGGCCTCCCGGTCCTCGACATAGGTGATGGTCCCGGCCTCATTGGTGACGGTGACGCTGCCCAGCTCCGCCGCGCGGTGCGCCAGGTCCACCCACTCGCCCGCCTCGGCGGGCATCACCAGCGACTCATCAGCGACCGACACCGTCCCCAGGTCCATTTCACCCTTCCTCAGCAACTCCAGCCCGGCCTCGAACTCGGCCCGATAGGGGTCTGGCGCCGTCGTTGTCTGCTTCTCCAGCTCCAGCGCCCGGCACGCCTTCGCCAGCGCACCCATCGCGCACAGGTCCCGGATGCGCTCAGGCACGGGATCGAAAGGCGCCTCGTAGTCGCCCGCCCGGCCCGCCTCATCCACCTCCACCGCCGCCTCCCCGATCAGGGTCGTCAGATTCGCCCCCGCCGACGAAACATCAGGGATGACCTCCTCCGTCATCCCCACCGCTCTCAGACGAACATCGTTTGGTGTGCAGTATGGCATGATCGCCTCCAGATCGTTGGGCAGGAGTGTGTCTCCTGCCCCACACCTCACCCCTCCTCAAACCCGAACTCCTCCTCCCGTCCTTCCTCCAGCAACCTCCTCAGCTCCCACTCCAGGAACGCCCTCGCCTCCGCCTCGTCGAGGAAGCGGCGGCGCGTCACCCCATCTGTCATCCTGAGTCCGCCGGAGGCGGACGAAGGACCCCGCCGTTGGCCGTTCCCGTTGACCGCCAGCGCACACTCCACCACGAACCCCTCTTCCAGCAGCTCCAGCGCGCTCTGGTAGAGCGGCAAGCTGTACCCGTGCAGCGCGTCCTCGGGCGAGGTGAAGTGCTCCCGGTGGATTGCCACCGCCCGGCGCAGGTACTCCTGCGCCTTCTCGGTGAGCACACCGTGCGTGCGCTCCAGCTCATAGCGCGCCAGGTGCACGCAGTCCCGCTCCAGGAACACCAGCCCCAGCCGCCGCTCTGGATATCGCTTTCTATCCTTCATAAGCAGCGGCAGGTTCCTCAGAAACCGGCCCCGCCGAATCTGCTCCGTCACATATCCATCGTGCACGATGTACACATCGCTGAGGATCACCGCCGGCGTGACCCCCTGGTTCAGCGCGAACTCCGGATGCTCGTGCACGCAGCCGAAGAAGCGAATGCCCCGATGATTGCGGAACAACCGCACCGGCACGTCCGGCTTGAACTGCGCGTCCACCGCGTGATGGTGCTGGCGGATCACGTAGCCGTTGTACAGGTTGTCCCGCAGGTACTTGGCGAGCTGCTCGGCGCCTACCAGGTATTCGTCCGCATCGAGCCACAGAACCCAATCACACGTAGCCCTCTCGATGCTGTGGTTGCGGGCCGCGCCGAAGTCCTCCTCCCACGCAATGCTGAACACTTTGTCCGTGTACTCGCGGGCGATCTCCACGGTCCGATCCGTGGACCCGGTATCGCACACGATGATCTCATCCGCCGCCGCCTTCACGCTGTCCAGACACCGATAGAGCGCGCCCTGGCCGTTCTTCACGATCATGCAGACGGAGAGCGTCTGCTTGAGTGGCGCAGGCCCGCCCGCCGGTCGTATGGAGGGCTCCGAGCCTGCGTGCAGCATCCCCTCAAACTCTCGCTCCCACTCCTCCGCGATCTGGGCCCACTGGTACCTCTCCTCGATCCTTCGCCTCCCCGCTTCGCTCATCTGCCTCCAGCGCGCGTCGTCTGACAGCAGATCGAGGGCCGCCTTCACGAACGCCCTCTGATACGCCTCCTCCTGCGGATCGCCCGGGATCAGCACCCCCGTCTCGCCATCGGCCACGCTTTCCTTCAGCGCACAGTAGCGGGAGGCGACCACTGGCGTGCCGCAGGCCGCCGCCTCCAGCGCGCTGATGCAGCTCACCTCCGGGAAGGTGGAGGGGTACACCAGCAGGGCCGACCGCGCAAGCTCCCGGTAGAGATCACGCTTGCTGAGCGGCCCCAGCATTTCCACCTCCGGCAGCTCCTCCGCCACCCGGCGCAGCGTGGCGAGGTACTCGGCCATCCGCGCGTCGGCGCTGGCGTTCTCATAATGCGCGATCGCCAGCTTCAGCTTCGGCCGCCGCGCCTTCATCTGCGGCCACATCGTCAGCAGGACATCGAGCCCCCGCTCCGGCCGGCTGGTGTATATCACCTGATCGGGATCGCGCTCGACACCCCTGATCGCTTGGTCCACCAACTCCACGTCCACGCCGTTGCGTGTCACTACATACCGATCATCAGGGACACTGAGATGCGCCTGGAACTGCTGCTTGTGGAACTCGGACAGCACCAGCAGCCGGTCCACCTTGAACATCAGCGAAGACAGATACGGCGCCGTCTCCCTGGTGAGGATGTCGTGGTTCCACACCACGTTCAGCCGCGACCGCACCGGCCCCACCAGCCCGCGCAGGTGCCGGCAGCAGATGAGTACATCGCAGGTTCCCGTCGCCAGGAACCCCGCGAACTCCGGCGCATCCTCGTATGTCACTCCGTCGTACTCCCCGGGCCGCGGGCAGTTACAGAACACCTTCACAGAGTGTCCGCGCCGCGCCAGCGCGCGGGCCATGAACACCACTGCGCTTTCGCTGCCACCCAGCGACCGCTCAAACGGCGTGTTGCCATCGAACGGCAGCCCCTCGGTGTAGATTACGATCTCCAACACACCCTCCTCATCTCTGTCGCCACACCATCCGTGGGGCACGCTGCCAGCGTGCCCTCTATCCTGTAGGGCAGGTATGTTCAGCCGCAGGCGGACATGCCCGCCCCCCAAGCAAGCGGCGGACACCTGATGGTGTCCGCCGCTGTGAATCCACAACCAGCCAGAGCTGTTGTCTCTATTGTCGCTCCACCAGCCTGTACACTACCCCATTGCCGCCAGCACGAGCATTGCTGGAATGAGGACTACCTGCACTCCCCCCGATACGAGAGCGAAGGCTCCCGCTAGTGCTTCCCGCCATTTCAGTCGCATGAGGCCATGCACCAGTGCAGAGAGGCCGATCAGCAGGCACGCGGTGCCGGGTAGGAGCACGAACAGCGCCCCGGGTGGGACCTGGCCGCCTCCAAGCCAACCACCGCTGGCAGTTGCTGCGTTCATGAGTCCCCACGAAATGATCGGGGTGCTCCATGCCAAGTGCAATGCCACCGGTGTCAGCCACTTGTTCGAGCCCTTACCATCGTCCATGCCACATATTCTCTACACGTGCGCTGTGACAATCCCCGATCTCAGCTCGGCCTCCGCTCGACTGTACCTGGCAGCGCCCGGGCCGACTATCCCGGCCTACAAAGCGACCCCCCGCTCCGCCAGCATCCTCACCGCATTTCCGCCCAGCACCTTCCCCTTCACCTCATCGCTCAGATACGAGGCATGGATGGTGGCGATCACCGCCGCCGGGTCGTTGATGGTGTAGTCGCTGCCGAACAGCACCCGGTCTGGCCCGGCGCACTTCACCGCGTAGTCGAGCACGCCCATGCGCTGAATGCCGTGGCCGCACACATCCAGGCACAGGTTCTGGTGCCTCGCCGCGAGCTCGCACCGCTTCCGGCACTCCTCGGGCGAGTCGCCGATGTGCGCTAGCACCCAGGTCACCTTCGGGAACTCTCCACAGATGCGGTCCATCTCCGTTCCCTCGGAGTGGATCTGCACCACCAGATTCAAGTCGCTGGCGAGAGCGGCGACGCGGGCGAAGTTGTCGGTGTCATAGGTGTAGCCCGAGGCGTAGCCACACAGCTCGCCCATCCACACCAGGCCGGCCTGGTGGCATCTCTTTATCTCAGCAAGCGCATCCTTACCCAGGTCCGCGTTCACCAGGAACGCCGGCACGATGAAGGCGGGGTAATCCTTCGCGGCCTGCATCGCCTCATCGTTGCCGGCCCTCATCTCCTCCGGGGTCTTCGCCAGCTCACCGCGCATGGTGTTGGCAATCGCTCGCTCCACCCCGCATCGCTTCAGGTACTTGATCGCCGCCGCCGTGTCCGGCGTGAACGGCGCCCACTCCCAGGCCTGCTCCAGGCCGGGTGAGGGCAGGTGTACGTGGCAGTCCAAGATCATCCTGCTGACCTCCTCAATACCCCTCC
>Ga0315279_10001850_pt1 | contig 33706 bp, 25 predicted proteins | sample YL17G06_20_MG_FD_203694 | JGI IMG/M metagenome (GOLD analysis project Ga0315279, IMG submission 203694) | Sediment microbial communities from Yellowstone Lake, YNP, Wyoming, USA - YL17G06_20 | ecosystem: Environmental > Aquatic > Freshwater > Lake > Sediment | place: USA: Wyoming | collected...
CGCCGCTCATCCTGAACGAAACCAGGATGGGCGGCCAACTCGTTTCGGAGATCACTTTGACCTATGAGAAATCTCTTTGAACGGTTGACCGCGACGGAGCGCCGCGCGGCCCTGATCCTGGCCGCGGCCGCGGCGGCCGGCCTGCTCGTCTTCCTCTACGCCTTCATCCAGGAGCGCCCGGCGGCGGCGCGCGACTCCGGCCGCCTGTCCGAGATCGAGCGCGACTACCGGCGGCTCAGCCCGATCTGGGCCAAAACGAAGGCCGATATGGCCCTCTGGCGCGAGGCCGCCCGGGACATGGAGAATCTGAAGCAGACCCGCTTCTATTCCGACGTCAAGGGTTTCCAAGACTTGCTGCCCGATCTGCACGCCCTTTTCGACGCCGCCGGGATCGTCGTCGGAGAGATCGCCTTCGGGTACACCGATTACCAGCGGGAGGGCCTGCGCCGGGTCTCGGCGGCGTTCGTTTTCAACGGCACCTACGCGGCCCTGAAGACTTTTCTGGACCGGGTCGAACGGCATCCGCGATTTCTGTTCGTGGAAAAGATCGATTTTCTGAACATCGGCCTGCAGCCCGGAATGCTCGATCTGAAAATCAACATGGCGGGATTCTATGAACGCTGACCGGACCGTCCGCCGCCTGGCCGTCCTCGTTTGGCTGGCCGGGGCCGTCCTCGGCGCGGCCGCGGAAGTGTGGGCCGCCGCGGGCCAGGCCGCCCCCGCGCCCAAGTCCCTCATCCGCAAGGAGTGGCTGAAAACCCCCGCCGGACCGGCTCCTCCTTCGCGGCGCGACATCTTTTCGCCGCAGGGAGTTACGCCCTCCGAGGAGGCTTTTTCAGCGACGGCGGCCGGCCGGCCCAAGTCCAAGCCGGAGGCGAATAAAGAGGCCGAAGCCGAGGCCCGGCCGGCTTTCGCCCTCCGCTATATCGGCTTCAGCCGGGCCGTGGCCTCGAAAAAGATCGTCGCCCTGGTCCTGATCGAAAGCCAGGCCTCCGCGGTCGAAGAAGGCGACACCGTGGGCGCCGGCTATAAAATCGCCCGCATCACCCTCAAAGAGATCGAGATCCAGGCGCCGGACGGAACGATCCTAAAGTTTGCCTTGGTGGAAGGAGCGCAACGATGAAGAAAATCGCCCTCGTCCTCATAGCGGCTTTGGCCGCGGCGGCCTGCGTCACTTTCAGCCCTTTTTACAAGCTGGGCGCGCAGGCCGAGCTCAACAAGCAGTTCGAGGAGGCCATCGCTTTCTACGAGAAGGCGGCCATGGAGAATCCCAAGGAGCCGGTCTACCGGATGGCCCTCGAACGGGCCCGGATTTCGGCCAGCCTGTTCCATCTCCAGGAGGCGCGTAAGCTCGTCGCCCAGGGCAAGCGCGACGCCGCGGCGGTCGAGTACGGCAAGGCTCTGGCCCTCAACCCCCGCGACACTCAGACCGCCCTGGAAGCCCGGCAGATGACGATCGAGCCGCCCAAGGAAGAACCGAAGCCGGAGAAGATTGAGTTCCCGATCAAGCTCCGGGGCAAGGACGCGCCCATCCAGGCCCATTTCGGCCCGGAATCGAGCCTGCGCTCGATTTTCGTGGCCGTCGGCAAATCGGCCGGGATCAATATTCTGTTTGACGAGAATTTTCGCGACATTCCCTACGCCCCCGATCTCAGCAACCAGACCCTGGAAGGGGCGATCAAGGTCCTCTGCCAGGCGACCAAGAATTTCTTCCGCATCATCGACGAGCGGACGGTCATCATCGTCCCGGACCAGCCCTTGAAACGCACCCAGTACGAGGTCACCGCCATCCGCACGTTCTACCTGTCCAACATCAATGCCCAGGACGTCTTCGCCGCGCTGTCTCAGATGCTCCGGGCGCAGTACGCGGCCCCCAGCATCATCTTCGACAAGAACCTCAATTCGGTCACCGTCCGCGGGACGCCCCCGGTCCTTGAACAGGCCGACAAGCTCCTCCGTCTATGGGACAAGGCCAAGGCCGAGGTCGTCATCGACGTCGAGATCATGGAGGTCTCGCGGACCAAGCTCCGCCAACTGGGTTTGAGCTTCAACCAGAACCAGGTCGGCCTGCGCTATGACGCCGGCTCGTCCGCGACGACGGACGCCTCGTCCAGCTGGTTCAGCTTGAAGGGCCTTGGACTGGGGAACACCTCGAACTACTCCGTTAACCTGCCCGTGGCCTTCGTCCAGTTTCTGGAGACGGATGCCGACACCAGGATCATCGCCCAGCCCCGCCTGCGCGGCGTGTCCGACGAAAAGATCACCGACAAGGTCGGCCAGAAAGTGCCTTTTCCCCAAACCACGTTCTCGCCTTTCGCTGCCGGCGGTTTCAGCTCCCAGCCCCTGACGAGCTACACCCAGCAGGACATCGGCATCGAGATCAACTTGACGCCGCGGGTGCATCGGGAGAGAGACGTTTCCCTCGAGCTCGAAATCAAAGTTTCCTCGATCGGGGGAAAAGGCTACGCCGACATCCCCATTGTCAACAACCGCGAACTGAAAAGCACCGTCCGCCTCAAGGACGGCGAGACCCAGCTCATCGCCGGGCTACTGCGCGATGAGGAACGGAAATCGATCAAGGGCATCCCCGGCCTGAAGGACATCCCCGGGATAGGCCGGCTCTTTGGCGCCGAGGACACGACCCTGGACCAGTCCGACGTCATCATGACCATTACACCCTACATCATCCGCACTCTCCAGCTTGGTCCGGACGACACGAAGCCCATCTGGCTCGACGTGGACACGGCCGCACCGCCCGCGGGCGGCGTCCTGGCCGATGAGGAAGGCCTGCGCGATCCCGAAGCCCTGGACGCCCAGCTGTCGCAGCAGCGGCGGCGGGCGGCGGAGAGCGCGACGAACCTGGTCTCCCTCAGCCCGGCAACCCTGGAAATGCGGGCCGGGAGCGATTTCCGCATGGCGGTCAACGTCCGCAGCGGCCAGGAGATCGGGGCCATGTCGGTGACCGTCACCTACAATCCGCGGTTCGTCTCTCTAAAGGATGTCTCCGAAAGCGGCATGACTCGTTCGCTCGCGGGCAACGCCCCCTTCCTGAAAAACATCGACAACGGGGCGGGCGTCTGCACCATCGGTTTCACGGCCGAGCCCGGCAAGGGCACCAAGGGTGGGGGCGTGTTGGCTCTCCTCCAATTCGAAGCCAAGTCCGCCGGCGAGACCCATATCTCCGTAGCCGTCCCTTCGGCGATGGCCGGGAACGGAAGCCCGGTGTCCTTTCAAACGACCGACGCGCGCGTAGTTGTCCGCTGATCGCGCCGGCCGCTCCAGGCCAAGGCGAGGGACGCCATGATCTCGATCCTGACCGGCGGCGTAGGCGCCGGCAAGACGCGTTCCTTGGGCGGGATCCTTTCCGCCCTGCAGTCCCTCGGCGTTCCCGCGGCCGGGTTCGTCAGTGAACGGGTCTTCATGGACGGGGCCCTGGCCGGCTATGATCTGGTCGACGCCGCCGGGGGGCGGCGGCTCCCTTTCCTCCGGCGCGCCGGCGGGCCAGGGGGGGACCGCGTCGGGCCCTGGCGGATCGATCCCGCCGGCCTGGCCGCGGCGGCGGAAATGATCGCCGGCGCCGATCCCTCGGCGATCCTGGTCATCGACGAACTGGGTCCCCTGGAGCTCGATGGCCGGGGGCATTGGCCGGCCCTGGCCGCGGTCCTTGATCAGCCGGGGCGCCGCTTCCTCTTCGTCATCCGCGATTCGTGCCTGACCGATTTTACGCGGATGTTCGCCGGCCGCCCGGTGAAAATCATCCCCGTTCGCGGTACAATGGACTTCGAGGCAATCGCCCGGGAGATCGCATTCGATGGCCGTGAAGGTTAAATTTTTCGCCTATTTCCGCGAGGTCTTCGGCGGGAAGGACATGGACGTTCCCGCCGCGGACGCCTCCACCGTCGGCGCCCTGCTCGATCGTTTGGGAAGTACCCCCAAACGGCGGGACGAACTGTTCGCCGGCGGAAACCTCAAGCCTCACCTCGTGATCATGGTCAACGGCGCGCCCCTTCCGGCGGACGCGCCTCTCGCCGCGCCGCTCAAGGACGGCGACGCGGTGGCCATATTCCCGCTCCTTGGCGGAGGATAACGATAGCGCGGTGGGAAAAGATGTCGGCGGGTCCTGCCTGCTCCGGCGCCCCCAATTCCGCTCGCTCCACCCATCCCTCGGTGGGGCCCTTCCGCGAGCGGAATCCGGGTACATCCGTCGCGTCACCCGCCTAGGTTTTAGTTTCCCAGCGCATGGCATCGCCGCGTTAATGTTTGAATCGATTGCAGGGCGAAGGGCGAGCCGGGGGAAAACCCGTGCGACGATTGAGCGGGCACGGTTCCTGCTCAAAAAGAATAATCACGAAACAAACCATGAGCAGGAGAGCGAAGGAGGAGCGTCGGAGCGAGTTTTTCTCGCTGGGAAAAACGAGCGTGTTTTAACCCGGCTTGCCCCTCGCCCTGCCTCCGATTGAAGTTGTGCCGGCGAAGGGGTTTTAGTATTCTTGTTTGTCAATGAATTGAAGGAATGAACCCATGAGCGCCGCGCCGTTTGGATTCTTTGGAAAATATATCGAAATCGACCTGTCAGACGGAAATATCCGCGTCCTGCCTCTCGACGCCGGCCTGATCGCCGATTATCTGGGCGGGCGCGGGTTGGCCACCCGCTTGTTCTACGACGCTGTCGATCCGCAGTGCAACCCGCTCGGCCCGGACAACGTCGTCGCCATCGCCGCCTCGCCGCTCATCGGCACGACCGCCCCCACGTCCGCCCGCGGGCACATGGTTTTCAAGTCGCCGCTGACGGGGGTGATCGGCACGTCCAACTCCGGCGGCGGGTGGGGCCACACGTTCAAATCCGCGGGCTATGACGCCTTGGTTATCAAGGGCAAGGCCGCCTCGCCCGTCTGGATCGACATCGCCCCCGGCAGGATCGAGGTCCTGCCCGCCCACCATCTCTGGGGCAAGGACATCCACGAAACGAACGACGAGCTGACCGCCGGGTTCGAGGCGGGCAGCCGCCCGCGGGTCCTGTGCATCGGTCCGGGAGGGGAGAACCTCGTCCGCTACGCCGTCGTCGGCAACGACAAGAACCGCGTCTACGGCCGCTGCGGCGGCGGGGCGGTCTGGGGCAGCAAAAACCTCAAGGCCATCCGCGTGGCGGGAAAAGAAAAAATTCAGATCCACGACAAGGAGCGCTACCAATCCGGTTACGACCAGGCGCTCTACCTCTTGCGCCAGGCCCCCGTGACCAAGCGCCTCATGCGCGAGCTAGGCACGGCCGGGCTGGTCGAGTTGATCAACGTCATCGCCATGCTGCCGCATCTCAACTTCCAGGATTGCACCCACCGCGAGGAGGACCTGGAGCGGATGTCGGGCGAGACCATTGCCAAAACCATTCTGGAAAAGGCGGCCGGGTGCTATCTCTGCCCCATCGGTTGCCAGCGGCACACCCGCATCGATGGGGACGACGGCCGAACCCAGCGGGGCGAGGGTCCCGAGTACGAGACCGTGGTCCTGATGGGCCCCGACTGCGGCATCTACGATCTGGCCGCCATCACCACGGCCAACTACCGCTGCAATGAATTGGGCATCGACACCATAAGCTTCGGCGGGACCGTGGCCTGCGCCATGGAACTGGCCGAACGCGGTTTCCTCAGCGCCGGGGACACGGGCGGCCTCGACCTGCGTTTCGGTGCGGCGGCCGAGCTCGAACGGCTGGCCGTGGACACCGCTTATCGCCGCGGCGCGGGGGCCCTCCTGGCCGACGGCTCGTACCGGCTGGCCGAGCGCTTCGGCCGGGCCGACCTATCGATGACCGTCAAGAAGATGGAGCTCCCGGCCTACGATCCGCGCGCCTCCTTCACCCAGGCCCTGGGCTACATGACCTCGCCCTCGGGCGCCTGCCATTTGCGCGGCGGCTACGCCGTGTCCCTGGCTTTTTTCGGCGGGACCAAGGAGATCCCGCGCTTCAGCCTGCTCCAGTCGCCCATCGCCATCCGCAACATGCAGAATACCGGTATCCTCCAGGACAGCCTGGGCGTCTGCCGCTTCACCGGCTATGCCTTCGGCAGCGACCCCTGGTCGCGCATGCTGATCGGCGTGACGGGCATGGATTTCTCCGTGTCCCGGCTGGAGGAGATCGAGAACCGCGTCGCCGCCTTGGAGCGGCTGTTCAACATCGAGGCCGGGGCGGTGCGGTCGGACGACGCCCTGCCGCGGCGCTTCGCCGAGACGCCCATTCCCGTGGCCGGCGCGGACAAGGTCGTTTCGTTGGAGGCTCAAGAACGCCTGCGCCGTGATTATTACGAAGTCCGCGGCTGGGATAGCGAAGGCCGGCCGAGGCCGGCTCTCTTGAACGAGTTGCGCATCGCTCCGCGGGCCGGGAGGATGGCATGACCCGCCGCGCCTGGAAAGTCAGCGACGAGATCCTCCGCTTGTTTCAGTCCATCGGCCGGGCCTCGCTCCTCTACGATATCCAGGACAGCCACAGCGGCAACATGGCCGTGCGCATCAAGGATGAATCCGGAGCGGACGTGATCATCATCACCGCGACGGGCTCGCAGAAAGGCGATCTCGAGGCCGGCCAGATCTGTTTCCTCTCGGCTACGGACACCGACTACGGCTACTACAAGGCTTCCACCGAGACCGACATTCACCAGCGCATCCTGGCCATCCCCGGGACGGGCGCCTCCATGCACGCCCACACCAAGGAGCTCTCCATCGTCACGTTGGATGACCTGCCCAAGCCCGGCCAGCCGGCCGACTTCGTCCCCATCGATCCGCTCGGGTGGCACCGCCTCGGCGACCATATCCATGTCGACTGGTTCGCCGTCCCCAGCGGATCGCCCGAGATGGCCGCGCTCATCCCCAAGCGCCTGGAGGAGCATCCGGCCACGGTCATCCAGAACCACGGCACGTTCGTCCGGGCCCGCACGCTGGGCGAGGCCTTCGCCCTCCAATGCGCGGCCAACAACGCCGGCGCCGTCGTACGGGCGGCGCAGCGTCTGAAGGTGGACATCGCGGCGCTGCGGGCGAATATCAAGGCCGCGCCGGGCGCGCATTTTTTCTACGCCCCCGATCCGTTCCTTCTCGAGGGCGACGGCGGCTGCGACTTTCCCGAGGAAACCGAGATCCTGCTGGAGTTCCACAAGGCGGGAGCGCGCATTTTCGAAGCGCGGCTGTCGCCTTTCCACACCGGCTCGATGTCGGTGCGGGGCGTCCATGACGTCCTCTACGCCCCCCAGGCCTCCATGCCGCGCGGATTGCCCGGCCCGCTGCGGCGCGTTCCGCTGGCCCCGGCCCCGGCCGACACGCGGGAGCTCCTCCTTCATAAATTGATCTACGCCGAGACCGACTTCCAGACCGTGATGCATTGCTGGATACCCGAGGCCGAAGCCCATTCGCATTTCTGTTATCCCGGCGAGGACGCCGTCTCCGACCGCATCGTTCCCTTGGACGCCGAGGGAAGCTTCCTCTATCTGGTCATCCCCGTCCTTCCGCCAACGGTCGACGAGGACACGTTCCTCAAGGCCCTCTTCGACTACAAGGTTGCCGTCGTCCGCGGCGGCGGTGTCTGGGCCGTCGGGCGCCAGTCGCTGAGCGAGGTCTTGCAGCATTCCTCCACGACCCGGGAGATCTGCCTTTATCGCATCGGCGCCTTCGAGCAGGGGCTCGATTTGCGCAAGATGGAGCCGGAGAAGGCCAAGAAGTGGTAAGTCCGCCGATTAGGCCAAACTCTATTTAAGATTCTATTCGGATTTTTTCGCTCCGGATTCGCCGGGCGATGACTCCGGGAGAAACTCCGAATTTCCCACAGATTTCTCTGGCAATTGTGTCGCGGAGGGCTTCGGATTCTCTGCCAGAACGAGCTCGATATTCGTCGATTTTTTTGCCGAGACCATGGATCTCTGCCATAAGTCTGTCTTTTGGGACAAGAAGACGACCGGCGAATTCGTAAGCTTGCTGTTCAAACCAGCCCAAATCCTCTTCTAGGAAATCCTCTCGAAAATGCATCCAGTCTTCTGGATTGCGGAAGGCGCATTTGCGGATCTGCTCCTGGTGCAGAACCCAATGTCCAACTTCATGAGCGAGCGTGAACCGCAACCGGGATTCTTTCCTCGGATTCTGATAGATTTCGGAATCAATGCAAATTTTCTTCAGATCGGACGTTAAAAATCCGTCGATGTCGATGTCCATCAGGCCGAAGAGAGGAATCGGTTCTATCCCCAAATCGATTTCGACGATCCGGATGATCGGAACAGGGACAAGATCGATGGGTTTAACGTATTGGAGGCGAAAGGTTTCCGCTTGGGTACGAATGAACGGCCAATTCAACCTTGGAGGTTCAAGATAGATTTCCCTTTTGCGCATCGATCATCCTTCTCTGATCTTTTTTAGTAACGCTTCAAGATCCTCCCTGGATGGTTTGTCGCCCCGCAGAGTCCTAAAAAACACGGGCAATTTCTGGATAACAGACCGATCGTCGATGAGAGATGCCGGGATGAAACTAATCGCGGCAAGGTCGATTAGTGTTTGTCTGTCATCCGATTTTTCCGGAAATCCGAGAGCATCCGCAATTTTTTTCAGAACCTTCGGACTGCGCGGTGGCGAATTGACCCCTCGTTCGACTTTGCTCCAGTTGCTAGCGTCCCACCCCATCATGCGGCAAAATTCTCGCAGAGTAACCCCCCGTTTGATTCGAGAATCTTTGATGAACTCTCCAAAAGTCATACTCTGTTCCTCCTTCTCGTGGTGACATTGTTACCACGTGGTAATAATAATACCACGTCGACTGGATGTCAAGTATTTTACGCAGTATTTTACGCAGCGATTATTAGCATGCCTCGGTAGTAACAAACCCTCCGAGGCGATGGGTATTTCTAATTTCTATGATAATAGTGAGACAACATTTAATTCCCAGCGTCCGTTTCTATGTCCGATTCAAACAAACGGACGACACATGGGACGGAAACGGCTTTCGAATAAATGGCGAAAACCTCCTCAACTTGGAGATGTTGTCCAGTATCGGGATGGATTGGGAACTCTAATAAAAATTATCAGTTACGACGAAGTCATTGAAGAAATGAAATCTAATGGGGTTGCGCTGAAGGATATTTTGAGGTTTCTTGAACGAACCCGGCATTTCCTTGCTGACGCGAGCCTCTATTACGAATGTGAAATCCAAGTTGCGGAGGAAACCATTCGAATTGATTGGAGTGATTGGGATCCGCTCACGTAGTATTCTTTTCTATCATTGGCCTTGAACGAATCGCCTCATAAGCGCTTCAAGCAGTTGTTTTTGAATTTTTTCATCGCTTGTCCTACTTTCAACAAACCGTAAAAAACGCACATTGGCGGATTTGATTCGCTCAAGCAAGCGGTCGAGTGTTTGTATGCAAGGCTCTGACTTTGCCGGAATTCTTATCTTACCGCTGATCCCGGTTTCTGCGACCATCGAAACTAAACGGGCTTGTTCCTTTGAAGCATATTCCCGCTGGATTCCTCTCCCTAAACCGAATTTAATCGTCTTCAAATCAAATAGGGGATTGTCGGGAAAGACAACGGGACGTTCCTCTGGGATTTGAACTTCCGCATCAGCTTCAGGTTGTCGACTTAGCCAATCCCGAATGGATAAACTGTCCGGGATATCGGCTGCATCCCAGATATCTTGAATCAGATCATGCAGATTGATCCGTTTATCATCGGTTTTCGATCGTTGTTCCATTTTTTCAATTTCGACAACACGAATTTTGCGAAAATGAAGGGCAATTGCTTCATAGAGTTTCTTTTTAAGATTGAGCCGCTCTTTAGGGCTTGAGACGCCCAAAGCTTCGAAAACAGCATCGTCAAGAGCGTTGCGGTCTTCCTTTTCCAACTCAGCCGCAAAAACAAGCGGTCCTTCCGCGATTCGTCTGGCTTCTTTTAGATCGTGGCAATCCATTAATTTTTCTTCTACCAGACGACCGATTTCTCGTTTGCTCATTTGGCCGAAGGCTTTCGCTAGTTTGCCTGCGATCGAAGAAGCGAGCCCTCGCGGATCCGGAACCTCGATTAGATTTACGTCGACGACCTCGGTTTTTAGATTTCCTTCCGTTCCCGCGAAGCGTCCATAAAAAGTTTTAAATAAAGCGATTAGACTCGAATTTAAAATTGCGATTAGCGATTTCTGTTCGCACTTCGAAAGAGCGGGGGAAAATAGGTCAAACAAATTGTGATTACATATAAGACCTTGAGGATTGGCGGCAATAATATGGCGATACTGTTGCGCCATCGGCCAGAAGGCAAAGCCGGGGCGAACTAAACCTGTTAAATCGTACCATCGTTTGCGTGAAGCGCATGTGGATCTCTTGGGTATAGGCACAGGCTTCGATTTATTAGATTCAAAGTTCGCTTGGCCTCCAAATTGAACGTAACGATAGGCCCAAGGGGCTTTACCTTTAAGAACATTCAGTGGCTCACTTATAAGAAGAACGACTCTATTAAGATCCTCCGCTTTTACGTTCGGACGATTCACGCTCATTAAGCTGTGGACTTCGGGAGCTAAATATTTCGATTCGATGGGATGAACGCTCCTGTCGCCAGACTCGATAATCATTAATTTTCCAGAAGAAACGTCTCGACGAGAAGCGCCGGCCGCGTATCTCATGAACTCTTTCTCGTTGGGAAAGCGTTCTAAATATTCAGCAGTCACATCCTTGGGCATGAAGAAAGCGTCGCATCCGCTCTTTACACCGAAACGAATTTGGCAGATTTCCCCAAGCGGGATAAATTTATTTTTAAAGCGGCTTATTATTTCAAAATATACTTCCGGAGCCCGAAGGTATCGGCCCCATTTGCCCGCGGCATAAGTGCCAATTTCTCTTGAAGGAATCGGCCTCTTCTCTTCCGAGCTTTCTTCTTCTTCGCCCTCCTCAAGTTCAGGCGATTCTGTCTTTGTTAAAATAACGCTGGCTCTGACTCCATCGTCCCAAAGATCCTGTTGGTGTTTTACTATGATCCGCATATCCGAAACATGAAGATCCGAATCCGTAGTCAATATCTTCGCTCTGAGGTGTTCAACTGCTTGGAATCGTTTTTTTCCGTCATTGGATTTCTGGACATCCAAAAATTCGTTTAGCGGACGATCGAATCGAACGAAACGGACTAAGTTCTCTGATCGTGCCTTCTCTTCATCACAACGTTGCAAAATCGTCACGCATGTTTTTACGCGGGCGTCCTCAAACCAGGGCTCGGAACCGCTTTCCATGATTGCGAGAATCCGAAAATGGCGGAGGGTCCATTCTTGCAGAGCGAAGCCATACTCAACGTCGAGCCAAGACGAGCTGGTTAAAAATCCGAAATAACCGTCTTTTTTCAATAGGCGAGCAGCAACCGGCCAGAAATAACAATGAAGATCACTCCTGCCCGAAAGCTTTAATCCCGGCCAACTTGAAACAGCCAGGTTCGCATAATGACTCTTTTTGTCTTTATCGATTTTTTCCTGGCGGACATAGGGGGGATTCCCTACGATGCTTGATAGTGGCGGAAGCATCACATCTTTACTGGTTCCAGGGAGATCGGGAACTCGGCAAAATGCTTTCTTGGGATCAAAATCGAAGAAGTCTCGGCGCGAGATACGCGGATAATTGGCCTCTTCGTTAATCTCTCGTGCGGCCAAGTTCAAGGTCGCCAGGTGGGCTGGATACATTGAGATGTCGCAGCCAAATAATTCGCCGATCAAATCAAGATGTGGGCGTTTTGGAGATAAATGTTTCTTTCTATAATAAGCTCGAACGAGGAAGCTGCCTGATCCGCATGCGGGATCGAGAACCGTATCATCTGCAGCTCTGATACAAAAGCCGTTGATGACATCGACGATGTCGTCACCCGTGAAGTGCTGGCCGTAACGATGCCGTTCTTCTGGATCGATCAGTTTTTGAAATATGCGGCCGATCACGTCGGAAGAGATCTGGCTGAAATCGATTGGTTCTATGCCTTTTAAGAGACCTCGCCAGGAATCCAAAGCCTCAGGAGCAAGGAAAACGAGTTCTTGCGGCCGATCCCGGACTTCCGGCATCAAGAGCGGCTCATAATCCCCGCTTCTTTCGACGGCGCGTTCAAAGAAGCGGCCGAATTCATTTACGGCCTCAGAAGCCGTTTTTATTGAAGTCCTGAGTTTGAGAACGGGAAGTTCGGCGAACCGAGCGCGTAACGCTTTATAGAAGAGCAACCGATTGGACCAAACATAGACGAGCGTTTTAGCCATATGATCGACGGACTTGGCCCATTCTTCAGGAACTCGACGGCTGAACAACCAGTCTTGATCGGACATCCATTTTTGGGTAAGGCCATCAAATTCGCTTTCTTTATTGGATTTTTCCAAAATGTGAGCGCTCGTTAGCCTGACGATCCAATCTAAGTGGCTATTGAGAATTTTAATGAATACGTCGTCTTGGGGAAGTCCCCAATCCTTCCTTCGGCCCCCGATGATGTCGGATAATTCTACGAGAAGCTCAGGCAGAAATTTCGCTTTTATATAATGAAGGTTCTCTTCCCGAGCCACTTCTTCAGGATTCCGGAGTACTCGGTCGAGTTTCCGATGGGCGATTCTCCGTTCTAGCATGGGACGGTCATAGAGTTTCCGGTCCCAAAGAACGAATTCGTTTACATTCCAAGTGAAGAAATAGTCCACTCCGGCGTCGTCGGCTTTTGCGGCGGCGTCTTTGTATAATTCTGCATTAAAAGGGGATTGCCCTTCGGCCGTACCGGGGAGCTTCACTTCTCCGCAAAGAATTACTTTTCCGTTAGCGTCGTAGAATCGGAGATCTTTCCTTTTGCGACGTTCCTGGCCCTTTCCATATCCCTCCACGCGAGCTTCATGAATTGGAGCAATTCGAGAATCGGCCTGGGCTAATATATTTATCGTAGAAGCAACCTGCCCGCAAAAATCGACCTCGTGGATGGATTTATCTGTATTCATTCCGCCCCCAAATCAAAAAAAGAGAATAAGTTCACCATACGATTCTTTAAAGCTGGCATTTATCAATAAGGACTATATTTCGCCCTTGGGATGAAGTCAATTTGAACGCGACGAAATGGCCTTATCGACGCGATAGATGCCTTTACGATCGAGGTTCTTCGAAAGCGACGGACATCAGGGTAAAGACCATTATCAAGAAAAGCAGGCTGAACATCGCGACGATGGGCCATTGGCCCCGTTGAGCAAAATACCCGGGGCTGTTGATGGCGGAATAGAGGACCATCCCGCCGGCGACGAGGAAGAGCGTCCGTCCCCAGGCGATTTTCTTCAGGATGGCCAGGCCCGAGAGAAGAAGGGCCAGCGCGGTTAGGACCTCGGCGGCCAGGTGGAAGCCAATGGCCAGCGGGGCGGTTTGGAGCTCCGGGACGCGCCCCGTGGCCAGTGAAAGCGCCCATTGGCCGAACATCAGAATTCCGACGACAAGGGCGAAGATCCCGGCGAACTTCATGGCGTCCTCCCGGAGACGAATTGGATTCTATTATTCCCGCCGGCTGGCTGAAGTCAAGGCGGAGCAGGCCAGCCGCGTTTGACCCCCCGGGCAAGGGTGTGGTAAAAATTCTTTCATCACCGCCGAAGAGGAGGATTCCATGAGGAAAATGTCGTTTTTTATCCTGGCCGTCGCGACCCTGATCATCCTGCCCAGCTGCGGCCCAAAGGCTGAACCCATGAAATATCCCGTGACCAAGACAGTCGACCAGGTGGACGATTATTTCGGGACGAATGTCGCCGATCCGTACCGCTGGCTGGAGGACGACAAGTCCGCCGAGACCGCCGCCTGGGTCAAGGCCCAGAACGACGTGACCTTCGGTTACCTGAAAAAAATCCCCTTCCGCGAGGCGCTCAAGAAGCGTCTGACGGACATCTACAATTACCCCCGCTACTCGTCGCCGTTCCGAGCCGGAGAATGGTATTTCTTCGGCAAGAACGACGGGCTCCAGAACCAGGCCGTCCTCTACGTCCAGAAAGGCCTGGCCGGGACGCCCGAGGTGTTCATCGATCCCAACGTCCTCTCGGCCGACGGCACCATCCGCGTCGGCCTGATCGGCCCGTCCGGGGACAAAAAATACATGGCCATCACGCGCGGCGAAGCCGGCTCGGACTGGTCCGAGATCCGGGTCATGGACATCGCCGCCAAGAGGGAGCTGCCTGACCGGATCCAGTGGAACAAGTTTTCGGGCGCGGCCTGGTGGAAGAACGGCTTCTTCTACAGCGGCTACGACAAGCCCGCCGCGGGCAAGGAACTGACGGCCAAGAACGAATTCCAGAAGGTTTTCTACCACAAGCTGGGCGATCGGCAGGAGAAAGACACTCTCGTTTACGAGGACAAGAACCACCCCCTGCGCTATTTCTCCGCGGGCACGAGCGAGGACGAAAAATTCGCCTTCTTGACCGTGAGCGAAGGGACGTCCGGCACCGAGCTCTATTGGAAAGATTTGTCAAAGAAAGACGCGCCCTTCCAGATCCTGGTCAAGGGCTTCGACAATGACAGCGTCGTCATCGACAACGTCGGCGACAAGTTCCTGGTCCAGACCAACCTTGACGCGTCCAACGGCAAAGTCGTCCTGATCGATCCCCGGAAGGCGGACAAGAAAAATTGGACGGTCATCATCCCGGAAAAGCCCGAGGTTTTGGGCGGCGCGGGCACGGCCGGCGAACAGCTTTTCTGCACCTATCTCAAGGACGCCAACACCAAGGCCTTCCAGTACGGGCTGGACGGCACGCTCGTCCGCGAAATCGCCCTGCCCGCCCTGGGTTCGGCCGGCGGTTTCGGCGGCTGGCGCGACGACAAGACGATCTTCTACACCTTCACGTCCTTCACCTTCCCGGCGACGATTTACAAGTACGAAATCGCCTCGGGCGCGTCCGAGGTGTTCCGCAAACCCGAGGTCAAGTTCAACCCCGAAGAATACGAGACCAAGCAGGTCTTCTATGAGAGCAAGGACAGGATCAAGGTCCCGATGTTCATCGTTCACAAGAAGGGCCTGGCCCTGGACGGGGCCAATCCCTGTTACCTGACCGCCTACGGCGGCTTCAACATCAGCAGTCAGCCCTATTTCAATCCCTTGCTGATCGCCCTCTTGGAACAGGGGGTCATCTACGCCGAGCCCAACCTGCGCGGCGGCGGCGAATACGGCGAAATGTGGCACAAGGCGGGCATGCTGGACAAGAAGCAGAACGTCTTCGACGACTTCATCGCCGCGGCCGAATACCTCATCCGGGAGAAATACACGTCCAGCGCCAAGCTGGGCATCGCGGGCGGATCGAACGGCGGCCTCCTTGTCGGCGCGGTCATGACCCAGCGGCCCGAGCTCTTCAAGGTCGTCCTGCCTGCGGTCGGCGTCATGGACATGCTCCGCTTCCACAAGTTCACCGTGGGCTGGGGCTGGGTGGTCGAGTACGGCTCGAGCGACAACGAGAAGGACTTCAAGTGGCTCTATGGGTACTCGCCGCTCCATAATATCAAGGACGGCGTGTCCTACCCGGCCACGCTGGTGACGACGGCCGACCACGATGACCGGGTGGTGCCGGCCCATTCATTTAAGTTCATCTCCACCCTGCAGGCTAAGCACAAGGGAGCAAATCCCGTCCTGATCCGCGTCGAGACGCGCTCCGGGCACGGCTCGTCCAACGTCAGCAAGGCCATCGAGATCACGGCCGACGAGTACGCCTTCTTCCTGGCCAACGTCGGGGCCCGGCCGAAATACCAGTGAGATCGCGGGCGGGGCGGGTTCCGAACCCATCCCCGTCTTCTTTTTTCCGAACGGGATTGACATTCGCCGAAATTTGGAAATATGATGGCCGAAAGGAGGAAACATGAAACCGATCCAAGATAAGGGAAAACCCGGGATTTTTAATTTTCTCAGGACGCTGGCGGATCACCTGGAGAATCGGAAACCGCCGTATATCGGTGTCCAAGAAATCACCATCAAGAAAATCCACATCGATTCCGGCGGCCACATCCAAGATTACGATGCGGTCGTCAAAGGGACCAGCCAAGCCAAGCTCATGGGAGATGGCGGCAAAACGTGTCGGCACCGCGAAGACTGCACATGGGATGATATGGAATTATAATAAAAAAACTCGGGTCTGTTTAAGATTCTCTTTTTATAAAAGAGCCGCTCCGGCCCAAGTTCTCAGTCTGATGAGGCGGGCGGACTGCATCAAGTTACTACGGGGAGCAGTAAATATGTTACATAATCCTTACTGCTCCCCGAGTACTAGCCGGGCGACAAAGACATCCGGGGTCAACTATATTCCGCCCGGCTTGGTAATTCGCAAACCGGGCTTGTTTTATTGACCTCCCCGTGATTCCGCGGCCGCTTGCCCGGAGCCAAAGGGAGGTCTTGTGTCGCCCGCTTAAAATTCATAAGATGGGCTCCCATCCATGACAAGGAAGGTGCCCATGAAATCCCCCCGCACACTCGCCTTCGCTCTCCTCGCGACGGTCTCCGCGGCGGCCTTTATTTCCTGCGGCGGCTCCGGGATCGGCGGCGCAAATGCCGTCATCTCCGAGAAAAACGAGGTCTTCAAAACCTATCCGTTCGGCGACCCCGACCCCGTCCCCATCTTCGCCCGCTCCTCGATGTGGGGGGCCGGCGCCCGCCTTTATCCCTACTATTTCTTTAATAAATTCAGCGGGACCGGGACGGACCAGGAGTGGCCCGTGGTGCGGCTGGAGAACCCCTACATCTCGGTGACCGTCCTGCCCAAGGTCGGCGGCAAGGTCTGGGGAGCGACGGATAAGACTACGGGGCGCGAGTTCCTCTATACCAACCACGTCCTCAAGTTCCGCGAGATCGCCCTGCGCGGGCCGTGGACCTCGGGCGGCATCGAATTCAACTTCGGCATCGTCGGGCATTCCCCGGCCACGGCGACACCCGTCGACTATGTCCTTCGCCGCGACCCGGACGGCAACGTCAGCTGCGTCGTCGGGGCCATGGATTTGCCCTCGCGGACGCGCTGGAGCATCACCATCCGCCTGCCCAAGGACAGAGGCTATTTCGAGACCAACGGGGCCTGGTACAACCCGACGCCCTTCAGCCAGTCTTATTATTATTGGTCGTGCGGGGCCATCAAAACGGCCGATGACCTGCGCTACATCTTCCCCGGCCGCTTTCAGATCGGCCACAACTACGACGTTCCGCTCGAGCCCTGGCCGGTCGACCGGCAGGGCCGCGACTTGTCCTACTACCGCAACAACGAATTCGGCGGCTCGAAGAGCTATTTCACCGTCGGCCAACGCGAGGATTTTTACGGCGCCTGGTACGAGAAGAGCGACACCGGATTCGGCCACTGGGCTCTCTACGACGACATGCCCGGACGCAAGGTCTGGATCTGGGAGCTCTCCCGGGCCGGAGAAATCTGGGTCGATCTTTTGACCGACAAGGACGGCCAGTACACCGAGCCCCAGGCCGGCCGTCTTCTCAACCAATCCGATCACGAGTTTCTCACTTCGGGAGCGGCCGACCGCTGGCGCGAGCTGTGGTTCCCATATCGCGGCATCGGCCCGATGGCCCAGTCCTCGCCTCTCGGCGTGCTTAACGTGGCGGCCGGGGCGAAGGCCTTGTCCGTGGGCCTTTATCCTCTGCAGGCCGTGGACGAGGATCTCATCGTCTCGGCCGGCGGAAAAGAGTTGCACCGCGAGCGGATCAAGGCCGCTCCGGCCCAGCCGTTCAAGAAGGATGTGCCCCTGGCCTTGGCCAGTCAGTCCTTCACGGTCAAGGTCGGTGAATCGTTGATCTATCGCAGCGATCCCAAGGACGCCGACTTGGAGCGCCCCCTGCGCTTCAAGCCCGTGGACGAGTCGACCGCCGAAGGGCTCTACTTGAGCGGCGTCCGCAACGAGAAGGCCCGTTCTTTCGATATCGCCCTGGACAAGTATGCGGCCTGCCTCAAGAAGGAGCCCGCCCACTTGCGTGCCCTGACCCGCACGGCCGAGCTCTATTTCCGCCGCGGCGAATACGAAAAGGCCCTGCCCTTCGCGGCCAAGGCGCTCGAATACGATATGTACAATCCTGCGGCCAATTATGCGTACGGCGTCATCGCCCGCCGGATGGGCAAGCTCGTCGACGCCAAGGAAACCCTGGGCTGGGCCGCCCGCTCGCTGGGATTCCGCTCGGCGGCCTACACGCGGCTGGCCGAGATGGCCATGAGCGAAGGCAAGTATGACCTGGCCGCCGATTACGCCCAGCGGTCGATTGACGCCGGCAGGTACAACAGCGGCGGATACGAGATCCTGGCCGCCTCGCACCGCAAAGCGGGCCGGGCGGAGGCCGCCCGGGTCGTCCTGGCCCAGCTCCTCGATCTCGATCCGCTCGACCACCTGGCCCGTTTTGAGCTCTACCTCCTGGATAAAAGCCCCAAGGCGCTCGAGGAATTCAAGTCCCTGATCCGCAACGAAATGCCGCATGAGAGCTACATCGAGATGGCCCTCGCCTACATGCGCTGGAACTTCGATGACGACGCCGCGGCCCTGCTGGAAAACGCGCCCGCGCATCCCACCGTCTATTCCATGCAGGCGTTTTTCGCCCAGAAGAATGCGCCGGACAAGGCCAAGGCCTATTTAAGCAAAGCGTTTTCTTTGTCGCCGCAGCTCATTTTCCCCTTCCGCGAGGAGGAGATCCTCCTTTATCAATGGGCCATGGCCCAGCGGCCCGGCGACTGGAAACCGCGCTATTATCTCGGGTTGATTCTGTGGTCCAAGGGCCGCGTGGACGAAGCCAAGGCGCTTTTCGATAAGTGCGACGCTGCGGATTTCGCGCCGCTTTTCCTGTCGCGGGCGATGCTTTATCGGACGGCCGACCCGGCCAAGGCGGCGGCCGATTACGAAAAGGCCGTCCGGATCGACGAGAAAACTTGGCGCAATTGGCATGCCCTGATCGAATTCCGCATGGCCGACAAGCAGTTCGACAAGGCCCTGACCGCGGCCAGGCAGGCGGCCGGCTTTTTCCCGGCCGAGGTGCCGACCAAGGTGGATCTGGTCAAGGCGCTGATGGCCAACAGGCTCTATGGGGAGGCGGCTTCGGTCCTCGACACCATCGAGGCCCTGCCGTTCGAGGGGGCCGGCGAGATCCAAGGGCTCTTTGCCCAGACCCAGGTCCAACTGGGCCTGCAGGCTCTCAAGAAAAGCGATTGGCTCGGTGCGGCCAAACTGTTCGAACATTCCAAGGAATATCCGGAAAAGCTGGGCACCGGAAAACCCTTCGATCCCGACGAGCGGGCCCAGGATTATCTGTTGGGTTTGATTTACGCCAAACTCGGGCAGAAGGACAAGGCCGCGGCCGCGTTCAAGGCGGTCACCGATTATACTTCCAAATTCCCGGCGGCCAAGGGGCCGGGCGCCTGGTTCGGGGCCCGGGCCTGGCAGAGGGCCGGCCAGGCGGCCAAGGCGGCGGAAGCTTTGAAAGGCGCCGCGGCGCCCTCCCCGGAATTCCTCGACGCCCTGCGCAAGCTATGAGCGGAGGAGTTCCTTAAAATAAGGATTCGAGCCATGCACCTTCATACGATCGACTGGATCATCGTAGCCGTTATTCTCCTCGTTTGCTTCGCCCCGGCCCTTTTCTTCAGCCGGAGATCGGGCAAGAGCACCTCGGAGTTCTTCGCCTCCGGGCGGGCCGTTCCCTGGTGGCTGGCCGGATTGTCCATGGTGGCGACCACCTTCAGCAGCGACACGCCCAACCTGGTGACGGACATCGTCCGCAGAAACGGCGTCGCCGGCAACTGGGTCTGGTGGGCCTTCACCCTGACCGGCGTGGCCACGGTCTTCTTCTACGCCCGGCTATGGCGGCGCTCCGGGGTCATGACCGATCTGGAATTCTACGAAATGCGCTATTCGGGCCGGGCGGCCGGCGTCGTGCGCGGCTTCCGCTCGATCTATCTCGGCCTCTTCTTCAATTGCATCATCATGGCCACGGTCAACCTCGCGGCCTGTAAGATCGCCGCCGTGCTGTTCAACCTGCCGCGCTGGCAGACGCTGCTCTTTATCTTCGTCCTCAACGTGGCCTTCGCCGCGGTCTCCGGACTGTGGGGCGTCCTGGTCATCGACATGATCCAGTTCTTCATCAAGATGAGCGCCGTCATCGCCGCCGCGTATTTCGCCGTGAAGGCCGTCGGCGGCCTGCCGACGATGGTCGCGACCCTGACGGCGAAAGCCGGGCCTAACGGGCTCAACTACCTGAACATCCTGCCCGATTTCAGAAATCATTGGGACATGGCCCTGGCCATCTTCATCATGCCCATCGCCGTGCAGTGGTGGGCGGTCTGGTATCCCGGCGCCGAGCCGGGCGGCGGCAGCTACATCGCCCAGCGCATGCTGGCCTCCAAGTCCGAGAAGGACTCGCTGGGGGCGGTCCTTTTCTTCAACATCGCCCACTACGTCCTGCGGCCCTGGCCGTGGATCCTGGTCGGGCTGTGCTCGCTCATCGTCTATCCCCAGCTCACGGATATCCAGAAAACCTTCCCCCACCTCGATCCCACGCTCATCGGCCACGACATCGCCTACCCGGCCATGCTCAAGTTCCTGCCGGTCGGCTTCATCGGCCTCATGGTTGGTGGTCTGATTGCGGCCAACTCCTCGACCATCCTGACCCATCTGAATTGGGGGGCCTCCTACCTCGTCCACGATTTCTACCGCCGTTTCGTCAAAAAAACGGCCCCGGAGAAGCACTACGTCATGGCCGGGCGGCTGGCCACGGTCGGGCTGTTCCTCTGCGCTTCAGGGATGGTCTTCCTCATGGAATCGGCCAAGGATTCCTTCGACATCATCCTGCAGGTCGGGGCCGGGACCGGGCTTCTTTATCTGGTGCGCTGGTTCTGGTGGCGGGTCAACGCCTGGTGCGAAGTCAACGCCATGATCAGCTCGTTCGTGGTCTCCATCCTCTTGCTCGTTCTGAAGCGCGGCGGGATGGTCATCCCCACCCATGTCGCCCTGCTCGTCACCATCGCCGCGACGACGATCGTCTGGGTGTCGACGGCGTTCCTGGCCAAGCCGACCGAGCGCAAAACGCTGGTCGCTTTCTACGAGAAGGTCCGTCCGTTCGGTCCGGGCTGGAAGTCCGTGCGGGCCGAGGCCTGGATCTCCGATGCCGATGCTCCCGGTTCCCATGAAAACATTCCCCTGGCCCTGGTGGGCTGGGGTTCCGGCGTGGCCACGATCTGGTCGTCGCTGTTCACCGTGGGCAACGTGCTCTACGGCCGGTGGAACTACGCCGCGATTCTCTTCGGCGTGTTTTTGATCAGCGGCTTCATCCTACTGCGAGTCGTCACCCGATTGTGGGCCAACAACAAGGAAAAAGCCGAAGCCGCAACCTGAAATCCTGCGTTTATTTTTTCATCGCCTCGCGCATCTTGGCTTCGTTCTCCGGGCTCCAATAGCCGCAGTCCAATTCCATGAAGACCGTCGTGTAGGGCAGGGCCAGGTCCGTCTTGATCATCAGGATCTTGAAGGTCTTGGCCACCTGGTCCATACGGCTGATGAGCTCCTCGTGGAGGACGGGCTTGACCTCGTACTTGGCCAGCATGGTTTCGATCCGCTTCCGGCAGGCGTCCATACCCGGGGCGAGGGCTTCCGGGACGTAGGCCAGCTCGCGGTCCACGTAGATCTTGGGCCGGACATGGCCGCTTTCGGAGATGGCCTTGAGAACCCGCTCCAGGACGACGAAATGATCCTCGTTGGCCACGACCACTTCCATGCCCGGGCTGATCTGGAGGGGAAAGGCCGAGTCAGCCACGACGATCCAGTTGCGGTGGCCGAGCGCGGGGAGCTCATCGTAGAAAAAGTCCTCCCAGGACGGCGCGGCGGACTGGTTCTCGGCGGTCTCGGGGTCCGAAGCGACGGCGGCGGGCGACTTCTGCGACCGACAGGATGCGGCGAAAACCAAAGTCAGGGCGGATAAGAGGAGGGGAAGGGCGCGGCGCATGCGGAATCTCCTTCGGGTCGGGATCGAGCGATTTATAGCCCCGGCCGTGGAGGATGTCAAATCATGCTAAAATGGGGCCCGGGAGAAGACCATGAAACTGGAACGCTTCTACAAAAAAGCCGTCGAGATCGGGATCGCCAACGATTTGCGGGGAGCGGCCGAGGTCAAGCGCCTGCTGGAGGACGAAGCCGAAAAGGCCAAGGACCTCAAGGACGAAGACCGCAAATTCCACGACAAAGACCGGCTGTTCAACCCCTACGCCGATACGCGCGTCCTTTGCGGCGACCTGGGAACCGAGGTCCGCAAGGTCATGGTCGGCATCGACATCGATACCGCCGAACTGCTTCTGGCCCGGGCGTTGAACGAAGGCGAGGGGCCGAAGATCGATCTGGTCGTCGGGCACCATCCCATGGGCTCGGCCCGGGTCCAGCTTTTCGACGTCATGAAGCTCCAGGCCTCGCTGTTGGCCCTCTGCGGCGTGACCATCAGCGTTGCCGAGCAGCTCATGGAGCGGCGCATCGGCGAGGTCGAACGCCGACTCCTTCCGCTCAACGCCACCCGCGAGGTCGACGCGGCCCGCCTTCTCGGCCTGCCTCTCATGTGTATCCACACCGCGGCCGACAATTGCGTCACGAATCATCTGGTTCGGCTCTTCGAGCGGGAAAAGCCGGCCCGGCTCAAGGACCTCCTCAAGCTCCTGCGGGCCATCCCCGAATATGAAAAGGCCGCCTTCCTGCAAATGCCGCCCAAGGTGGTGGCCGGAACGGAAAGCGGCTCGTGCGGGAAAATTCTCGTCGATATGACCGGCGGGACGGAAGGGGCCAAGGACATTTACGACAAGTTGGCCGGAAGCGGCGTCAGCACCCTCGTCGGCATGCACATGTCCGAGGAGCACCTGGTCAACGCCAAGAAGGCCAATCTCAACGTCGTCATCGCCGGCCACATCGCCAGCGACGTGCTCGGGCTCAACCTGCTGTTCGACGAGCTGGAGAAGGAAGAGCGCTTCGAGTTCGTCGGCCTGAGCGGTTTTGAACGGATCCGGCGCTGAGTACTTTCTTCAATAATCCCGCCGGCGGCGATAGATCGCCAAGGCGGATTCGTACGTCTTCAGGGCGACCGTTTTAGGAATGGAGTGGTCGCTCATGAAGACATAGGGGATTCTTTTCTTCCTGATCGCATCGAGCTTGGGGACGATCTCCGCCTCGAGGATCGCGGCGTCATTCGACTCGAAGGCCCGGATGTCCATGTTGCCGGCGAAGGCCATCTCTCCACCCAGCGCCCGGACAGTGTCCGAGAATTCGACGACGTGCTGGTCCGCCTTGGCTTCCATCGATTGGAGCCCATCGATTCCCGCCGCGGTTAGACTGGGAAGGAAGGGGCGGATGCGGCCGCAGGCATGGAGGATGATCGGCAGACCGTGATCGTGGCAGAATCCCGCGATCCTGCGGTGATAAGGGAAGATGAACTCCCGGTACATGACCGGAGAAAAAAAAGGCGCCCGCGTATACCCCATGTCGTCGTAGGTCCAGATCCCGTCCGGTTTTCCGATCTCGCGGATGAGATAGTCGAGGTGGAGAATGATATTATCGGTGACGACCGAGCAGAAGTCGTGGATCCAAACCGGGTCGAGGACCATGGACTCGAGGAAGACGACGTCGCCCATGGCCCGGCGCATGATCTCGACGACGAGCATCTGTTGATAGACGCAGAAACGGTTCGAGGCCATTCCGGCTTTGTAGGCTGCAACTAGGCCCTCCCAATCCGGAAAACGGGCCAAATCGAGATCGAGCAGGCGATCGCGAAACTTGGCCTTCCAAACGGCGGCGCTCGTCAGTTCAAATCCCAGATGCTCGGGGACGCCGGGCTTGTTCCTCCATTCCCGGTGGCGGGCTCCCCAGCCGTTCCGCTTGACCACGGTCTCTGCATCCTGGTCCACGATGGAGTCATCGATCGGGACACCGGTCGTTCTGAACATCGAGCCCTTGATCTCACGGACGTCCAGATCAAAATATTCGTGGACGTCGACTCCCGCGGGAAGACCCTGGCGTTCCCATTCGGCCTGGGTGTCCTGCCAGAACCACTCGAATGCTCCCATTCGCTCCGGGCAGCGTTTGTCCTTGAAAATCGCCGTCAGTACCTCACGGCCGGTCATGCCATCAGCATAGCAGAAGACCGCGGGCCCCGCGACCCCAGGTTCTTGACATCTTTTCAATCAGCGTGTTACTATCCGGCTATGCTAACCTGGGGAGAAGAACTCTTGGACCATAGCGACGTCAAGACCACGATGATCTATACCCATGTCCTCAACCGGATAAATCACCTTTATTAAAACCGCATATCGCTGCAACCGGCTGATATTCCATTGGTTATGACCGATTCGATATTCGTTTCACAAGCGTCTTATACGGACCATGAAGCAGTTTCAGGGTTGTTTTATGGGTCCATCTAAACATTGTTAGACGGAGCAAGAAATATGTCATCGGTGTGGCGCAAGCCGGCAATCCACGTTCTGTTCTATGCCTGCGGATCAGCTTTGGTCTTCGGATCGTGGTTCGCCTCGAATGTCGTAGGGAATCACTGGCTCGGAGAGCTTCAGGACCGCGAGCGGGTACTCACGTCGGCGACGCTCACGGAACTCAACCGCGCGCAGTGGCTTCGCGAATACAACGCGCAGGTAGAAGCGAAGCGGAGTCGTGACCTCATAGGTCTGGCCGCATACCATCTCTTGGCGGAGACGGAACAGGCGCTGACAGGCGTTGAGACGCTCTTGGAGGACGACAGCCGGGTTCGGCAGCGCATCGTTGACGACAAGAACGTCCGCGTTGCGCGAGCTGAGGCCATGCTTAAGAAAGAGGACTTCGAGTCGGTGGTTCAAGCTCTCAACGAAGCCACTGGTCGTTATGAGAGCACTATCGTCCCGACAACACAGAACGCAATGTCTCGTTGGGAAACCGCGCGGATGTCGCAGCAAGCCGCAAACCACGCCTTCATAGCGCTCTACATCGCTGGGGCAATGCTGATTGCGTGTGGATTCGTTACTAAGGAACTCCGAGGCCCGTCTAACAACGCGTTGCAGCCGACGGCGCCGAAGAAGCGCCGCGGCTGAACGCACACGTTATGCGAATGGAGGAGCTTGTTGACCCGGAAGGTTCGTGACCTGATCAAAGATCTTGAGCAGGCCGGGTTCGTGGACAGAGGGGGAAAGGGAAGCCATCGGAACTTTGTCCATCCGAGGGTCCGAAAGCCACTAACCATCTCTGGGAATCCAGGGGACGACGCTATGCATTACCAGGAGAAGGCGGTACGATTAGCCATCGAGGAGTCGAAGCGATGAACAAGGGTGACAAGTACGTAAAGCTGGTCGAGTGGTCGGACGAGGACGAGTGCTTCATTGGCAGTTGTCCGGAGCTCTTCTATGGTGGTTGCCACGGGTCGGACGCCAAGGCCGTATTCTCCGAACTATGCCAAATTATCGAGGAGACCGTCGAGCTCTACGAGCGTGATGGTAAGCCGCTTCCGGAGCCACTCTCCGGTCACGAATTCGTCAATGCTCTGCAGGGCATCGCATAACTACTGCCTCCACCCGCCAGGCGGCGCCTGGTGGCTGTTCCACCTGCGGAGCACAATGAAGGGCGCCGCCTGCGGGTGACGCGGAAGCGTTAGACGCCGCTGATATCGCATGCGCATCTGGACACTTCACCCCAAGTACTTGGACCCGCAGGGCTTGGTCGCCTTGTGGCGCGAGGCACTCTTGGCTCGTGCAGTTCTTCGAGGCGAGACCACAGGCTATCGCCATCACCCCCAACTTCTTCGGTTCCAGTCACAGGCCGCGCCGAGGTCCGCGATCAATGCCTACCTCAATTCCGTTCTTATAGAGGCTGTGTCGCGTGGATACTCCTTCAACCGCCGAAAAGTTGGGCCAGTTCGAAAGAACGTCCAGATTGAAAGCACTGCAGGGCAGCTCGACTACGAGTGGCAGCATTTGATGAGCAAGTTGAGCGCGCGGAGTCCGTCTCTCCATCGGAAGTGGCGCAGTGTTTCCTCGCCGGAATCACATCCCCTGTTCATCATCAAGCGTGGGGCGGTAGAGTCATGGGAGCGCCGGCATGGCGGCGTCTAACTCTAGGTGCTACGGACGGGCCATCAGCACCGCGCCGGTGCAAATGTCTGTGCTGGCCCGCCGCAGACCAAAACGTTAGGCGTCAAAGACACCGTCACGATGTCGGGAGTGCAGTACATTGCAAGTGCCGTTACATGGGGTCTGGTCGGCACGTCCCTCATGGCAATCCATTGAAGATGAAGAACGCCCGATACTTCAGCACTTCCTGAGAAGACATCTCTATTAGGAGCAAATGAAAATGACAATCAGCAGCATCGACGAGTCACAACGCAAAGCTGCAAGAGTCGCTGGATTTACTTCCCTATTCACGATGGCGATTGTGTCCTTCGCTTATCTTGGTATCCAGGCCCGTCTCATTGTCGTGGGCAATGCTGCGGAAACCGCTCGGAATATCATGGCGCACGAACGACTGTTTCGTATCAACATCGCCTGCGATCTCATTTACTGCGCAGGCGTTGTCGTACTACTCACAGCCCTTTACGTGATTCTCAAGCCCGTAAATCGGGGCCTTGCCTTGCTTGCGGCATTCTGCAGGCTGGTATATGCCTTGATGTGGGTTGTTGTGGCGCTCAATCTTTTTACCGTTCTGCGGCTCTTGAGTGGCGCTGATTACTTGCGAGTATTTGAAACAGATCGATTGCAAGCCTTGGCGAGGCTATACCTCGGCACACCCGCGTATGGCGTTGGCTTGCCGTTTTATGGATTGGCATCCGCGGTTTGCAGCTACCTGTGGTTTAAGTCGCGCTATATCCCTAGAGCAATGGCTGCCTGGGGGGTGATCTCGTCTGTATGGTGCGTGACGTGTGCTTTCGCTTTCATCATTCTCCCCGACTTCGCCAAGACAGTTAACCCGTGGTGGTTCGATTCGCCTATGGCTAGTTTCGAAATGGCAACGGGTTTTTGGCTTCTTTTTAAGGGATTAAGGCCATCTGGGATAGCTGAGCCCGATAAAGCAAGCGGTTGAGCACAAGGTTCAGAGAAATCCTGACAGCTATCGAGTCCGTACTGTGGCGTTACGAAAAGGCCCAGTCTGCTTGACCCAAATTGACTTCCCCCCCTTGTTCTTCTAAAATCTATGCGCTTTGGCGGCGTAGCTCAGTTGGTCAGAGCATACGGCTCATATCCGTAGAGTCCGGGGTTCAAATCCCTGCGCCGCCATTCTTTCCCCCTCCCTCCAAACCCTCCAAACTAGTTGATAGACCTGTAATTAAAAAAATGGAAGCGTGGGGGAATGGCCGGGGGAAACCCGTGCGACGACTGAGCGGGCATGGTCCTAACTCGTCGGACTTAACGATAGTCTGACAAGTTAGGGAGCGAAGGAGGAGCGTCGGAACGAGTTTTCCTCGCAGGGGAAAACGAGTGTGTTTTCTCCGGCCATTCCCCCGCGCTTCCCGCCTGGCTCTTCTATGCTAGAATGGTTCTTCCATGGCCAAATCGCGTCGCCTCCACCCGGCATTCCGGCAGATGCGGAAGTCCGTCCTCGCCGCGGGGCTTCTCCGCCCGGGCGAATCCGTCCTCGTGGCCTGTTCCGGTGGGCCCGATTCCACCGCACTCCTGCACCTCCTTCTCGAACTGAGCCGGGACATCCCGTTTTCCCTGGCCGTCGCCCATTTCAATCACCGTCTCCGCCCCCAGGCGGCGGCCGATGAGCGATTCGCCCAAAACATGGCCCTAGCCCTGGAACTGCCCTACTATGCGGGCCGCGGCGACGTGCGGGCCGCCTCCCGCAAGCTGGGCATCGGAATCGAGGAGGCGGGGCGGCGCCTGCGCTATGAATTCCTGGAACGGGCCGCGGCCGAGGCCGGCGCGGCCAAAATCGCCACCGGCCATACCCTGAATGACCAGGCCGAAACGGTTCTGATGCGCCTCCTGCGGGGTACGGGGCCGACCGGTCTGGCCGGGATTCCCGCCGTCCGCTACGGTTCGATCATCCGGCCTCTGCTGGGGCTGGACCGGGACGAAATCCTCGAGTACCTACGCGACCGGAAACTGTCCTGGCGCACGGATGACTCCAACCGCGACGAGCGGATTTTGCGCAACAAAATCCGGCGGAAACTCGTTCCCTACCTGGAAAAAAATTTCACGCCCGCCATAAGCCGGTCCCTTGCCCGGCTGGCTTCCACCAGCCGGGACGAGGATGATTTCCTGGAAGAAAAAGCCCGCGCCGCCGCGTCGAGGGCCATCACCGAAAAGGCCGGAGTATCGTTTCTGGACTCAAGCGCGCTGAAAAGATTCCCACCGGCCCTCGCCCGTCGCGTCGTGCGGATCTTCCTGCGGAGGTTGAAAGGCGACCTGCTCGACATTTCGTTCGACGATGTGGAGGCCGTTCGCGGCATGGCCGACGGCGGCGAGTTGCCGATTTCCAAATCGCTCGTCCTCGAACGGCGGCGGAACCGGATCGGCCGCCGCAGCGGCCGCGCCGCCTCCGTCCGTTATGCCCGTCCGTGGAACGGACGGGGCCGCTTGCCCGTCCCCGAAGCGGGCTGGACATACTCGGGCCGGTTCGTCGGAGCGCCCGCCGTCCGATCCCTCCTCGAATCGGTTTCCGTTGGAGGAACAAGGCGAAAACGGCGGGTCCCGGATAATGCCGCCGGCTGTTTCCTCGATGCGGCGAGGCTCGAGTTCCCGCTCCTCGTCCGGAACCGCCGGCCGGGCGACCGCTATCGCCCGCTCGGCGCGCCCGGCGGAAAAAAACTCAAGGAGATCTTCCGGGCCAAGGGCGTGGCCGAGGAGGAGCGCGACCGCCGCCCGGTCTTCATTTCGGGCGGCGAAGTCGTCTGGGTCCAGGGACTGCCGGCGGCCGAGGACCATAAAATCACCTTCCGGACGCAAAAAGCCTTGGCGATTTCCGCGGCTCCGTCGCGAAAAAGATCGCCGGAGAAGGATAACCATGGCGGCGAAAAAAAATAACACTCTGGTCCGCCCGAAGGGGTCAAGGGACGAGCCTTCGCGGCGGAACTTGACCCCCGGGCCAAGCCCGGGGCCCCGGCCGCCGTGGAGAAAAATCGAAATCGAGTTCAGCGGCGGGCCGCTTCGGGTCTTTGTCCCGCCCGATTGCGCCGTCCTGGCCATGGCCGGAGCCGAGGTCCCCGACGACCCGGCCGCTGCGGTCCGCGCGGCCTACGCCCTTCCGGTTGCCGGCCCCAAACTGGAAGAAATCGTACGGGCCAAGGGAAAATCGCCTGCCGCGCTCCGCGCCGCCATCACTGTCTCCGATATCACCCGGCCGGTGCCCTATCAAGGCCCGCAGGGGATCCTCGCGCCGCTCCTGGCCGAACTCCTTCGCCTCGGCCTGCGCCGGGAGCACATTCGTCTCATTGTCGGCACGGGCACTCACCGGGCCAGCACCCCGGCGGAAAAAAACGTCCTGTTCGGCCGCGGGGTCGTTTCCGCCTACGAAATCCTGGACCACGACTGCGCCGACGCGGCCAACCTCGTGTCGATCGGGCGGACGGCGGGCGGGACGGAAGTCCGGGTCAACCGCGCATTTTTCAAGGCCGACCTGAAGATTGCCACCGGCTTGACCGAGAGCCATTTCATGGCCGGCGCTTCGGGCGGACGGAAGGCGGTCTGTCCCGGCCTCGTCGACCTGCGAACGATCCAGAAGTTCCACAGTCCGGAATTCCTGGAAAATCCCCTGGCCGCCAATCTCGTCCTGGACGGCAATCCCTGCCACGAAGAGGCCCGGGCCGTGGCCCGCGCCGTGGGCGTGGATTTCACCGTCACCGTGACCATGGACCGGGCCCTGCGCCTGACCGGTGTTTTCGCCGGCGAGATGGACGCCGTCCTGGCCGCGGCCGTGGCCCGTATTAAGAGCTATGCGGCGATCCCGGTCGAGAAGCCGTTCGATATCGTCCTGACCCACGGCGGCTATGTCGGGCGAAACCATTACCAGACCGCCAAAGCTGCTGTCGGGGCCCTGCCTGCGGTCCGGGAGAAGGGGACCATTATCATCGCCGCCGACAACCGCGACGCCGAGCCCATCGGCGGCCCCGAGTACAAAACCCTCTGCCATCTCCTCAAACTCCAGGGCCCGGATGGATATGTGGACATGCTGCGAGCGCCGTCCTGGCGGTTCACGCGCGACCAGTGGGAGCCGGAAGTGTGGGGAAAGGTCCTCCGCCGTGTGGGCGAGGAAGGACTGATCTATTGCGGGCCGGACATCTCAGAGGAGGCATATGAGCGTTTGCCGGGGAGGAGCGGCTATGAATTCCTGCCGCCCGCGGCCCGACGTCTGGGACGCGTCCGCAAGGCGGAACGTATGGTCCAGAACGCTTTGATCGCGTCGTATCGTTCGCTTGCCGCTTCCGGCGACGCTCCCCGCGTCGCCTTCATTCCCGAGGGACCGTATGCCGTGCCCGTCTCGACTCGCGAGTAAACTATTTCAGTTGTCCTAAAATGAAAATATTTTTTGCTCTTTTTTTATCAAGCTTGTCTCTCCTACATGCCGAGTCCATCCGTCTTCAAACAAAAATCCACCTTTCTCAAGACAAAGAGATTCTTGAAAATGCCGCAGGCTTGGCGATTTTGGAATCATCAGACATCATCATCAGCGATACGATCACCGCCAGTATCAAAACGTACGATTCGCGCGGTCGGTTCCTGAATCGATTCGGTCGCCGAGGCCAAGGACCGAACGAGTTCTCCGTCCCCGGTATCCTTGATTATTTTGAAGGAAAGCTGGCCATCTATGATTGGGAACGAGACAAAGTATTTATTTATTCTCAAAACAAAACCGGTCAATGGGCGGAAATCGATCGATTTTACGGTTCTTTCGACGATCTGAAAATCACGGACAATGGATATCTTTTATCGGGTCCGAAGGCCGATAAAGCGGACGGATGGTTCAGGGGATTTTTTAAACATTCCGGAAACGGCGCTATAGAGCTTCTATTCCCTTTTAATGAGATGTATGAGATCGGGCGAGGGGGGGCCATCAATTCGAATGGTTTTAGAGAAATAGCGGACATCGGTATCCAAACCTATAGTGATTTTGATGCGCAGGCTTATTACTCCGTTTGGGCGGGCGCGCTCGTCATCCATCGCCGTGATCGCGTTACGGGGAAAACGTCCAAGTTCGGCCAACCTACGGCGGCCTATCGCCCGCCAAAAGTGACGCCGGCCCTCACTCGGGCCAAGCGAGAGAGAAAGCTCGATATGTATTATAAGGAAGTCGGGAAATTTTCAACCTTGAGGAAAGTCATCGCCTCCAAGAAACTCGTCATTGTCCTATTTATGAATTCCGATCCGGGCCGGGATTATTTTTATTCTGTCGCTCAGATCTATTCCAAAGATGGGCGGTTGCTCGGCGAATCGGCATTGACGGAGTCGAAATGCCCGCATACTAGAATATCCTGTTATTTTGATCGAAAAGACGAGTCTCTCTATTTCATATCAACCGCCATCAGTCCGGATGGAGAACCCGATTATTCCATTCATCGTTATGTGATCATTCCGTGAAACGCATTTTCATTATTGCTGGCCTGGCCATTGTTTTGTTGTTGATCAGCATGATTTACAAGGAAAGAAACCATTCTGTAATGTAATCCACTCTTTTCTGGGTGTCCAGATTATCGGGGGAAGATCAGTTCTATAATAAAAGTGTTGAGAGCGAAGGAGGAGCGTCGGATAGGATTGGGGACGAGGGGAGCATGGGAGGGAAACCCGTATGACGACCGAACGGGCATGGACCTGTCCTAATTGGATATGATTTATCCAATTAGGGCAGGGAGTGAGGGAGTCATGTCGGAGTGCGTTTTCCTCGCCGGGGAAAACGCACGTGTTTTCCCCCCATGCTCCCCGAGCCCCCGGCTTAGCGCAGGTAGTTGTCCTTCCAGATGTTGAACACCATCAGCGCCCAGAGCTGGTGGCTGTAATTCTCCCGCCCGGACATGTGGGCGTCGATCATGGCCCGCACCGGCGCAGGGCGGAAAAATCCGTCGCGTTCGAGGCGGGCCTCGTTCAAAGTGTCCTCCAGCAGCTCGCGCAGGTCGGTCTTGAGCCAGTGCTTGATGGGGACGCTGAAGCCTTCCTTGCTCCGCCAGATGTTCTCTTTGGGCAGGAGCCGCTCCATGGTCTTCTTAAAGATCCACTTGGTCTCGCCGCCGCGGAGCTTGAGATCGTCGGGCAGGCGGAAGGCGAATTCAATCAGCTTGTGGTCAAGCAGCGGCTCGCGGGCCTCCAGTGAGACGGCCATGCTCATGCGGTCGACCTTGACCATGATATCGTCGGCGAGATAGCTCTTGAGGTCCAGGTAGAGCTCGCCCGTCAGCTTGTCGAATCCGGCCATCCGGTCGAAATAGGCCGAAAACGGCTCGCGCCCGCGGAGGGAGCGGATGCCGCCGAGCTGGTCGACGAAGTCCGGCGCGTAGAGCCGGGCCTTGGCCCGGTCGGAGAGGAACATCATCCAGCGCAGGTGGCGCAGGCGGCGGTCCTGCTCGAAACCCAGGGTGAAGCGGCGCAGTTTGTTCCACGTCCCTTTTTTCTTGTTCGAAGGCTTGAGCCGGTTGACGGCGGCGCCGACAACCCGGCCGCCCAGCGGGGCGAGAGGAAAGCGGGCCATCCGCTGGGCCTGGTAATGCTCATAACCGCCGAAGATCTCGTCGCCGCCGTCGCCCGACAGGGCGACCGTGACATGCGCGCGCGCCATCTTCGAAACGAGGTAGGTCGGGAACATGGAAAAATCGCCGAACGGCTCGTCGAGGTGCCGGATGAGCGTCTCGGTCAGCTCCAGCGCGCGCGGCTCGATGACCAATTCCTCGTGGTCGGTCTCGAAGAGCTCGGCGATCCTCCGGGCGTGGGCCAGCTCGTTGTAGGTCTGGTCGGCGAAGCCGATGCTGAACGTCTTGAGGGGCGAGGCGCCCAGCTCGCGCATCAGCCCGACGATCGTCGACGAGTCGATGCCGCCGCTCAGGAAAGCGCCCAGGGGGACGTCGCTGACCAGGCGGAGCTTGACCGACTCCTTGAGTTGGTCGTAAAGCTCATCCATGAGCTCGGGCAGCTCGCCGGGCTTGGGTTCGACCGGCCGCTCCAGCGACGCGGCGACGTCCCAGTAGCGGTGCAGGGAAACGTTCCCGCCGCAGAACTCGAGGTAATGCCCGGCCGGCAGCTTGAAAATGCCCTTGAAGATGGAGAAGGGCGCCGGCACGTATTCGAGGGTCAGGAAGAGGTCCAGGGCCTGGGGCTCGAGCTCTCGTTCCACCGACGGGTGGACCAGGATGGTTTTCAACTCCGAGCCGAAGACGAGCGTCCCTCCCGGCGTCAGCGTGTAGTAGAGCGGCTTGACCCCGACCCGGTCGCGGAAGAGCAGGAGCGTCTCCGTCCGCTTGTCCCAGAGAGCGAACGCGAACATGCCCCGGAAGCGGTGGACGAAATCGACCCCCCATTCCTCGTAGGCGTGGACGACGGTCTCGGTGTCGGATTTGGTTTTGAAAGCGTGTCCGCGCCCGATCAGTTCGTCGCGTACTTCGGCGTAGTTGTAAGCCTCGCCGTTGTAAGTGATCCAGATCGATCCGTCTTCATTGGACAGGGGCTGGTGGCCCGTCTCCAGGTCGATGATGCTCAGGCGGCGATTGCCCAGCCCGACGCAGGGGTCGACGTAGACGCCTTCGTCGTCCGGCCCGCGATGGACGATTTCCCGGCACATCCGGACGACGAGATCCT
>Ga0315279_10001851_pt1 | contig 33702 bp, 25 predicted proteins | sample YL17G06_20_MG_FD_203694 | JGI IMG/M metagenome (GOLD analysis project Ga0315279, IMG submission 203694) | Sediment microbial communities from Yellowstone Lake, YNP, Wyoming, USA - YL17G06_20 | ecosystem: Environmental > Aquatic > Freshwater > Lake > Sediment | place: USA: Wyoming | collected...
GGTCCGAATAGCCGGAGGCCCTTGTCTGTTCGCCACAGTCTGTCCGCCCTGAATCCTAGCACCTCGATCTCTTTTCCGATCTGAGTCTTCAAATTCGGAACCCATGCGGAGAGTCCTTCTCCAGTAGAAGCGTCGACGAGAGCTATCGAGTCTGGGCATGTTGCGTATGGCTTGCGGTTGATCCATGTGACCAAGTATTCATTTTTATACCATATGTCCAAGCGTTTCCCGCGAAAGCTACCAGCCCCCTGAACGTTTAGGTCTCCCCACATGAATCCCCCTTCTTCTTTTCTGGTCCATGACTTGACTCTTCCTTTAAACAGCCGGACGCAGTCTAGTTCAGATTTCAGGATCGATTCTACAGGACTGAGCTTCTTCTCCCTACTCGTTCTCACAACGGAGCCGAGTCTGATACAGCGTGATATGGAGTTGCGAACCACTCCCTGTTTATAGTTGGCGGCAGTGCTTGGAGCTCTGGCGACGCTGACCATGCCTCCAGATATGACTGCCATAAATCTAGCTATGTCTTCACCACGGTAGTCGTCTGCTGCTTTCTTCAGAATCATGAGATCGCCTATTGTGTTCGCCATCGTCATAGGGGAGATCGGGATGCCCGCAACGTGAGTAGTGGAGAGGGACATCTCGGGCTTGGCTCTTCCACAGGCATCAGCATCGATTGCAGGTTTTCCTTCAAGAGTCGCAAGGTACATCGAAAGAATTGTGTTCCCGGGACCTATCTCGCTCGGAACGTAGGTGTAGAAACGCTTCCCGATAAGATCCTCCAGTTCTCCTATGGCCCTTTGAGCCGAGTGAGTCTCAAGTTCAACACGGTTCTGCTTCTCCATAGCGGCCAGATACGACTTGAGCTTGTCCTTGATCTCTTTTCCCACCCCGCCCCCTACTCCAGCAACTATGCAAAGATACGCATCGTCAGGAATCTCCATCGGGTCTATCAAGGTGAATTGCCTACCTGAATTGTAGATTGTGTCGATTAGCTGTCGTCCCAGTTGCTCGCTTCCCCCGCCCCCGCATCCAAGTATGCCAGCGCCGACCATAAGATCAGACATGTCCTGTTTCGTTAGGGTTCTCACTAACGTCAATCCTCGATGAGGTTTCACCTGGGCACGGTATCTAAGATTTCAATGACGTAAATCGGATGGGTCTCCGCAAGCCCCAGCGCGCGCAGACACTGTAATCATTGGAAAAGACAAACCAGAAGTAATAACGAAAACCACATAAGATATAGAGGAATTGACTTTACGCGGATAATCAAGCAGCCCGTGGCTGTTAGGCCATAGGCGAAGAGCCCGGTGGTGTTTCCCCAGACGACTAAACTGAACTATACTCGCGAATCTCGTGCTCATATGTTCGCAGGCATAGTTGAGAAGGAACGCAAAGGTTCAACCATTGGAACTATTTTCGATATCATGAAGTACTCTACCCACGACGGACCAGGTATTCGCACAACCGTATTTTTCAAGGGATGTCCACTAAGCTGCCCTTGGTGTCACAACCCAGAAGGACAGTCAGTCCGTCCTGAACTCTCCTTTTCACTAGATAGATGCATCAGATGCGGAGAATGCGTGAAAGTTTGTCCCGAGAACGCGATCTCAGTTATCGATGGTGCTTTGCTGACACGCAGAGATGTTTGCCGACTTTGTGGGTGTTGCTCAAAGGTGTGCCAATCGAGAGCACGGGAGATTGTCGGGAAGATTATGACTGTGCCACAGGTCATGAAGGAGATAGAGAAGGACATAATCTTCTATGATGAGTCGAAGGGCGGAGTCACGTTCTCTGGCGGAGAACCACTTATGCAACCTGATTTCTTAACCGAGGTGCTGCAATCTTGCAAAGAGAAAGATATCCACACCGCGGTTGAGACTTGTGGATTGGCCAAGTCGGAAGACCTAGCAAGAATTGAGCCTTACGTCGACCTGTTCTTCTATGATTTGAAAATCATTGACGATGTAAAGCATAGACAGCTTACCGGGATATCAAACAGAACCATCCTAATGAACCTGAGAGGACTAACGCAACATCATGACAACATCATAATTCGATTTCCTCTTATTCCTGGGATAAATGACGAGGAAGACAATGTTCTGCAGATTAGAGCATTCATCTCCTCGCTAAGAAACGTTCAGGAGATTCATATTCTACCATATCACAAAGGAGGCATCGAAAAGTACAGAAGATTGGGAAAAGAATATAGACTCCCAGAAATACAGCCTCCTTCAGATCAGAAACTCTCCCGAATAGGGGACATATTTAGAAGAGTCGGACTAGAAGTCAAAATTGGAGGATAGCAATGAACGAAAGAGTGGCAAGACTTCGACGGAGAAGCGTGAATACAGAGGCGAGAATCTCTACAGAGAGAGCAGAACTGATCACGGAGTTCTACAAACAGACTCGCGAGTTTTCCACCGCCGTTCGGAGGGCCTTGGCTTTCAATTATTTAATGGAAAACAAGACCATCTGCATCAATGACGACGAGTTAATTGTAGGAGAAAGAGGCCCGGCTCCAAAGGCCACTCCCACTTACCCAGAACTGTGTTGCCATAGTCTTCAAGACTTGGATATTCTAGATAGCCGCGAGAAGGTATCTTTTCGTGTCAGCAATGATGCAAGGAAAGTCTACAGAGAAAATGTCATCCCGTTCTGGCAAGGCCGATCGATGCGTGACATAATCTTCCAGAATGTAGAAAAAGAATGGCGGGCCGCATACGATGCGGGAATCTACACTGAATTCATGGAACAGCGGGCTCCAGGCCATACCGTGTTAGATGACAAAATATACCACAAAGGATTTGTCGACTTCAAAGCAGAAATCGAGAAAAGCCTTCAGAGTTTGGATTTTCTGAATGACCCCGAGGCATACCAGAAGAAAGAAGAACTAAAAGCAATGTCCATTTGTGCCGACGCTATCATCAGATTCGCCGAACGGCACGCTGAGAAGGCGCAAGAAATGGCTCAGCGTGAGAGTGACGTTAAGCGGAAGCGAGAGCTGGAAAAGATCGTAGATGTTTGCCGCCACGTACCGAAGCATGCGCCTCGAGATTTCTGGGAAGCTTTGCAGGCCTATTGGTTTGTGCACCTAGGTGTGATCACAGAGTTCAACACATGGGACTCGTTCTCTCCAGGGCATCTCGACCAGCATCTATATCCTTTCTACAAGAAAGGCCTTGAGGATGGGACGCTCACTTGTGACCAAGCCAAGGAGCTTCTCCAGTGCTTGTGGGTGAAGTTCAACAATCACCCGGCCCCACCGAAAGTTGGTGTTACTGCGGCAGAAAGCGGCACATACGCCGATTTTGCAGCGATCGATCTCGGCGGAGTGAAGCTGGACGGTTCCGATGGGGTAAATGAGGTAACATACTTGATCTTGGACGTTATCGAGGAGATGAGGCTTATACAGCCTTCCTCCAACATCCAACTAAGTAAGAAGAGCCCCGACAGGTTCTTGAAAAGAGCGGTTGAAATAATCCGACAAGGGTGGGGGCAACCCTCCGTCTTCAATGCGGATTTGATTGTGGATGAACTCATACGTCAAGGGAAGTCGGTCGAGGATGCTAGAAGCGGCGGCACCAGCGGTTGCGTGGAAACAGGTTGCTTTGGCAAGGAGGCCTATATCCTCACAGGATACTTCAATCTGCCTAAAGTAATGGAAATAGCACTGAACAATGGCGTGGATCCTCGCACAGGGCTGAAGATCGGCTTGGAAACAGGGGATCCCACTCAATTCGAATCATTTGAAAAACTCTTTGATGCCTTCAAGAAGCAACTCAGCCATTTCGTTGACATCAAGATAAAGGGCAGCAACATCATCGAAAGGTTATACGCTAATTACATGCCCGCCCCGTTCCTGTCTATTCTGATCGATGACTGCATAAGACAACGAAAAGACTACCATGACGGTGGAGCTCGCTACAACTCAAACTACATCATGGGTGTAGGAATAGGCACCTTGACCGATAGCTTGGCCGCCATCAAGTATCATATCTTCGATGAGAAAACCATGACTATGAAAGAGCTGCTCCAAGCACTCAAAGACAACTTCGCAGCTCAGGAGAAATCTCGTCTAATGCTATGGAACAACACCCCCAAGTACGGCAACGACGACGACTACGCCGACAATTTGCTTAAGGATTCTTTCAACGCTTTCTATGACGCTATCAATGGAAGAAAGAATGTGAGAGGTGGACTCTATCGAGTCAACTATCTTTCGACAACCTGCCACGTCTATTTCGGTTCAGTCACGGGTGCCACCGCTGACGGAAGAAGAGCGAGCGAGCCTCTTTCCGAGGGTGTCTCACCTGTACAGGGTGCAGATCGACATGGACCTACCTCGGTAATCAAGTCAGTCGCTAAAATGGATCAAGTCCGCACTGGAGGAACCCTTCTGAACCAGAAGTTCACTCCAATGCTTTTAGAGGGCGATGACGGGCTTCAAAACCTAGCTCACTTGGTGCGATCATACTTCAAGTTGGACGGCCACCACGTTCAGTTCAATGTGGTCAGCGCAGAAACTCTACGCGCAGCTCAAGCTAGCCCAGAAAAGTATAGAGATCTAATCGTTCGCGTTGCAGGTTACAGCGATTACTTCTGCGACCTAACCAGATCTTTACAAGATGATATCATTGCCCGGACGGAGCACAAGTCCTTCTAGTATCTCCAGTGGCTAGTAATCCGTCCATCGAACCGCTGACGCAGATTATGCTGGTTGCGAAGAAGTGCGCGTTTGCTTTTGAAAGACTGCGCCACTAGGGGAACTGAGTATCGAAGTAGTGACTAATTATTGTATCTCACAAATGAAGAACAGAGAGCACTGGGTGGCAAGTACGGTTATGCGCTCGAGACAGCAATGTCTGTACTAGTGAAGCTTGGCGACATGTATTGTGCTGACAGAATGATTGAGATAGATCACGTTCACATTGACGCTTTAACATATGCTGGAATCCATGACACTGGTCTCCAGTTTTGTAAGAAATTGGCTAAGAGCAAGGCTAGCTTTCAAGTGCAGACAACCTTGTGCGTCTCAGCAATGGGTTTTGACCTATGGCATGAGCTCCACTTTCCCAGCGACTCATCGTAGCTAGGGATTAGAGGTGATCGTATTGCACTACGGTTCACATTCGCTGAGTTTACTTCAACAAGAAACCGTCTCTTAGAGGATCTGAGGGATCAAGAACGAATTGCGAAAAGCCGGTGATGTGTGCATCCGCTTCGATCTCTGGGAGGACTGCGTCAAAGTTCTTCACTTTCGTTCTTTCAACCAACCTACCTTTGAAGAGGGTCCCTATTATGCTCTCGTTCACAAACTGCTCGTTCAGCTGAAGCTTTCCTTTCGCGTACAATGTTGCCATCTTCGCGCATGTTCCTGTGCCGCATGGAGACCTGTCAATCTGGCCTGCTCCGAACACTGTCGCGTTCTTGATGTTTGCTCTCGAATCTGTTGGGGCATCGCAAATCTCAACAAGATCCACAGATCGGAGGTGTTCTTTTTCAGGGTGTTGGATCTCGAATTGGCCATTAACAGCTTGCCGTATAGAAAGCCCGAGGCTCACCAGCTCCTGATACGATGCGGGAGTAACCCTAACTCCTAGGGCTTTCGCATCAACGATGGCGAAGAAATTTCCTCCAAAAGCGATGTCTACGGGGATCTTGCCTTTTCGCGGTAGGTCAACCTCGCCAGTCTGAGACAAGAATGCGGGCACGTTTTGTATCGTTACGTTCCTCACTGAAGATTCTTCGATACGAGCCGTTGCATGCACAAGGCCAGACGGGGTATCTAGAACTAGTCTTGTCAGTGGCTCTTGAGTCTCGACTATTCCAGTCTCAATTGCTGCTGTGACCGTTCCGATCGAACCGTGGACACACATGTTCACATAGCCTCCTGCATCCATGAATATTACGCCTATGTCTGCCTTCGGATCACATGGAGGAAGAAGAATCGCCCCGAACATGTCCTGATGGCCTCTTGGCTCATGCATAAGCGCTCTTCTGATTCTATCGAAATCCCTTTTGAAATGATCCCTCTTCTCAACTACAGTTCTCCCCCTGAGCGCTGGAAAGGGGCTTACCACAATCCTTGTGGGTTCACCTGCAGTATGAGTTTCAACGCAGCAGATCTTCCTCAATGCCCACAATCTCTTGTCCCACCTTTCACATCAAATCACTCCTAACTCTGGGTTAGTCTGCCAGTCTTTATAAACGAGCTATCTTCCCCAAAGCTTCTTGAAGATCCTGAACCAGTTTTCGCCTAAAACACCCATGATTTCCGCATCGGAGTATCCCAGCATATTCCCATTACCCGCTTGGAGCGCGTTTTCCCCGAATATCTGATCTTGTGAGATGAACGTCATGCAGACGAGGAGGTCTCAGTTTCTTCGCACGATCGTCTGGTCGCTACTGGATCGACGTAGCTCCCTTCGCTGGACATGGGACCCTCAGAGTGATCACCACGGGTCAACAGAATAAAGCTCTCACCCGAAAGGAAATGGCTTAATTTCCTAGTTGCATACCGCTGAGGGTATTCGCACCTAAGAAGGTAACGAGTCCCCGTGGGCCCGCCAATCGAATGCTTGGGAAATGCTTTGTACAGAATCGTTTTTCGAAGAAAAGGCGGCGAAATGAACTTTCTCAGGAAGGATTTGCACTCAGCTGGGCATAAGTCCCACTCGAATCACAGTCCAGTTGGCGCGCGTAGAACTCGAGCAGGCAAATAGAACGTGGGCGCTCATTGATTAACTTGCAATGTCATTGACTTCCTTGGGCAATTGAAACGTACCATTCTGACTTGGCTTGAAGTCAAGCACCTTGATGACCGCATCAGTGCTCAAAGGGCCTCGGCGGCCACGCCATAGCTCTGCGCTCACATAGTGGGATTTGCGGGACTCCGCAATTTCTAGATGGCTAAGCACGTCCGTGGATCCCAGAGAGAGAAGAAAAGAAAGACTGCGTGGAGCCTTGCCTCTCGAAGTGGGCTATGGAAAGCCTCAGGGCACTGCGGATATAGGTGGTTCAAGGCGTAGTCAGCAAGATCGACGGATTTTTCGATTCGAAACCATTTACTTAATTAGCTCCATTGGGCTCCAACACCAGTGCGCGCTAGAGGATAAGACCGCCAAACGCTGGTATGACCACTTGGCACGAGGCTCAAATTGAAGGAGACATGACTGGCCTTGATGAGCGAATGCATGTTGGACATCCAAGCCCTGAGGACTTTCTTTTTTACGTCGTCGGGGATAGTGAGAGCGGTTGATGGGGTGGATCTCAGCGTAGACAAGAAGGAAGTCGTCGGACTAGTTGGCGAATCAGGATGCGGGAAGACAATGACCGCCTTCTCGATCATGAGGCTCGTTCCAAGTCCGCCTGGAAAGATCGTAGCGGGCAAGATTACATTTCGGGGAAGGAATCTCCTCGAACTGAGCAAAAGAGAAATACAAGAAGTGCGTGGGGGGTCCATATCCATGGTCTTCCAAGATCCCATGACCTACCTGAACCCTGTGATGAAGATCGGCGACCAGATCGCGGAAGTTGTCATTCGTCATCAGGGCGTGGATAGGGAGGAAGCTAAGAGAATTGTATTCGAAGCGTTGGAAAGGGTGCGAATACCGATTCCCTCAACCATATTTGGATACTATCCTCACCAGCTTAGCGGAGGAATGCGACAACGTGCTCTGATCGCTATGGCCCTCTCGTGCAAACCTTCCCTTCTGATCGCGGATGAGCCAACCACAGCCTTAGATGTCACTGTCCAGATGCAGATCCTCGATTTGATAAGGCGGGTCAAAGACGAACTATCGACCTCACTACTATTGATTACGCATGACTTTGGCATAGTCGCAGAGATTTGCGACAGAGTCTATGTTATGTACGCCGGAAAGATAGTTGAGACAGCTGATGTTATTGCATTGTATGAGAACCCCAAGCATCCGTACACGAGCGGTCTGTTGGGATGCGTACTCAGTCCAAAGGAGTACAAGGAAACGCTTCCGACGATAGGCGGGTTTGTGCCTGACTTAGCCAATCCTCCAACCGGTTGTAGATTTCATCCAAGATGTCCACATGCTAGATCCGTTTGCAGCCAGGAAGAACCACAGCCGATCGAAGCTGAGCCACGTCACAAGGTATCCTGTTGGCTGTACAATTGAGGCAAGAAGCAACATGACTGTCTTATTGGAAATCGACAGGCTCAAAAAGCTGTTTCCCGTGAAAAGGGGTTTGTTTTCACTTAGAGAAGAACAGAGGTTCGTACACGCAGTAGAGGAGATAACCTTCAACATTGAGGACGGTGAAATCCTTGGACTGGTTGGCGAGAGCGGATGTGGAAAAACAACTACGGCAAAACTGATCTTGAAACTCTTGGAGCCTACCGCCGGAACTGTTCGATTCAGAGGAAGTGACATCTTTAGGCTAGATGCATCGCAAACGATGAAACTTCGGCCCAAGATTCAGATGATATTCCAAGACCCCTTTTCATCACTTAATCCCAGAAAGACTGTGCGCCAAATTCTCAGCAAGCCCTTTCTGCTCCACACGACTCTGAAAATAGACGAGATTAAGACCAAAGTTCAAGAACTCTTGGATGTGGTTGGACTTGGCCCGCCCTCGCTCTATGCGGACAGGTATCCACATGAATTCAGTGGAGGACAGAGGCAGAGGATAGGCATAGCTAGGGCAATAGCCCTCAGCCCAAAGTTGATCATAGCTGACGAACCTGTATCCGCGCTTGACATGTCTGTAAGAGCACAAATCCTGAATCTGCTAAAGCAACTGAAGAAACAGTTGGGATTAACATATCTCCTAGTTACGCACGATCTGGCTGTAGTAAGATCAACATGCGATAGAGTTGCAGTTATGTACCTAGGTAAAATCGTGGAGCTGGCCGGGGCAAGTGAACTCTACGAAAATCCACTTCATCCCTACACCAAGGCGATACTTGGCGCATCACCCATACCGAACCCAAGACTGGTTCGCTCTATGTCCCGAACAGTTCTGTTGGGAGAGGTCCCATCTCCGATCGATCCTCCATCAGGATGTCGTTTTCACCCAAGATGCCAACAAGGTAGGTCACAATGCGACAAAGAGGAGCCACGCCTGGTTGACGTAGGAAAATCACACCTCGTTGCCTGCCACCTACACTTGTAGCGGGCTTGGTTCATGATGCGATCTACGTTGGAAAGCAAGTAATCTCCTCCACGAAGCTGGCGCTGGATCTAGGAAATAATCGTAGATCGCTCCGACATGCGGTGATGGAGAGATCAGACCGTTGTGGTTAGACGGATAGTATCTAGAGGAAGAAGGAGAACTTAGATGTCCCCGTTGTGAGCATACCTCTGGCGTCACTCAAGATGACGGAGACGATTGTCAGAATGGGCCTGACCCACGGCAAGAAAGCCTATTCGAAGCCAAGGATTCCTCACACATACTACCTAAGTGAGAAGCCCCCTACCTAGGCGATGCATCTGAAGCATTGGTAGCGCACGACGACCTTCGATTTTCCAGTGATATGTAACAAGTCCTTGAGAACAGAAAGTTCTCGAAGATAGCCGCAAACACAACGTTTCCTATCGTTCGGAAAAAATGAGGGCTATGTTGCTACCAGGCTGAACGGCACGCACGGACTGGTCGCCGATGTTCCAGCCCCAGATGTACCCGTCGATCGGCATTTCTACAGTCTCAAGCTCATCCCCATAGGGGCTAACTACCTTTGCTATGGGTGTACCTTTTGGTAGCTTGACCCCGACTTCTGCCCCGCGGTGGACGATGCCTCCCCTGTTGGCTCTGACATTGCCGCGAGCCTCAAAATCCCCCTTAAGAACTTTAATCTCTCTCTGAGGTTCTGCCTCTCCTGGGATCATCCCCAACTTCTTGAACACGTTCATAAAGCCTCTAACGGCCACCTTCATGGTGGTCTCGTCCTCACCGAACGTCAATTCCGTTGATCCTTCGAACTCAGGTGCGAAGGCCGGAATGCCGTTGTTCATGCACTGCTTGATGTAAGTTACATCGGCAGGTTTTACCCCGGGCCCAAGGTACACGCGCCTCGTCCTGATGACTGTCAGACCAAATGCTTCTGCCATCTCCAAAGCTTTCCTTTCAGTATCTTGGTTATCGGGTTCAGGGAATATGGAAAAGTGAATACACGGTTTAGTATTCTCGTGGCAATCTATTGCGAGATCCGCTCCCTTAGCGGCATTCTCCCAAATGAAGTGAGCAAGCCTAGATGTTACGGTCCCGTCCTTGCTGCCGGGATACGAGACATACATGTTGGACCCGTCGTGAGGAGAAACATATTGGCCGAACTGCATTCCCAAGGGGTTAGTTATGGGGAAGGCAATGATACTACCCTTCAATTTCGAGGGGTCAATTCTCTTACGCGTCACGATCTGAACGGCTGCGGTGCCCACAAGTTCTGTAGGATGAACTGCCGCAGTCACTACGACCCTTGGGCCATCCGTCCTGCCATTCACCAAGATCACTGGGAGGTGAACCCTGGTTCCTTCTCGTAGCTCAACCCATGTTGCTGGACCCCATTTCGTTTCGCCTGGCTCAGCAGAGACGTCTCCGATTCTCAAAGTCTCAGGCAATACTGTTGTCTCCTTATCCGCTAATAGTCCTATTGTCAACTATTATGCTTTGCCATACTCGAGAGAAGTGCCGCCATTGGTCACTGCACCAGACTCACAGAGAAAGTACTCTTTCTACTGTAGTGCATCATTCTTCAACGGAACATTACCTCTCCCTTAACCTCGGGTTGAAGTAGTCGTTCAACCCATCTCCCACAAGGTTAAGAGACATACAAGTCAGGAAGAGCATGATTCCCGGAAAAGCGGCCATCCACCATGCAATCCTTAGAAAGCTCTGCGCATTGTTTAGCATCAGACCCCAGCTGGGAACGTTTGGATCACCCACTCCAAGGAAGCTTAGTCCGGCTTCGGTAAGGATCGCTGTAGCGACTTCAAGTGAAGAATTCACTACGACCGGAAAGATCGCATTTGGAAGTATTTCACTGAACATGATCTCTCTGGGACTACAGCCCAGTGTTCGTGCCGCTTCGACGTACTCCCTCTCCTTGTTGGTTAGGAACTCTGCTCTAAGCAGGCGTGCTGTGCTAGGCCAGCTCACAATAGCGATTGTGAAAACTATGTTACTGATCGAGGTGCCGAAGACGTACACGATTATCAACGCCAGGATAAATCGAGGGAGGGTGAGGAATATCTCGGTGGTCCTCATCAAAAAGTCGTCGATCTTTCCACCATAGTATCCCGACAGAGCTCCGACAAAGATCCCTATCAAGGTCGAGACAGCGGCAGCAACGAGACCAACCGATAGCGACGTCCTCGTGCTGTGGATAACATCACTGTACACGTCTCTGCCCAAGTCGTCAGTTCCAAACGGGTGGTCAGCTGTAGGCGAAATGAGTGGTCTGCCTACGTCGGTCTTAAGGGGACTGTACCACGTGATCCAAGGGGCAGCGACAGCGACCACACAAATCGCTACGAAGATGAAGAGACCCAACACTGCTGCATGATTCCTTCGATAGCGCTTCCAGAATCTCACGACTCTCCGAAAGGGCAAAGTAGTGTTTTCAGCTTGCCATTTCAAAACCGCAGATCTCCTGTTGAAGAATCATCATGTTCTTATTCGAGGGTCTAGGACTCCGTAGATCACATCCACAAGTATGTTAGAGATTGTCACTATCAAAGAGATGAAGACGAAGATTCCGAGCACAACAGGATAGTCTCTCATCCGCAAGGAGTCGTAGAGAAGGCGACCCATGCCTGGCCAAGAGAACACCGTTTCGATAAGCACCGCCCCGGCGAAGAGCATCGCAAAGCTCACTCCAGTGTACGTTGTTACCGGCAGCAGCGCATTCCGCAGCGCATGTTTGTATGTGACAGTTCTGTCATTCAGGCCCTTCGAGTAGGCTGTTACTATGAAGTCCTGGCCCAAAACCTCAAGCATGCTTGCCCTTGTCAATCGGGTTACGAAGCCAAGATGGAACGCTGCCAACGCACTTGCGGGTAATGCCAAGTGATGCACCACGTCGAGTAGATACTCCAGTCCCGTCAGCTCTGCCTTGGCAGTTGTCATCCCTGCTACTGGGAATAGTCCAAGATATATCGCGAACACAATTAACAGCATCTGGCCGAACCAGAATGTCGGTGTTGAGACGCCGAAGACAGAAATACCTGACGCAAGGTTGTCTATCAATGAGTAGGGTCTCTTGGAGGCGGCTACGCCAAGAAGGATCCCTAATAGTATAGCTATGAACATCGAGGTCGAGACTAGAAGCACAGTAGCAGGAAACCGTCCCAGTATTAGAGAGGTTACAGACTGAGACTTTAGCAGGGAATAGCCTAGGTCCCCCTGGACGACGCGAGAAACATACGTTATGTACTGCACATACAGGGGTTTGTCGAGTCCGAACTTGGCTCTCATCGCCTGGATGAATTCCTCGTTTGCAGTTTCGCCTAGAAGCACGTGAGTAGGGTCGCCTGGAGCTGACTTGATGATTATGAAGTTTATCGTGATCGTTACAAATAATAGGGGGATTGCCTGCATGGTTCGTCTGGCTACAAGCTTCACTATAGGATTCAATGGCCTTTGCAACCACTAGGCTTTTCTTCGCTTCTCTTTCCCGATCCGGCCGATCCGATTAGGCACAGGAAAATAGCGGAAGAGGGCGTTTCACTATTTGCGCTTTCTAATCCTTGCATAATATATGGCTACTATGACTACGGCGATGATCGCGATCGAGACGTAGGCCAATTCAGGAACAAGGACCGTCTCAACTGGCTTTTCTACAGTCTTTGTCTCGACGGTCTTTGTCGGAAGCGGTGCTTTTGTCCAGTACACGCGCTCCATCCTTTGCAAGCCGAATCCAGCAGCCCATTCCCAAGCTCCCGGCTGAAGTTCATCTGAGAACTCGGTGTTCAGAGTGTGGACGTACGGATACTCTAGCAGCCACACGGCAGGCTGATCCTCAACTATGATCTTTGTGGCCTGTCTGACCAGTTCGGCCCGTTTGGTTCTGTCCATTTGAACGGTCGATGCGCGTAGCAGTTCGTTGACCTTAGAGTTGTTGTATCCTCCAGCGTTTGACCATGCCGCATGCTGTATGCCGCTTCCACTGTAGTATTGTTCGAGAATAATTGGATCTGGACCCGTCATCTGGGAATACAAAGAGAGATCAAAGTCCCAGCGTGTAAATACTGCGTCCAGAAACGTTGCTTCTTCCAGCGAAACTATCTTGACGTCGATCCCAACTTCCTTTAGAAAGTCCCTTATTAACTCGGCTTCTTTCGGCAAGAAGAATTCTGCTACGCTATGTGTAATTCTGAGGCCAAACCTAATTCCATCTGCTCCCTTTCTGTATCCCGCCTCATCGAGGAGACTGTTCGCCGTCGCTGGGTTGTATGACGGTTGCCGAGCGCTCGGATCATAGTACCAACTGTTCAGCGACGACACGGGGCCTGTTGCGGTTTTGGCCACGCCACCCCATACTAATTCATTCATCTTGTCAGTGTTTATTGCGTACGCTATGGCCTTTCTGACTCTGACGTCTTTGAGCGGAGCCGAGCCCTGAAGGTTATAAAGCATGATACCGTTAAGCCCTCCCGGACTGGGCCCAAACCAGACCTTCTTACCCGGCAACTTTCCCTGCGCAATATCGTTTTGAATTCTAATGGCGCTGGTGAATGATAGGCCGCTGCCCCACATGTAGTCCACCTCCCCTTTCTCAAAGGCTAGTGCTCGTGATGATTCGCTCGGGATTATCTTGAAGACCATCCTATCGAGGTACGGCAGGCCCTTCTTCCAGTAATTTTCATTTCTCACGAGGATTATCTGATCTCCCTTTATCCAGTCCTTGAACTTCCAAGGACCAGTACCCACAGGCTTCGTATTGTAAGGATTGTCCGCTACCTTAGTTCCTTCATAGAGGTGCTTTGGATGGATGCCCCATCCTTGCGCGCCGAACGCTCTAGCCGGCGAGAGCATTGGTGGAAAAGCCTGCTTGAGGTTGAAGATCACTGAATAGTCGTCAGGCGTCTCTATAGAAGCCACTATGTCCATGAACCGCTTAGCATTGAAGTTGTACTGCGGCAAGATATTTTCATACGTGAATTTGACGTCCGCCGAGGTGAAGGGTTTCCCGTCGTGCCACGTCGCATTGCGCACGAGGTTAAAGCTCACGCGAAGGCCATCGGGAGAGATCTGCCACGATTGGGCCAGCTCTGGTATCCACTCATAAGTTCTGAAGTCATAACTGATCAGCGTATTGTACAGTTGCTGGGCAACTTGCTGCATCAACCATGCGGGGGGTGCCCCAAGAAGGTTCGGAGGTTCTGTCTGAATTCCCCACACAACTGTTCCTCCGAATCTTAGTTCGGCAGCCGCTAAACCCACAGTTAAGGCGGAGAGCGATATCACTGTGGTTAGGATAATTGCGAAGACGAATCTGCTCATGCTAGCCACCCTACAAATAGCCATAGACCTTCTATAAAAGATAAACGCCCATTTGCGGACGCAATCGTTGCGAACAGCCTAGGTTGCCTGAAACGTCAAGCTTGGCAGTAGATGGTCTACCTCATCAGGGTTCGCTCGACAGTCACTATGTGGCCCACTTTGTCCCCGCAACCCACAGTCATACTAGTCGACAGTCTTTCGACGTAGCCATCCACCGGAGACATGATGGTCTCCGTTAGGTCACAAAACACATCTGTGACTTCCGCAAATACCTGACCTTTTGAGATGTGTTCTCCCAGATTTCTTTTCAAGCTGAGGAAGCCCCCTAAATTCGTTCTTAAAGTTACAACTTCGGACGACACGATTTGCTCTTTAGGAATTTCGGGCTGACCCTCAATCATTGCCAAGTGTTTCATGCAGTTCCTCACCCCCCTAACCTGCGTCTCGATATCACATTCCAGCAGCTGGTTGTTTGACTCTCCGCACTCCACCATTATTAAAGCCACGCCTTTCGATGCCGCTGCGTTTGCTGGTCGGCCCGGCACCTCTGTCTTCGGTTCTCGTATATGCCTCAATCCAAACGCTCTAGCTAGTTGGAGTGCCTTTGTTCTCAAGGGTTCAGGTATCTTATAGACCACTGTGAACGGCTCGTAGCGTCCTCCAGCATCCGAGTTATGTAGATCTATAGCATATTCTGCTTTGCAAATGACTTCAGTCGTAATGATGTGGGCTATCCTATGTGTCAACGGCCCATCGGGACTTCCGGGGAAGCTCGTATGTAGATCGACCTGGTTAGTATAATTCTCCAGAATGTTGTTTTTACTGCGTGTCAAGAATGCTGGCATGTTGACTATTGGCGTTACGATAAGTGTTCCCTTCAGAGTCTTTGGATCCGTGTTTGCCGCTATTCTTCTAGCAGCCTCAATCGCACTCGCGCCATTTGCCGAGAGGCCAGACATTACGTGCAAGGCTGGCCCATCCTCTGCTCCACTCACTATGGTGAAGGGTATGGAAACAGGTGTTCCATTGTGCAATCTCCCAACCATCAACTCACCATGTGCTCTTGTTCCAATTTCCGGCGAAACGTTTCCTATTCTGATCCGCAAGATTATCATCCGTGATGTCCGAGGTCAAAGATCTAGAAAAAGGTTTTCCCTCGGACTACTTTCACACAACTTATACGACGTATACTTCCTTCGACGCGGTTGTTAGAATCTCACAACCATGCCGTGTTACCTCGACAAAACAGGCCATGACGCAGGTGGAGCAGCACTCTCCATCGGAATGCTTGCCTTATTCGACAACACTCCTATGATCTTTGGATAGCGGCTAATCGTGCTTTCTCGATACCTCTCTTTCCTCAGCCACAACGCAAACTCAACCCCTTTTTTTCGCAGGTTTGTATGAAGTGCGAGAGATGGGATTCGCGCACTGGTCTACTAGTAGAAGTCAAGTTCTCTCTAAGGGATTCTTCTGATATCTTTCTTCGACGCACACTTAGGTACAGATGGGAGATATTTCGCGTTGTATATTCGTTCAATAGAAGCACGATCCATACGGATGAGAAACCCGATCACCGGAGAACGCATCACTCTAACAGATCTGTTTCGATACTCAGTTTCAGAGTATGTGAGGCTGACGGATGTTGCTGAGGACTTCACAAGGAAAATCCGGCAACCCGCTAAATTACGACCAACTCATCCTTGGGAAATTCTTCGACACTAAGATTATCGCAACCTTTCTCTGTGACAGCCACATCATCTTCTATTCTGATGCCAAATTCTCCTAGAAGGTAGATTCCAGGTTCTACACTGTGGGTCATCCCTGGTCGTAGCCTTAACCGATTTCCTTCTACGATATACGGACCTTCGTGGACTTCTAGCCCTAGTCCATGACCCAACCTGTGCCTAAAGTACTGGCCGAATCCTGCTTCAAGTATGATTCTCCTCGCCACCCTGTCCAACTCCTGCGCTTCGATACCGGGCCTAACAGCTTCGCAAGCGGTCTTCTGGGCATTCAAGACTATCCCATAGAGTCTCTTTTGTTTCTCTGTAGGCTGACCTAGAACGGCAACCCTTGTCACATCGCCAAAATACCATTCGTACTGTGCACCCACATCGATCAGGATTATTTCACCACTTTCGATCTTCTTTTCACTTGATCGTGGGTGAGGGAGCGCTGAAGTGGGCCCTGAAAATACGTTACCATGCGCCTCTCTCGCGCGCGCGCTTAAGCCACCATGCCTTCTGATTTCACCATGTAGCACGTCTGATACCTCAATTTCAGTTCTTCCAGGAGATACGCTCTCAAAAGCTGCTTTGATCCCTTTGCATACTATTCGGGCAGCCTTCCTCATCAACTCTACTTCATCCTTCGACTTGATGAGCCTCAGCTCATTCAAGACATCCGCGGCTCCAATGAAGCGCGCACCAGGCAGTGCTCTTTGAATCCCTTCGAAGAAAACATACTCCATCTTTCCATCGATCCCTATCGTCGACTTCGACTTCCCGAGCTCCTCAACGACCCTCCCCACAAGAACATATGGATCTTGATCCTCGCTCCAGCCCCTAACATCTCGGTATTTGATCTTGGAATATTCCATCACAGATTCAGTTTCAAATCTAGGGATAACAGCGACAGGTTCTCCTTCATCAGGGATAATGACAGTCAGAAGCCTTTCAAAAGAAGCTTTCATTAGACCAGTGAAGTAGTATGTGTTGACACCGGGATGCAGGAAGATCGCTCCGAGCCCACGACTCTTCATAATCTCCTGAGCCTTTTTCACGCTATCTTCGAACATTACATACCACGAAGAGCCAGCTTATCTTATCTCATATATAATAGTAAGCGGCGCATGCGCTCTTCAGGAAGACGTTCTTGTCTCGTATCATGCGCGCGCTATCATAGTAAGGCCCACGATGTCTTGAAAAATGGTTGGCAACATCCTCAAAAGAAGCTCAAGCGTCGAAATGCTGACGGTTTACGGCGGAAAAATGTCAAAAGCTCATTTTGAGCTCAAATTTCCTGTGCAAAATGTCAGAAAGTGACAATAGAACGCTGCACGCCAAGGTGGCTGCCGGTTCAGAGAGGCTTTAGCAGGATACTTCTGCTTTGAGATACCTGCTGACGCTGTTCCGATGGAAATCCACATTTCTGCCTTCGAATGGTCGGATCTGCCTTGGATAATCGTCAAACTGAGCCAACTACTGCACAGACACATCGTATGATACGCAGCCTACTAACGTGGAAAGAAGCACGCAGCGTGATGGCTTGGTCTAATCTCTTCCAATCCGGGCTCACGTTCGGAGCAGACGGTTTGTGCATATCGGCATCGAGGATGGAACCTACAGCCCTTCGGCGGGTTGATGGGGCTGGGGATCTCTCCCTTTGGAATCATGCGCTCCAATTTTGCCTTGGGATCTGGAACAGGAATTGAGGAGAGTAGAGCTAAAGTGTAAGGGTGCAGCGGGCTTTCAAACACCTTCTCCTTCGGGCCGGTCTCAAGGATCTTGCCGAGGTACATGACGGCGATCCTACGGCACACATAGTTTGCCATGGCAAGATCATGAGTTATGAAGAGATAGGTTAGATCGAACTCCCTCTTCAGCTCAAGCATCAATTCAAGAATCTGCGCCCTGACTGAAACGTCGACCATCGCAATCGGCTCATCCGCAATTACTAGCCTCGGATTCAAGACCAATGCTCTGGCAATGACCACGCGCTGCCTTTGGCCTCCGCTAAGCTGGTGCGGAAAACGATCGTAGAAGCTACTCGACGGCTTCAGGCCAACCCGCTCAAGCATCGCTTTCGTTCTCTCAATCTGTTCACTCGCCGTGCCCACTCCTTGAAATGACAGCGCATGCCTTATCGCGTCACCGACCCTGATGCGTGGACTCAATGACGCCGTCGGATCTTGGAAGATCAATTGCATGTTTCTTCTGAATCTACGCAGTTCTTCACCGCGCAGCTTGGCAAGGTCGACTCCCTCGAAAAGGATCGTGCCGGACGTAGGCTCAATCAACTTTAGGCATAACTTTGCCGTCGTGCTCTTTCCCGAGCCACTCTCACCGACTAGCCCAAAAATGTCGCCCCGGCTCATTGAGAATGAGATGTCATCCACAGCACGTACGAAATTCTTCTGTGAAGTCAACAGCTTATCCAAGAAACTCTTCTCAACCGGAAAGTACTTCCTCAGATTCGTAACGGCGAGCATGCTGCTCAATCTTCTCTACCTCTTGTCGTAGAGGTGGCATGCAACCATAGAGTTGTCGTGCTTCAAGAGCTGTGGGCCCTCATTCTTGCACCGGTCGAAGACGAAAGGGCAACGAGGATGGTAGAGGCAACCAGGAGGTACATCAGCCAGATCAGGGGGAGCCCCAGGGATCCATGAAAGGATTTGATCCTTCTTAGTGATGTTTGGAACAGAGTTCAGTAGCGCCTTGGTGTAGGGATGCATCGGTTTCTCGAACAAGTCGCCGATTTCACCCAGCTCAGCAATCCTTCCTGCGTACATCACGGCAACTCGATCTGCGGTTTCCGCCACAATGCCAATGTTGTGTGTGATTAGGACTAATGTAAGATCAAGAGCTTCTTTGAGATGCTTTAGTAGCTCGATTATCTGAGCCTCAACTATTACATCGAGAGATGTTGTGGGTTCGTCTGCAATCAATAGGTCAGGATTAAGGGCCAGGGCCAATCCAATCATGACTCTCTGCCTCATTCCACCGCTGAATTGATGAGGAAAATCATCAATCCTTTCCGGAAGTATGCCTAGATTCTGCAACATGTCGCTGGCTCGCTTCAGCGCATCCTCTCGACTGACTCCGGGCTCATGCGTGTTGATCATTTCTACGAAGTGATCTCTAATCTTTTTGACAGGATTGAGCGAGGTCATCGGGTCTTGAAAGATGTAGCCAACTCGTTTCCCTCTTACACGGCGTATCTTCTCGTTAGAGCACCTGACCACATTAATCCCATCAAGGGTTATCTGCCCGCTCACGATCCTTCCGGGCGGAGGGACAAGTCTCACAATCGATAGGCCGAGCGTCGACTTGCCGCATCCCGACTCACCGACCAGACCGAGCGTATGTCCTTTTTCCACAGACAAAGAGACTCGGTCAACAGCTTTCACATTCGCCTTGGGAGTACGATACTCCACGACGAGTGACTGAATGTCAAGTAGTGGCATGGTTCTTGATTCACTTTTGGAGACGCGGGTTCAAGAGTTCACTCAGACCTTCTCCCATCAACGTGAAGCCCAAGGCGAGCAGGACAACCATTAAGCCTGGGAATGTTATCACCCACCATGCCCCGCTTGTAAGCAGCTGCCTACCATATGTGAGGTCCCATCCCCAATTCGGAGTGGAGACAGGCAAACCCAGACCAACGAAGGTGAGGCCTGCCGCTGTGAGAACCGCGTCAGCGAAGTTTATCGTCGCAATCGCGGCGATGGACGCGATGACGTTTGGGAGAATGTAGCTGAGGAGTATGGCGCTTCCCTTGGCGCCCATCATCCGGGCGGCTTCAACGTAGGGGAGCTCCTTAATCGTGAGGACCTGACTGCGGATTATTCTAAAGTACGAGGGCACGTACACAACTGCAATCGAAAGAGCCATGTTGACCACTCCAGGCCCAAGCATCGCCGCGATCGCGATGGCGAGCACTAGGCCTGGAAAGGCGTAGATACTGTCCATTACAAATGAAGCGAGTTGGTCGATGTGTCCTCCAGCGTATGAGGCATAGAGCCCAACCGGAACGCCGACTACTAAGCAAACTATCACAGATAATATCGCAACTTGGAACATGATAGCTCCGCCAGAGTACACTCTACTAAGCATGTCTTGGCCGAGATGGTTCGTGCCCAGCGGAAACTCAAACGATGGAGGCGAAAGGATGGGCCCGACGTTTATGGCGATCGGGTCGTAAGGGGAGATCCATGGAGAGACGACAGTAATGACACCGACAACGGCGACGATTGCACTCCCTATCAGGATTGCCCAACCTGCGAGTCCCCTTCTCACAAGACCGGTTAATGCGGGTAAGAACCAAATCAGGATTCTTCCTTGAGGTTTCTCGCTACTCATGACTAACTCTCCTAGTATCTGATCCGGGGGTCCAGATATGCGTAGAGAGTGTCAACGGCCAGGCTGACCATGGCAACCAAGAGTCCGAAGAAGACGACCACTCCTTGGATTGCCGTATAGTCTCGGAAACTGATCCTATCCACCAGATAGCGACCCAGGCCCGGCCAGGAGAAAATGGTTTCAGTGAGGACAGCTCCCCCTAGGAGCGCAGCAAACCGCAGGCCCATCATGGTCAGTATTGGAAGGAGGGCGTTTCGAAGAGCATATCCATATACTACGGTCCGTTCTCTCAGTCCTCGAGCCCGCGCCGCGGTGACGAAGTCCAACTGGAGCGTTTCCAACATGTTTGCTCTTGTCAACCTGATGAAGATTCCACTGAGGACCGTGCCCAACGTGAGTGAGGGCAGAAATAGATAGCGAAGAGACATTACAAGCTTCGAGGGGTTGCCTTCGAGAATGCTGTCCACAGTGTACAGCCCCGTCTCCAAATGTAGGTCTCCAAGAGTCAGTCCCATGGGAGTCACTCCTGCGTAGAAACGGTCTCCTGCCGGAAAAAGGTGAAAGTAGATCGCGAAGACCATAATCATAACTTCACCGAGGAAGAAAACCGGAATTGCGTACGCAGCTATGCCAAAGACTCGAATAGAATGATCCTGCAGCGAATTGTATGAACGCGAGGCCTGTGCGCCGAGTACAACTCCAACCAAGATCATGATTATCATGCTGAAGATCGCAAGCTCAAGAGTTGCTGGAAACGCTGAGAAGATCTGCTGTGAGACAGGTGAGAAGTCTTGCATCGATTTTCCAAAGTCCCCTTTCAGCAAGCCCGCCAAATAATCCAGATATTGGACCTCAATCGGTTTGTCGAGGCCGAGCATCCGCTTGAACTCCATCAACATCTGAGGGTCCACCTGCTTTTCGAAATGTAGCGACGCAGGATCTCCGGGTAGGACTCTAACTACGAGAAAGACCAATGTCAGAAGCAGCATGACCATCGGAATCGTGAGAAGAAGTCTGGCGACCACGTACGAACGAAGAGTCATAAAAAAAGGGAGGCGGGCTACATAGTTAAGAGTTGTCCTTCTCTAACCGTAGCCCAGCTCTTTCAACGTGTTAACAAGCATGGTGATGTTTCCGTCACCGAGCACCTTGTACGCGTCTTGGTGGAAAGCCATTCCGTTCGGGATCATGCTGTAGAGTGGTACCGCCTGTCCTAGGAATACTGTATCGACGAGTTCCTTCCTGTTCAGAGCTGCGGCGATGGCTTGCCTCACCTTGGGATTGTCGAACGGTGGGATCTTCTGTTGGAAGCAGACGTATTGAATGAATGCGCCCGTACCTTCCCAAACCTTAACCGTCGTATCCTTCTGCAAACTCTTGATGTCAGTGGACGTTAACTGCCTGAACGCCATGTCAATATCTCCTGACTTCATGACAAGAGCCAAGGCGGTGGCGTCCGAGTAGAATCGCATGATGATCTTCTTAGTCTTCGGGTAGCCGTCGGCGATTCCCCAGTAATTCGGATTTGCTTCAAATCGCATCTCATAGTCTTTTCCGGCTCTCCTCGTCCACGAGGTCAAGACGTATGGTCCGAGATCGTTCGGGTTGCTTGCACGGGCGTCGCCCTCAACATAGTTGACCGGTTTGTCCTTAGGAGCATACTTGGGATTGACAATGAAGGAACCTTGGAATGCCATGAGAGATAGGAAAGGAGCGAACGGAATCTTGAGACGAAACACGACCTGATACTTTGAGGTTACCTCCACACTGTTGATGATGCCCTTGTATCCTATAGCGGCCTGGGCACTAGAGGGCAGGTAGAGGCTCAGAGATCTATCGAAACTGTACTTCACAGCGTTTGCATCGAACTCTGTTCCATCGGAGAACTTCACGCCCTGCCTCAGATCAAAAGTATATGTTAGTCCGTCTGAACTTGATGACCATTTTGTTGCCAATCCGGGCATAAAGTCTTCCGGACCTGCTCCTGACCCAGGTTTGATGTAGACTAGACCCGCTCCAGTGTTCAGTACAACGTTCATAGTGAAGAAGCCGTAATCCTCGGCCAAGTCTAAGTTCATCGCTACTGAGTCCGTCGTTCCAACAATGAGCGTGTCTCTTGGACATTCAATCAGCCAGTAATACATGTTCTGCGTTATGTCAAGCACGACTCCTTTGATGTCTGGTTTGGTGACTGCCCAAGCACTACTCTGGAAGACTGGCACAATGGCGGCGTCGTCAACCATGATCTTCTGAATCTGTTCGTATAACTGACTCCTAGTTGTGGGGTTTGATGTTGCTCGAGCTTGCTCGATAAGCTTGTCGACGGTGGGGTTGTTATAGTTCATGCGAAGGAATCCTCCGGAATGCAGAAACGGATAGATGTAGTCATCAGAATCCAGATAGTCGGGGTACCAGCCGTAGACATATACAGGCATCATCTCGGCGTCTCTGTTCTTCCTGTAGCTTGGCCAATCGGCCGCATGCAAATTGACGGTAACGATCCCACTCTTCTCGAGTTGAGCCTTGTATACCACGGCTTGATCCGCACTCTGCGGGTAGTGTCCCGATGATTCGTACCACCAGTCAATCACAAGCTTCCCCTTGCTCACCCTTGTCGTCGGCGTCATCGTTGCAGTAGGTTGCGCAGGTCCCGGCGGTGGCAGTGATGCGTAGATTCCCAGTCCAACGACTACGACAAGAATTACGATGATTAGAATACCTTGCATTCGCGTAATTGCTCTCTTGTCCAACCTAATTTTCATTAGATTTTCCTCCTTTCAAAAAGTTATGCGTTCTATGCTTATATAAGTCTATGCGACTGATCCCAGCGTCAGCTCAGTTCTAATGTCGGCGATCTAGCAAAAAGGTTTTCCCGCGGACTACTTTCACACAACTTATACGACGTATAGTTCCTTTGAAGTGGTACGAGAAGAAACCCCCACTGACTCCCACAAGACCAGAAACAAAACCTCCGATCAAACCGATCGTCAATGCACGGAGTCTTGCAGATCGATCCTGGATGCATCCTTGAGAAGTTATGAGCATTGGGGCTTGCCAACGTTCACTCAGCACATGACTGCCCTTCTCTCTGAAGAGTAGCACAATGCCCATGCCCACAAGCAAAACCGCAAGAAAAACCTTAGGAAACAGACCTCCCACGTAAGATGCTGAAAAAGCGCCTAGCTGGACAGAAAGCGCCCCACCAGTAAGGATGGCATCGACCAACCGACGATCGTTCCTTGGTCGGATACACATGTCTGAATCGATTTTGCACCATTCTGGCGCGCTAACCGCCTATAGTAGGAATCCTTCCGGGAAGGGGTCGTCCTCTCTAAGGATCAGCCTGTTGAACCCTGTAATATATGCGGATCCAGTAATCTCCGGAAGAACGGCGTCATAGTTGCCTACCTTTGTTTCACCCAAAAGCCTGCCTTTGAACTTAGTTCCTATGATACTTTCGTGTATGAACCAATCTCCGAGTGCCAGTTTTCCTTCTGAGTGAAGAAGCGCCATCTTAGCGCAAGTTCCTGTTCCGCACGGTGATCTATCTATCTGCCCGAGCCCAAATACGACAACGTTCTGGGCGTGTGCTCCTTCACTCTTAGGGGGGCCAGAAAACTGAACTAGCTCAACCTTGCTTATTTTCGATTGTCCCGGGAGGGTGATCTTTTCTTGCTCGTTGAGTGCATCTCTGATTCTGATGCCTAGGTCGAGAATCGCCGTCTTCTGTTTTGGTTCTATCGTGATTCCGACCTTGTTGGCGTAGACATGTGCGAAGAGGTTGCCCCCGAAAGCGATGTCCACAGAAATAGATTGGCCTGCGACCACTATTTCCGTTGTTCCAAGTCTGAAGGCGGGGATATTTTCGAAACTTACGGATCGCACCCTGCGGTTACGATATTCCACACGTGCTTTAACAATCCCTGCAGGAGTGTCAACCAAGATCTTAGGCTTGGGCTTGATCATTCCTGTCTCAACAGCACAAGTAATGACGCCTATGATCCCATGACCGCACATGTAGGAGAAGCCCCGATTGTTCATGAAGACTACACCAAGATCACATTCTTTGCGTCTTGGCGAGAAAAGGACAGCCCCAAACATGTCGCTGTGCCCTCGTGGTTCACGTAGCAGTAGCCGTCTGATCCAATCATGGTTCGCTTTCATCTCATTCCTAATCTCAACCATGGTGGCACCACGTACCTTGGGGGGGCTAGTCACGATGCGGGTCGGTTCCCCGACGGTGTGAGTGTCCACCACGGACAGCTCTTTTTGCTTCAATGGCATAAATCGACCTTGGACAACTACCTTTTGAGGAGCATAAGAATCTTTTTTATTCCTGAGATATCATTCGAGTGACATGGTAAGAATGGTAGAGCATCGAGTTGAGAAACCTTTCTCCAACGTAGTAGAGGAGACACGCAGATTAATCGGGGGGGCTGAAAGGAACCTTGTGCTCCTGAGAGCGATAGGTGGAGTCGCCGTGCTGTTTCATTGCCCATCCGCTGAAGATGGTCCGCTATCAAGGAAGCGGCCCGACATTGACCTGATGGCACTTAGCTCAGAGTACAAGAAGCTCAACGGCTTCATTGTTTCGGCAGGTTATGAGCCGAATAAGAGGTTTAATGCAGTCAACCTTAGAAGTAAGAGACTGATGTATATCGATCCTGTGAATCAGAGGCAAATCGACTTTCTCCTAGATTACTTCCACATGTGCCACACAATTGATGTGAAGGAGCGGATGAGTATCGATAAGCTTACGATACCGCTGGCAGAACTTCTGTTGACAAAGCTTCAGATTGTCAAGCTAAACGAGAAGGATATTAGAGATACTGTGGCTTTGGTTAAGGATCACAGCATGGGTGAAAGTGACGAAGAAACGATCAACCTGAAGAGGATCTGTGACTTGTGTGGAAAAGACTGGAGTCTTTACAAGACCGTGACCACAAACGCTGCGAAGATCAGAGATTTCTTTGTCGACAACTACGAGATAGGTGCCAAGGCAAAGGAGTTGGTGAAGAACAGGCTGACAACTATGTCTCAGGCAATCGAAAGCACTCCAAAGTCTATGAAGTGGAAAATGAGGGCGAAGATGGGTGACAGCATGGCGTGGTACGACCTTCCTGAAGAGGTAGTTCGGAGAGCTGGCGAATAGAGAGCCAAAGAAAGAGCAGACTGAGGAAAGTCGCCTTGGAACACAAACAAGCCTCATGAACCGATGTGGAAGTCGGCCTGTTTTCATCCAATTAACCGAGTGAGATGAGGAAGCTTGACTAAGCTCTTCTTCGCAACAGATATACATGGCAGTGAAAGATGCTGGAAGAAATTCATCAACGTTCCTAAAGTCCACTCTGTCGACGCAATTGTCTTGGGCGGAGACATCACAGGTAAAATGGTCGTGCCAATCATCCACCATGAGGATGGCAAGATCACCTACTACCTCTTCGGTAGAGTGAGCACCGTCAAGCCTGATGGAGTGAAGGAGGCCGCTGGAAAGATCCTTGACTATGGATACTACCCCTATGAATGCGACGTCAGTGAAGTTGAGGGCCTTCAGAAGGATCAGAAAAAGCGTGATAGGTTGTTCATAGAGCTCACACGTAACGGAATCAGCCGATGGTTAAAGATGGCTGAGGAACGAAAGAAAAGCAATGTCTCCATCTACGTGTGCACAGGCAATGACGACACGCCAGCCATAAACGATATACTGAAATCTTCTTCAGCGGTCACTTATTGCGACGATAGATGTGTGGAGTTAGACGATCTTCACGAAATGGTTTCGTGTAGTTACAGCAATCTCACACCGTGGAAAACTCCAAAGGAGCTGCCCGAGGAGAAGCTTCAAGAGGAGCTCGAGAAACTCATCGAGAAAGCGTCCAGAAAGGAACACCTCATCTGTAACTTTCACCCCCCGCCGCACAACTCTGGTCTAGATATTGCCCCTGAACTTGACGAACAGCTTCGTCAAGTAGCTACTCCTACTGGTCAAAGGACCATTCCTGTCGGAAGCAAGGCTGTGAGGAACGTGATTGAGAAATATCAACCGTTGCTAGGGCTACACGGACACATCCATGAGTGTTCTGGCACGAGAAAGATCGGAAGGACCCTCTGTGTGAACCCGGGTTCGGAGTATGGTGAAGGTTATCTCAGGGGATACATTGTGGAGTTAGGCCCAGAGGGGATCGTGAACCACTACAGGGTATACGGATAAAAAAAGTAGGGGGGTTGGCCAGAAGTCCTATTCTGGCGGGATCTCGGAGAAGATGGCTTTCGTATTGATGCCTTTCTTCGGATGCCAGTAGTATCTATTGAATAGATATATCAGGATCCCTACGATCATCACCGAAGTTGTGATGTACATCGTCAGAGGGGCCTGCAAAGGAAGCTGCACCGCAAGGAACCAGAACCAGAAGCATAGAGACGGGACAGCCAGCACCCATGGAACCCATTTAGGTATGCCCAGGGCTTCGAACTCACGAGGTCTCTTGTACGGCAACATGAGAAAGCTTAGTGACGCACATATACAGGCGATGCTTGTGGCGATAGCCATAGCAACTGCGCTAGGAACTGAGCCATAGAGTATGTTGGAGAAGACCGCTATCCAGCCACCTACGCAGAGAAATGTGACAGCCCAAACTGGCGTGTGCAGTCTTTCGCTCACGTTGCTGAAGAATCCAGGAATCATTCTGTCAAACGAAAGAGCAAAGAGGTATCTTGAAGTGGCGACAATCATTGGTGGAACGACATGGTATAATGAGAAGGCAGCCGTCAACGCAATGATGAGGACTACGATAACGTTGCCGCCCAAGGCTGAAGTGAAGCTCGTCAACAACAGCGGTCTAGCCGCTTGAATCTGCAGTAGAGCCTTCGCCGCGGGCTTGAATGCCCAGTTCACTTGAGATATGAAGTCGTAGCCGAAGCTACTGAATGTAGTTGAGATCAATGCGATCATGAGAAATCCCGTCAGCAATACCGAACCTAAGATTGAAACCAAGAACGTCTTCTTGGGCGTCTTGACTTCACCTCCAAGCATGGAGGGGAAGTGCCATGGCGCGATTCCCCATGCAAATAGCGGAATGGAAAATGCTGCCGAAGTAGCTCCCCAAGTAAATGGAGTCGCTTTCCAGCCAGTCTTCAAAGCTACCTCTATGATCTCCTTGTATGCTCCAGCACCGTACAGGCCATCCCAAGCGGCCTGTACAGTCTCGGGTCGATACGGTGTACCAGCCTGGATTCCAATGATCACCAGGTAGCCTATCAGTGGGAACCACCAGAGAAGCCACATGAATCGTACGAACGATTTCGGAGGAGCGACGACGGCTATCCACCATGTGATGAGAAGGACAGCCGCAATCAGGGCGACCGCCACTGGGTTTGTTGCAATCCATGCTGCGGTTGTGACCAATCCCTTATCCTTCCCATATAGCCCGATGAAATACATGACTTCGGTCCAAGATTGTACGCCTGACCACGCCATTGTGCCCATTACCAAGAACCTAGCCATTGTCCATGTTGTGGCCACAATCATGCCAACGACCGGATGAAGCAGACGAGAGTTGTAGACGTAGTCTCCTCCTGAACGCGGAAAGGCTGTAGCAAGGTAAACATAGATCGCACCAATCACCAGGAACGGAACGAAGGCAATCAGGAATGTCAGGACTACGTCTGCACCAGGGTAATCTGCTGGTGCGGTTGCTGGTAGTTTGAACGTGCCTGCGCCTATGACGTTGCAGGAAGCGATCCATAGAGCCGTTAGTGCCGAGTACTCCCTTACGAGGCCAGTTGCAGAGCGGACAAAAGTGACTTTTTCACCCAATTTCCAAATCTCCCTTCCTTTTTCGGTTTTGATTGCGTACTCTTCAGCACAAATCAACTTGTGTGTGAGCTGGTGTACGCTACCTCCCACAAAAAGAGAGTCGAGGGGCAGTTAGTATTTAAGACTTGCGAGACTTGTTTTCATGCGAATTCGGTTGGTGCCTATTAGCGCGCCTATGTGAAGTGGGTATTTGTTTCTTTCCTCGCTTGTCTGGATATGCTCAGGGCACGCGCCTATTCGCCGACTCCTGCGGCAATATGGCTTCGCATCCAGACCTTCCTCAATCGCGCTAACGTCCATCATATGGGACAGCGCTTTGGCGAGGAATCTTTTCTAGGCCTGATGACAATATGATTGATCATTCTTCAATAACAATCTTTCTATCATAATCAAGGATCATCAGGCATCTTGAATCCTCAATCGCATCAAGAACAGGACTTAAGCGCTCAAAGTATGGCATGAGCGCTTCCGTTCAACCAACCCCTTCACATACCATCGCGCTAAACCCGAGACTTGCAAAGGTTTGAGCTGTTCCACGCGTGAGAATGGCTATCTGATTTCGCATCAATCAATGTCAATGCAAGAAGAAAAGCTCTGGTAATCTTTGAACCGGCTAGAATCGCGCCTTACCTAAGTTCTTTGACACGTTCGAGGAAGTCGTTTGAGAAATATGTCACTAGTCTCGAAGAGGCATTGTTCAGAAACCAGTCCCTTTCTTAGAGGTGCACTCCACCATGCTAGTTCACCAGAACATTCTAACATTCACAAGGAGCTCAATCGACGTGCTCGAAACAGAAATCCTCATCTATCTCGATGCGAAAAGGCCGGACGCGGGAGAGCAACCACTTATTGTATCTGACAAAGGAAGAGGATTCACAGTTGGACGGGGAACACGGGGATGCACTTGAGATTGCTATGTCCGCATTGGTAAAACTTGGTGATATGTACGGTGCTGACAAGATGATCAAGATAGACAACGTTCATGTCGATGCCTCCACATATGGCGGAATTCACGAGGCGGGTCTTCAATTCTGCAGAAGACTAGTCAAAGGAGGGGCAGTGTTTCGGGTGCCGACAACTTTGTGCATATCTGCCATTGATTTCGATTTGTGGCGCGAGTTGCAGGTTCCAAACAGCTTCGCAAATAAGCAGATGCAATTAGCTGAAGCATATGCCAAGATGGGGGCTTCACCGACATGGACCTGCGCTCCGTACCAGTACGGATCGGGTGTGAGATTCGGTCAGAATATTGCGTGGGCGGAATCTAACGCCATAGCCTTTGCCAACTCAGTTGTCGGAGCGAGAACCAACCGATTTGCAGACTTGATCGACGTATGTGCTGGATTAGTGGGCAAGGTACCTAGATTTGGACTCTATCTTGACGAGAATAGAAAGGGCCAGATACTTTTCTCCCTGAGGAAGACAAACAAAGAGCATCTTGGATGCGAGGACTACGCTGCACTGGGGTATTATGTTGGAGCCACCGTCGTTCAGAAAATCCCCGTAATCGAAGGATTATCCACACACGCTTCTGTTGACCAACTGAAGAGTTTTGCTGCTGCAGCAGCTGCCTCAGGTTCAGTGGCTCTTTTTCACATGGTTGGGCTAACCCCGGAAGCAAGAACCGTCAAAGAAGCCCTCAGAAACGATGTGGCTGAGGAGACTGTGTCGATTGGAAACGAAGAGTTGAAAGACTCTTGCATGAAGCTTTCCACAATCCGTGAAGGTAGACCAGATTGTATCTTTTTGGGTTGCCCACACTACTCAGTTGAGGAGATTGGTGAAGTTGTGGCCTTTCTCAAAGGAAGGAAAGTGAGAAAGAACGTTCAGCTGTGGCTCTTCACGAGCAGATTGGCCAAGACACTGGCGAAAGGCACGGGATATGTTGAGACCATCGAAGCATCAGGAGGAAAGGTTCTGGCCGACACCTGTCCACTTCACTTGCCGCTGCAGAGATGGAACTTCCAGACAATGGCCACAAATTCCGCCAAAATGGCACATTACGCACCATCTGTGATAGAAACAGATGTGCTCTTTGCAAACACTAGGGAGTGCCTTGAATACGCTACGGGAGGAATTGAAAGGGTGATGGCTCGATCTTGGCCCAAATAACGCTGAAATGTCGCGGAGTGATGGGGGGAAGGGCGAGAGGAGCAGCCCTCGTTACATCCACGCCAATTAGCTTCTGGGGAGGAGTTGACCCCAAGAGAGGATTGATCACAGACAAAAGAAGCGAGTTATTTGGCAGGAGCATAAGAGGGAAAATCTTTGTGTTCCCATACGGAAGGGGCTCAAGCACGAGTTCTGCGGTTTTTCTCGAAATAGTCAGACGCAACAAAGCACCAGCGGCAATTGTGAACATAGAGACCGAACCCCTGTTAGCAGTCGGCGCAATTATTGCTGAGAAGCTATACGGAAAATCCATTCCTATAGTTGATCAAGTTCAAGCAAACCCATGCGAGACAATAAGGAGTGATGACTGGCTGGAAGTGGACGCGGACAATGGCATTATCAGAGTTGTGCGAAATGGGAGAAATCGACCATATAGCATAACCCCTTAGTTCGTCGCTCGGAAAGTCGAGGAGAATGCGCCAAATACCCAGGCATCATCGAAATCAGGCCAAGGTTGCATGTCCATATAGTTGCGGCCAGCACAATCATTGAAAAGAGTAGTCTGCGGGAGATTCATCTATTTGAAAGGGGATGTAACGACGCGCTTGCGGTAAACCTAATGCGATACGGAAAGTTCCACACCCAAGTAACCCACAGGGTCAGAAGTAGATGCTTCTTTGATAAAGCGAGCCGTACACGCTATGGCCTGTGAGTCCATCGACCCACCTATAACGGCCTCGCTGACTTGATTCGCAAGTCTACCCACTCAATATGTGCTCTGAAAGCCTATCGGCCCCTCCTCTTGCTAAGTCGAAGTGCAAGAACTCGCATGAGTACCGGCCATCAAATTGACCGCATGGCATGGCTAGATATATCGATATCTGACAATCTATTACGCCTGAACCCTGCTCCTTCTCATACTGATCGCTCCCCCTCTTTCAGGTGGCTCTGCAAGACTGGAGTAGATCGCAAGGTACCCGCCTTTCACTTTTGGTCGAGGAGGCTTCCACCTCTTCATCCTCTTCTTAATCTCTTCCTCAGACAACTCCACATCTAGTCTTCTGTTTGGAATGTCAACCTTTACCAAATCGCCATCTTCAACGATTGCTATCGGGCCACAAACCATGGCCTCCGGTGAAACGTGACCGATAATCGGTCCTCTATTGAACCCAGAGAACCTGCCATCTGTAACTAATCCCACCGATTTGTCCATTCCGAGTGCCACGAGAGCATCCGAAGTCTGCATGACTTCTCTCATCCCCGGAGCACCTCTTACTCCTTCATACCTGATTACTATCACATCGCCGGGCGAGATCCTTCCACTAAGCAGGAATTCACAAGCCTTCTCATCACTATCAAAGACTCTCGCAGGTCCCTTGAACCTAAACATCTTTCTAGTCATTGCTGACGTTCTTACTATCGCTCCGTTCGGAGCGAGGTTCCCTTTGAGCACAGCCAGGCTACCGTAACTGCAAGTCGGATTGCGAATTGTGGTGATCACATCCGACTTTGGGACCACATAGTTTCTTATGTTGTCACCCACTGTACTGTCATCAACCGTAATGCAGTTCAAATCGATCAGACGCCCTTCAGACAATCTCTTGAGCAAAGCTGGCACGCCACCAGCTTCGTGCAAATCGACTACCGTATACGGTCCACTGGGCAAAACCCTGCATATCATAGGTATCTTCCTAGCCATTCTGTCAAAGAGCTCCAATTGCATATCTATTCCAAGTTCTCGAGCGTATGCAAGCAAGTGAAGAACCGCATTGGTGGATCCGCCTATAGCAACTTCAACGACTATCGAATTCCTGAGAGCACCCTCGGTAATTATCTTCGACGGGGTGAGGTTCTTTTTGACGATTTTCACAATCTGTCGTCCGGAATTTCTTCCAACTCGAATCCTTTCTGCCGACACAGCTGGTGGAGTTGCTGAACCAGAAAGCGATAACCCCATGGCTTCCGTTAGAATCTGCATAGTATTGGCAGTGCCCATACTGGGACAGGAGCCGGGGCCTGGACAGGCACGATTTTCCATTTCTAGGACCTCCTTCTCAGAAACCTTCCCGATTTCCAGATTGCAAATTGCTTCGTTCAATTGCATTGTCACTAATTTTCTTCCTCTGACCATTCCTGGCAGCATTGGTCCTCCGGTAACAACTATTGTTGGAAGATCTACTCGGATGGCCCCCATAATTAGCCCGGGTACTATGTTGTCACAAGAAGCGAGCAAGACCAGACCGTCGAAGCTATGAACTTTTGACATCACTTCAACTGAGGCTGCTAGGATGTCCCGTATTGGCAGTTCATACTTGAGTTCGTCAAAACCAATTGCAACATTTCCGCATGTAGAAAGAACGCCAAACTCAAAGGGAGTCCCGCCTCCAGCCCAGACCCCGGCCTTTACAGCCTCCGCCAGTTGCCTCAAATGACTGTGGCCCGGTGAAACTTCACTCCATGCGTCAGCTATGCCAATGTGTGGCCTTTCTATGTCTTTGTCAGTATACCCGATGCCCTTGTATATGCATCTTCTATGCGCGGCACCTAGGCCTTTGAAAACAAGCTGACTTCTTAGCACAACGATCCCTTGGTTAACATAGATCCTTCTAGGACGATTGCTATCGACAGATTTCGGCAGAGAATGTGTGAGACTTGTTCACGGCCGCGGATCAATTTCGAGATATTTCTTTCCTCCATTCGCGTAATAGACGGTCTGAAATCCGCACATCTTCCCTTGGGCAGTATCTACTACGCTTTCCCAAAGGTTTTCAGTATGGATCTAAGTTGTTCTACATATTGTTTTTCCGGCGGCATCATTGGCCTTCGAGGTCTTCCCCCGCACTTCCCGAGCAAGTCCAGTCCAGCCTTTGACAATCCGGCGAACATGCCGGTGTCTTCTAGCAAATTGCCAAGGGGGAGAAGCTTGTTGCATAAATCTGCGGCTTTCTCAAAATCTCTTTGCCTTACTGTAAGATCATACAGATCTGCACACTCTTTCGGAAGGATGTTCGCGGCAACGCATATCCATCCTTTGGCTCCCATCATAAAAGATTCGAGCGCTATGTTGTCTGTTCCACAGAATACCGTCAACTTGTTTTTTGTCAGTTTACGTATTTTCCAGACTCTAGTAATGTCGCAACTACTCTCTTTTACATGTGTGATGTTCTGCAGGTGTGAGAGCCTCTCGATAAGTTCAGGTCTCATATCTACCTTACTTGT
>Ga0315279_10001852_pt1 | contig 33698 bp, 45 predicted proteins | sample YL17G06_20_MG_FD_203694 | JGI IMG/M metagenome (GOLD analysis project Ga0315279, IMG submission 203694) | Sediment microbial communities from Yellowstone Lake, YNP, Wyoming, USA - YL17G06_20 | ecosystem: Environmental > Aquatic > Freshwater > Lake > Sediment | place: USA: Wyoming | collected...
CCCATTTTCATAATGGCTCCTTTACCGTAGGCTTTTTCTATTTGGGAAATGGCGGTTAAGATTGCTTGTTTCTTGGCGTCAGTAGTCATTTTTATGGCCTAGTTTTACTATAGATAATGTAAAAATACAAGTAATTAAATCTACAATTATTAAAATATTTTATTTACTACAATGATTCGTATCACTGTAGTAAGATTAAAAAGGTTTTTTGTATTTTCCTTTTGGAAAACCTTTTGCTAAAACTTTAGAAAAAGTCTTCTCTGGTTTTAAGATTTCTACTGTATCTTCAATAGTTTGAATGATATTTTCAATTTTTTCCTTTCGGATTAATTTTTCAAGCGCCTTTCGATAACCGCTACCTGAATATTTCAACCAAAGTGAGATATTTCCAATAGTACCCGGGCTTACTCTAAGTATTGATCTAATACTCACATAATCATAACCCTCAAGAAGCATTACTGCAATTGCTAATCTTTTTGAAAGCATGATCTTTTCTGTTGGTGTTAAAAGATCGTTTAAAAACTCTTCGACTTTGATGGCCGTTTTTAAATCTGCAATAGTTTCCCAGAATAGTTTATAGAGCCGCGATTCGGTTAACTTTGACAATGGATATTTAGAAACTTGTGGCATTAATAATTAAATTACTACGATGATATGAATCATCGTAGTTTATTCTAATTTAAATTTGTATAAGGGAGATTGTCAAGCTGGTTGTCAAGTTTAGAGTGAAACCAGTATAATCTGTTTGATTAATTTGATTGCGAGGTATATCTAGTACTTCGTATGACGTATACTTGAATATCATTCGGGGTATAGCTCAGATAGGCAGAGCGCACGCATGGGGTGCGTGAGGTCCTCGGGGCGGAACCGAGTACCCCGACTGATTTTGGGTCGGATTTTTAGATTTCTTCATATTGAGCTTCTTTCGGAAATAGTAATAAGAAAGGGTAACCTTGATAGCTTCTTTTTAACAAACCACATCCTAAATCTTTGAGAAATTTGATCATTTGACCGGTAATTTCACTAGGCTTAAGATTTTTTGACTTCCCTCTATATTCAATTTCGATAAATTTTCCTAATTTTTTAACCGAATCGATAGCTATTTCATAATCTTTGTAAGTCCAAACTTTTCTAACCTTGTCAACCTTAACAATAAGATTAAAATTCAGAACTTTTAGAATTCTTCTTGTCTGATCTAGATTTTCGATGCTTGTTTCAAATTCATCACAGTGATGACTTTTACCTTGACTATCAAAATGGTAATTCTTGTAATTTAAGGTATAGACTCCATTCTCATTTCTGAGACGAAACCATTCTTTAACCGGTCGCCATTTTAGAAAATTTCTATATGATGGAACAAAATAGTCGTCTACTTGGTGAACTCGATTATTAAATCTTGCGTTTTTATTGAGAAAGCGAATTAGGGGTTTAATGTTTTGAACTTTTACTTTGATCTCGATCTCTATATTTTTTGTTTTCATCATGCAATTATATACAAAATTTCAAATAATATTTATATTAAAGAATCCGGAGATAAGTTTTAGGATAGAGAGTAATACCAATTTCGTTTTTAATTATTGACAAGACTAGCCAAAAAGGGTTAGATAGGTGGGATGGGATTTTTAGATTTTATTAAAAAATTTTTCGCCAAGAAAGAAGCACCCCCTAGCTCACCTAGTGAAATGACAGAAGAGGAAAGGACTAAAGCTGCGGCCGACCAGCAGCAAGCTCCTCAACCTCCCCAACAGCCACCACCATCTACAACTTCTTAAGAGCCTTAAGTAGTCCATTTGTCAAAAATTATTTTATTGTTGTAGGATAGAAGTGATGGCACCAACTGATGTAATTGAAGTCGAAGCTCAATCTAATCCTCCAGATAATGAGGCTACCATACTTGAAATTAGGACAAAATTACAAATTTTGAGAAAGAGCCGACCAGGGATTGGAGTAGGACGGGCACCCTTTATGGATGATCGAGATTCGGAGCTACATGATCTAGAACGAATAGAACAATTAGGCGGGGTCCTCTCTTTTAGCGAGATAGATAGAATGGCAAGACTAATCGCACAAAAAGAGGCAGGCGGTCACCTGACTGATGAATATGTAAATAAAGTCAGAGACCGTTTAATAGAAGAAAGAAAACAAAAGGCTTCAACCCCTGCACATCCTTAAGATAAGCAACTAATAGTCAAGCCTGCAGAAAATATAACTTTGGGAAAACAACCTATTTAAATTTTATCTTCTAGGCGATTGCTTGCCTTTGCGAGCTTTTTGGGCCAAGCCGTATTTGCGGCGTTCTTTGACTCTGGGGTCGCGGGTAAGGAGACCGGCTTTTTTGAGGATCGGGCGAAAATCCGGGTTGGAAAGACTTAAAGCACGAGAAAGTCCATGGATTACTGCATCCAGTTGACCAACCTTGCCGGAGCCGCTAACTTTAATAGAAGCATAGTACTGACCTTGCGTTTTTGTTAAAAGGAATGGCCTTTGCCATTTGATCTTGTCAACCTCTTGCGGAAAATATGTTTCAATTGGTATTCCATTGACTATTGTTTCCCCTTTTCCCGCAAAAAGCCTGACTCTGGCTGCTGCTTCTTTTCTGCGACCATGAGCGGAAATATAATCTGCCTTTTTCCCATCACGCCTAACTGATTGTGTCTGATTTTTTTGTTCTTGTACGGCCATCGTCAAATTGAAAATTTATATAACTTTGATTTATGCATTTTAATTTTTGAACTTTTCTGCGTATGGATGTTTACCATCAGCATAGATAAAAAGTTTTTTAAACATAATCTTGCCAAGTTTTGTTTTGGGCAACATACCTTGAGTGGCATGCCTGATAAGATCTTGAGAAGACGTTTGTCTTGTTTGATAAGCAGTTTTTATAGAAAGGCCACCGGGATAGCCTGAGTGATGATAATATTTCTTTTGTAATTCCTTACGGCCGGAAAGAACTACATCCTTAGCATTAATCACAACAACAAAATCACCCGTATCTAAATGCGGAGTGTAATAGTTTTTATTCTTACCCGTCAAAAGCTTGACAATCTCACTTGAAAGTCTACCCAGGACTTTGCCTTTGGCATCAATAAGCTGCCAGTTTCTTTTAATATCAGAAGACTTGATGTTTTTCATGATTTAGATTTGGGCGGATTTTTAGCGGATTTAGGCTGATTTTTGACCACAGATGCCACTTTTGCCTTCTTCTTTTTTTCTGAGCCTTTGGTTGTCACTTTTTTCTCCCATTCCAATAATTCAAGCCTAGCCACAGGGGCATTGTCTCCTCGCCTCTGAGCTAATTTGACGATTCTGGTATACCCGCTAGTCCTTGCAGTAAATCCTGGAGCAATCTCATTTATTAATTTGGCAAATGCTTTGGGTGTCAAAATTGATGAGATAACTCTTTGACTATGCAAGGCGTTTTTTTTGGCTTTAGTAATCAGCTTATCGACAAAAGGTTTAACAAATTTTGCCTTAGCAAGAGTGGTCGTAATCTTTTCTTGTTCCAAAAGAGAACTGGCCAAATTATTAAGTAACGCTTTTCGCGACTTAGTATCTCTTCCCAGCTTTCGGCCAAAAACTTGGTGTCTCACTTTTTGATTCCCCTCTCTTTAAGTTTTTCTTCGACAAGACTAATCGATTTAGGACCCATGTTTTTCATTCTCAACAGGTCTTTTCTTTCTTTTCCTAAAAAGTCTCCAATCGTCTCGACCTTGCCTGCTTTAAGACTATTGGTTAGCCTAATTGGTAAATCAAGTTCCTCAAGGGAGGTATTCAAAATGTCTTGGGTAAGTTCAATGGTCGGCTGTGGTTTTTTGCCTTTCTTGGAACGTGATTGTGGTTGATAAATAGTCATAAAGTGATCAACAAGGATTTTTGAGGCCTGTTTTAAAACTTCTGAGGGTTTAATTGTTCCATCAGTTGTTATTTCAATTATCAACTTGTCATAATTTGTCAATCGGCCAACGCGAGTTGCTTCAATCTTATAATTCACATTGACAATCGGGGAAAAATTAGCATCTATAGGAATTACACCAACTTCACTGCTTCCTCTCTCTAACGCCAGAGAGTAACCGATACCGTTTTCTGCAATCAATTGAGCGATTAATTTGGCCTTTGAATCTGAAAGATGGGCAAGAGGCAACTCTCCATTGATAATTTCTACTCCGGCTTGCAGTGAGATATCCTTGGCTTTAACTTCTTTGGGACCTTTAACATCAAGAGTCAACTTAACTGGTTTTTCACTGGCAATTTTAAGTCTTACCTTTTTAAGATTTAGGATAAATTCGACAATATCCTCAGACATTCCAGTCAATGTAGAGAATTGGTGACGGACAGAAGAAATTTTAATCTGAGTTATAGCGGCTCCTGGCAAGGAAGTTAAAAGTACTCTACGCAGAGAATTACCAATTGTGTGTCCATAACCTTGATCTAAGGGCTCAATAATAAATTTGCCAAAATCGGCAGTTTCTTTTTCAACATTAACTTCGATCTGTGATAGGTCAAGCATTTAAGTTATCACCTCCTCTTTATCTTGAATAAAATTCAACAATTAATCTTTCATCAATTTCTGCATCGATATCTTCGCGTTTTGGTGCCGCCATAATTTTGCTAACCGTCGCTTTTTTGCTAAGCCAAGAAGGTAAGTTTAAGTCTTTTTTCTCTTCAGTTAACTTTTTAATAAAGTCAAAATTGGCAGCTTTTGCGGACAGCGAAATAACGTCGCCAATTTTAACATTATAAGAGGAAATCGTCACTCTCCTACCATTTACTAATATATGACCGTGGGATACAAGCTGTCTTGCCTGCTGACGAGTACTAGCTAAATTTGATCGGTAAACAACGTTATCCAGACGAGTTTCTAAAATCCTTAAGAGAGCTTCACCGGTTGCTTCTTTGGATCGTGAAGCCATTTCATAATATTTCTTGAATTGTCTTTCTAAAACGCCATAAATTCTTTTGACCTTCTGCTTTTCCCTAAGCTGCGTGGCATATTCTGATGATTTCTTGCGTCTTTTGGGACCATGTTCTCCGGGAGGACCAGCATTTTTTCTAATTACTGGACACTTGGGAGATCCGCATAGAGCAATTCCTTCCGCTCTACAAAGTCGATGTTTGGGCCCTGTATACCTAGCCACGCCCCCTCCTTCGTCGGGAATGACCACTTTTCGATTTATCGAAAATACGCTCTCGTATTTCCAATGACCAATTTCCAATGACCAATTTGAAATTTGATATAATCTTGCGAAATTTTGCTTCGCAAAAGTGAAATTTGATATTTGAAATTCTTATCATACTCTTCTCCTTTTAGGAGGGCGTGGACCATTATGAGGAATCGGCGTAACATCGGCAATCATTGTTATGTTTAATCCTGCTGCCTTAAAAGCACGAATTGCTCCATCCCTGCCAGGACCAGGCCCCTTAATATATAGTTCAACACTACCTACGCCTCTTTCTTTGGCTTTTTTGGCTACGGCTTCAACCGCCATGGTTGCTGCATAGGGAGTTGATTTGCGAGCACCCTTAAAACCGGAAGCTCCAGCAGAACCCCAGATTAGTGTCTGACCATTGAGATCTGTGAGGGTAACAATGGTGTTGTTAAACGTTGCCGTTACATAGGCTCTGGCATGACTAATATTTTTAAATTCTGATTTTGCAGTTTTTTTAATTTTTTTAGCCATCTTTTATTATTTTCCTTCTGGTTTTTTAGTCTGAGTTTCAGGCGATCCCATTCTCGCAACTATATCTTTCTTAACTGTACCAATAGTAATCCTTTTGCCTCGTTTAGTTCTGGCATTAACCCTAGTTCTTTGACCTCTAACGGGAAGGTTCTTACTGTGTCTTATCCCGCGATAGCTACCAATTTCTTGAAGCCTTTTAATATTACTTTGGACTTCTCGCCTTAGATCCCCTTCTACTTTATATTTTTCTATTGATCTTTGCAGTTTATTTATTTGGTCCTCTGTCAGATCTTTTGTTCTAAGGTCGGGATCTAAACCGCAAACATCAATAATTTTTTTTGCTAAGGTGGGACCAATCCCAAATATATATGGTAGGGCAGCTTCAATTCTTTTCTCGTTTGGTAAATCTATTCCGGCAATTCTAGCCATGTTCCTTTACTCTAAGGGGACACCAAAGGTTTCCCCTTAGTATTCCTCTTCCTTCATTGGTTAAATTTGAACTGGCGAAGCCAGATTCAAATTTGATTTTAGTTTTTGATTTGTCATTTTGATATTTCATATTTAATTTTTCAATTATTGTTTATCCTTGGCGTTGCTTATGACGAGGATTTGAACAGATTACATAAAGTCTGCCTTTCCTTTTGACGATTTTGCAATTGATGCACCTTTTTTTGATACTTGCTTGAACTTTCATAACCACTCCGTGGTAATTTCTAATTTCTAATTTCTAATTTCCAATATTTGAAATTTGACATTTGAAATTGGTATTTATATCAGCAGGTCAACTTGAAACTTTGTTTCAATGTTGCTCCTCTGATATATCAGATTCAGCGATAGCTGAAGGCTGGTATTGGTATTTATTCATCTATATCTAAATGTTATTCGACCCTTTGTAAGATCATAAGGTGTCATTTCTAATTTGACTTTATCTCCCGGTAAAATCCTGACATAGTTAATTCTCATTTTGCCAGAAAGGTGACAAAGTACAATTCTATCTTCATCGACATTCGGAATTTGTCCTTTTTTGACTAGGACTCTAAACATCGTATTTGGCAAAGCCTCTGATACTTCTCCTTCAACTTCGATAACTCCAGGTTTTGTCATTTTAACAAAATTATAGATAGGGCGTCAACACTATAGGGCCATCTTTAGCGATAGCTATCGTTTGCTCAAATAATCCGCCAAGAGAACCATCCTCACTCCTTATTGTCCAGCCATCTTTCTCCAAGACAACATTCCCGGAACCTTGATTATAAATTACTTCTATGGCTAAGGTCATGTTTTCAAAAATTTTTGGCCCAGTCCCCTTTTGGCCAAAACCCGGAACCATAGGCTGTTCATGGAGATAACGGCCAATGCCATGACCTGTCAAACTTTTAACAATGGAGTAGCCTGCTGTCTCAATTTTTTGCTGAATAGCTGCCGAGATATCGCCAATTCTTGCGCCAATTTTTGCTTGAGATATTGCATCTTTTAAGGCCTCCCTACCGACTACCAGAAACTTTCTGGTTGTTTTGGAAAGTTTTCCAATGCCAACTGTTACAGCCATATCACTGTGATAATCTTTATAAGAAACTCCCATATCTATACCCAAAATATCACCATCTTTTAAGATTCTTTCATTTGGAATACCATGAACGACTTGGTCATTGACTGTCGTGCAGATACTCCATTTGTAATTGTCAACACTGGTAAAAGAAGGTGTGGCACCTCTTTTGATAATTTCAGAATGAGCAATTTTATCAAGTGATAAGCACGTTGAGCCAATTTTGACATTTTCAAGAATCTCCTTAAAAATCTCTGCACAAATTCTTCCTGAAATTTTCATAAGCTCTATTTCCTCATTGGTTTTAACTAATTTAGATCTGTTGTTTGAGTTTTTCATCGATAATCCTTTTATTGATGTCCTTCTCGATTTCCTCGATGGTTCTTTCTCCATCTATTTCTGTAAATATTCCTTTTTCTCTAAAATAGTCAAGTAATGGCTGAGTAAGTTTATGATAATTTACCAATCTTTTTGTAATAATAGCAAGAGTATCGTCACTTCTTGATCTTTTCACCAATCTGTTAATTCCTTCGGGGTCAGAAACCTTAATATAAAAAACTTTATTAATATCTTGGTCTAAACCTTCAAGCTGGGCGTAATTTCTAGGAAAACCATCTAAAACATAGCCGTTGGCACAGTCAGGCTGGGCTAATCTTTCTTGAAGTGTTCTAATAACCAGATTATCTGGAGCAAGATTGCCGATGTCCAAGGCTTTTTTAATCTCGGAGGCAATCTGATCATTTGCTTGCGCCCGGTCTCTTAAAAGCTGTCCCATTTCAATCCAGGGAAGACTTAGCTTTTGGGCAACAAGTTTGGCCTGTGTTGATTTACCGCTACCCTGACTGCCTAAAAATATTATTTTCATATTTCCTTCAAGTTTTACTGACCTTTCTTAAGAAATAAATCATAATCTCTCATGACAAGTAAGGATTCTATTTTCTTGGATGTTTCAAGAACAACGGATACAACGATTAAAAGTCCAGTACCCCCTACTAAAAGGGTGGTAACACCTGTTAGCCTTTGACCAATTGATGGCAAAATAGCAATTATTCCCAGAAATATCGCTCCAAAAAGGGTAATTCTTAAAGACACATAGTCAAGATATGATTTAGTCGGAGAACCCGGCCTTATGCCTGGTAAAAAACCACCTTGTTTCATCAACATTTCTGATATTTGCTTAGTATTAAAAGCAACAGTTGTATAGAAAAAGGTGAAAACAACCACTAGCAGAAAGTAAGCGACATTATACAAATTACCGTTAGGACTAAAAATTCTTTGAACTTCCTGAGCAAAATTAGCAAGAAAAACATTAGGTGATCTTTCAAAAAATCTAGCAAATGTTGTTGGTAGAAGGATTAGCGAAACAGCAAAAATGATTGGGATAACCCCAGCTTGATTAACTCTAAGGGGTATGTAACTTGTTACATGACTAGCTGCTCCTTCAACCGCTCGTCTTGAATAATGGACTTTAATAGGACGCCTTGCTTCTGTAACGATGACGATTGAGACAATAACAAGAATAGCCATAACGATGAAAATAGCGACATTTCTAAGTTGAGAAGGATCAAAAACAGAAACTTGCTGAGCCAAACCAATCGGCAATCGACCAACGATTCCGGCAAAAATTATCATTGAAATACCATTCCCAATACCTCTTTGGGAAATTAATTCTCCAAGCCACATCAGTAGTATCGTTCCGGCAGTCAGTGTTACCACAAGAGAAAGTAAGGTAAGTGGACTAGTAGTTGTGATTATTTGGGAATTTTTAAGTAGAATATTCATTCCAAAAGCCTGAATAGCTGTTAAAGGGACTGTCAGATAGCGGGTGTACTGATTAATTTTCTCATGACCTGCTTCACCCTCTTTGGCTAGTTCCTCTAGCTTCGGGAAAACCAACTGTAGGAGCTGCATTATGATGCTTGCATTAATATAAGGATTCAAACCGAGAGACATAACAGAAAAATTGGCAAGGGTTCCACCAGAGAAAATATCGAGTAAGGAGAGAAGTTGATTTTCGGCAAAAAGTCGTTTCAGAGATAAGACATCGATACCTGGAACAGGAACATAAGCAAATATTCGAAAAATTAAAAAGATAAGAGCAGTAAACAAAATCTTACCCCTCAAATCTTTAACCTTGAAAATCTTAACTGCTGTTTGTAAATACTTATTCAACAACTTTGCCTCCGGCTTTTTTAATTTTTTCGATAGCGCTTTTTGATGTAGATAATTGAATGACCAGGGGAATATTTAGACTGCCGCCACCCAAAATTTTAACGCCATAACGTTTGGCATCATCACTTTTGACTATACCGAATTTGATCAAAGACTCAAGATTAACAATTTGTCCTTTGGGCAAAATGTTTAAAGCTTCCAAATTAACAATAAGTGGTTTCTTGGAAATTTTAGGGTTATTCTTTCCTCTTTTATATGGAAGTCTCTTAAATAAGGGTCTTTGACCACCTTCAAAATGAGGATGGCCAATTGGCAGTTTTCCTCTGGCTTTTTGACCTTTAGTTCCACGACCACCAGTTTTACCTTTACCTGAGCCTAATCCGCGACCAATTCGTTTTTTTCTTTGACTAGTTATTTTTGGTAGACTGTCCAGTTTCATTTTGCAAAACTTCTTAAAGCTTCAAGTGTCGCATAAACGTTAGAAGCTTGATTCTTGGTCCCTAAAACTTTACTTGAAATATTACGAATACCGGCAGCTTCAACTAAAGCCCTAACTGCTCCGCCAGCGATAATTCCTGATCCTTCGGGAGCCGGTTTGAGAATGACTTTAGCCGCTCCACGTTTAATGAAAACATCATACGGAATTGTGCCATTAACAATAGGAATTGTAATTAGGTGTTTTTTAGCATAGGTAACTCCTTTTCTGATTGCCGAGGCGACATCTCTGGCCTTGCCTAATCCGACCCCAATTTTGCCTTTTTTGTCGCCAACAACAACAAGCACAGAAAAACCTATTTTGTTGCCACCTTTTGTTTTTTTAGACACACGATTTACTTGGATAACCTTTTCTTCAAATTCTGTCTCTGTTGTAGTTTGGTTATCTCTTTGAAACTTTACCATATTAGAAAATATCAGCTCTCGCTTACGCTCGCCTCATATTTTTTAGAGAGCTAAAAAATCAGACCTCCTTTTCTTGCCCCTTCGGCTAATGCCTTAACTTGACCATGGTATTTATAACCTCCGCGATCAAAGACAACTTTTTTTATTTTTTTGGCGGTGGCAACCTTGGCAATAATTTCTCCTACTCCTTGGGCTTTTTCGATTTTGGTAATTTTTGGAGAATTTGGGGTTTTTGACCGCGGCAATGAAAGTTTTAGATCAGAAGAAGTAGCCATAGTAACACCCTTTAAGTCATCAATTAACTGGGCATAGATGTGCTTATTGGAGCGGAAAACAGAAAGCCTTGGCATTTGGGTGGTACCAATTATTTTTTGGCGAACTTTGCGATGTATTAAAATTCTTTGCGTCTTCATAAAGTTCCTCCAACTGTTTTAACTGTTTTGCCGGCCTTTCTTCTAATAATCTCACCTGCATATTTGATGCCTTTACCTTTATAAGGTTCCGGAGGTCTAGTCCGTCTAATTCTGGCTGCTATCTCTCCAACTAAGGCTTTATCGGCTCCAGAAACGATGACTTTATTTTCTTTTGTTTCTACCAGAATTCCGGGCACTTTTGAAATGATTACCGGATGAGAATAGCCAACATTTAAAACCAAATTATCCCCTTGGATTGCTGCACGATAGCCAACGCCAACTATCTCCAACGTTTTTTGGTGACCTTCAGTTACTCCTTGAACCATATTAGCAATAATACTTCTTGTCAGTCCATGGAGTGATTTGGCAATTTTACTTTCTGATTTACGGCTAATCTTGATCTTGTCGCCTTCAATCTCAACTTTTATTTCTGGCCGCAGTTGAAACTTTAGTTCTCCTTTTGGCCCGGAGACGACAATTTGTGAATCGACAAGATTTGCCGTTACTCCTTGTGGAACTGCGATAGGTTGTTTACCAATTTTTGACATATGTCTCTATACTTTAAGGGCAAACCTAACGGTTTTCCCTTAATATTCCCTTTCCCTTATTGGACAAAATTGTACAGGCAAAGCCTGATACAATTTTGAGATTTAGTATTTTTATATTTTGATATGTCATTTTGATTTTTGATTCGGATTTACCAAACTTGGCAAATTACCTCCCCTCCAAGATTTTTAGCCCTGGCTTCTTTATTGGTCAGTAATCCCTTTGGCGTTGAAATAATAGTAAGACCTTTGCCTGCTTTTATCTTTTTGATTTTTTTGCTTTTTGTATAAATTCTTAGCCCTAATTTTGAGATCCTTTGAATCTGAGTAACTTTTGGTTTTTGATTTTCATATAAGAGTTCCAGAACGATCTTTGAATCTTTTTTGATAACCTTACCTAAAAATTTTTCTCTTTCTAAAAGTTTGGCAATTGCCAATTTAAATTTTGAAAATGGAACTAAAACAGACTGTTTTTTAGCCAAATATCCATTTCTAATTATTGTTAACATGTCTGCTATCGGATCCATATTAATTCCTCCTTCGTCGGAAATTTCCAATTTCCAATTTCCAATTTCCAATTTCTGAATATTTGATTTGATCTTTATTTGATATTTGAAATAATCTTGCGAAGTTTTGCTTCGCAAAAGTGAAATTTGACATTCTTGCTACCATGATGATTTTTTGACTCCTGGAATTTCACCTTTATGGACAAGATCCCTAAAACATAATCTGCAAAGACCAAATTTTCTTATATAACCTCTTGGTCGGCCACAGATTTTGCAGCGGTTTCGGTGTCTAACTTGAAATTTTTGTTTCTTTTCGTTTTTAACAATTTTTGATTTTTTAGCCATAGAATAACTAGTTTATTTTTTTTGCAGTGGCAACCCCAAAAGCTCAAAAAATCTTTTGGACTTATCAATGCCACTATTTTTTAAAACTACCGTCACTGAAAGCCCTCTTATTTTGTCAATCTTGGAATAATCTATCTCAGGGAAAACAATCTGTTCGGAAAATCCAAAGGTATAATTACCAAACTTGTCAAATTTTGACTCAGGAACTCCCCGGAAATCATGCATTCTTGGAATAACAATTGAAATAAGTTTTTCCAAAAAATGCCAGGCCCTTTTACCTCTTAGTGTAACAGCCACACCAATAATATCTCCTTGTGTTAATTTAAAACTTGAAATTGCCTTTTTGGCCTTGGTGATTTTTGGCTGTTGGCCTGAAATCGCCGCCAATTGGTCTTTAACTTTATCGATAACTTCTTTATTGGTGATTGCCTCGGCAATTCCCGTATTTATGACGATCTTTTCAAGCAAAGGCAGTGCCAAATCATTTTTCAAGTTAAATTCCTCTTTTAATTTTGGAATTACCTTCTTTTGATATTTAGAAAAAATGGCTGTCATTTTATTTCACCTATATGCGTTCTTGGCATTTCCTGCAAATTCTAACTTTATTTTTTCCTTCTATTAAAAATCCGGCCCTAGTGGGTTTTGCACATTTGAGACAGATGATGGCAACTTTGGCAACATCAATAGGTCTAGCAATCTCATAAATACCGGCGGCCTGACTTCTAGTGACTTTTTTATGCCTTTTATAAATATTTACTGAATCCACAGTTATTTTTCCCAGTCGGGGAAATACCTTTTCGATTTTGCCTTTTTTCCCTTTATCACGTCCTACAGTGACTAAAACTTCATCGCCAACTTTAAATTTAAACATTTTAGACAACCTCCTTGGCAAGTGAAATGATTTTGGCAAAACCTTTGTCTTTTATTTCAGATGCTATTGGTCCAAAAATTCTGGAAGCCCTGGGGGATTTGGATTGGTCAATGATAACCGCTGCATTGTCTGAGAACCTGATGTAAGTACCATCTTTTCTTTTGACTTCTTTTTTGGTTCTAACTATTAAAGCTTGAACGATCTCATGATCTTTAACCTGAGTATTGGGAATAGCACCTTTAACGACGCAGGTGGCAATATCACCGAGTTTGACAAACCTTTTGCCGGTACCTTTTCCCATGCCAATTATGACTAAACTTTTGGCACCACTATTATCTGCAATATTTAATCTTGATCTTTTCGCCAGCATTTAATCTAAGACCTCCAAGACTTTAAAATGTTTGTCTTTTGAAATTGGTTTGGTTTCAATTATTTTGACCTTCTGGCCAACTTTAAGATTTGACTCGCTATGAACTTTGAATTTTTTAGCCCTAGTTATTAATTTTTTGTAAAATGGATGCGGCCTTTTAGAGATTATTTTGACAATTAGAGTATTTGACATTTTATTAGAAACCACTGTTCCGATTTTAACTTGAGCCATTTTTGTTCTCCTTTTCTTGGGCAAAAAGTTTTTGTTTTAAAATTGTTTTTGCTTGAGCTATATCTTTTCTTTTTTGATTTACCAGATGAACGTTTTTGAGTTTACCCATTTTGAGTTCTAACTTGGCATTAACTATTTCTTTTTCTAAATCGGCGATTTTCTTTTTTAAATCGCTAATAGTCTTTGTTTTGAGTTCTTCGAAGTCCTTCTTTTTCATCTTGAAATTATTTTTGTTTTGATTGGTAACTTATGGGCGGCAAGTCTTATTGCTTCTTTGGCGACATCATCTTCGACAGCTCCCATTTCGAAAAGCACTGTGCCCGGTTTGACAACAGCAACATAATGGTCGACATCGCCTTTACCAGAACCCATGCGGGTCTCTGCCGGCTTTTTGGTTACGGGTTTGTCGGGAAAAACTCTAATCCAAATACGACCACCCCTTTTAGTGTAGTGAGTCATAGCACGTCTTGCTGCTTCAAGTTGTCTTGCAGAAATCCAGGCTAATTCCAAGCTTTTTAACCCCCAAGAACCAAAGGCTACTTTTGTTCCGGTTGTCGCGATGCCTTTTATATTATTTCTAAATTGTTTTCTATACTTTGCTCTTTTTGGCGCAAGCATTGACCCTCCTTCGGAGGAATTTCTAATTTCTAATTTCTAATTTCCAATATTTGACATTTGAAATTTGACATTGGTAATTATTTGAAATTTTAATTAGCTTTCTCCTTTAGATATCCAAACTTTTACTCCGACAATGCCGGCTCTAGGTACTTTGGCATCTATTTTGGCGAAGTCGATATTGGCTCGGATTGTGTGAAGAGGAATGGCTCCGTACTTTAGAGTTTCTCTTCTGGCAATTTCAGAGCCGCCAAGCCTTCCAGAAACAGAAATACGGGCACCTTTGGCTCCTGATCTTTTTATTCTTTCCAAGGCATAGTTAATAACTCTTCTGAAAGGAATTCTTTTCTCTAACTGATCGGCAACGCTGGTTGCAACCAAATATGCATCAAGGTCAGGATTTTTAACCTCTTCAAATTTGATTTCTAATTTTTTGGGATCGTCAATTTTGAATTTTTTTACCAAAGTGTCTTTTAATTGTTCTATACCAGTTCCTCCTCGGCCAATAGCTACTCCGGGCCTTGAAACATGGATGATAATAGTTCTTTTGTCAAAAGATCTTTCAATTTCAACTTTAGAAATTCCAGCACCTTTTAGATTAGCCATCAAGAATCTACGGATTCCTCGGTCTTCTAAAAGATATTGTGAATAGAATTTGCCGTCAGCAAACCAGCGCGAACTCCATGTATAAACATTGCCTAGCCTAAAACCAATTGGGTTAACTTTTTGACCCATGTGCCCTCCTTTGTCGGGAATTTCCATTTTCCAACTTCCAATTTCCAATTTTTTGAAATTTATTTGAAATTTGATATTTGAAATTTGACATTTGAAATTACTCCTTTTGATCTTTTGATACTTTTGGTACTTCTGGCCCCTCTGATGCTTTTGGCACTTCTTTTTTCTGTTCTCCTTCTAAAACTACCTTTATGTGGCTTGTCCTTTTTAAAATCGGATGGGCTCTGCCCCTGGCGACAGCCCGATATCTCTTAAAAACTACTCCTTTTGAAACTGTTAACTCTTTAAAAACTAAGGTATCCTCGGCCAATCCAAGATTATTTTTGGCGTTGGCAACTGCCGATAAAATTACCTTTTTAATAACGCCGGATGCGGACTTTGGTATAAAATCCAAAATTTTTATTGCTTTGTCTGGCTTCATTTTCTTAATTTGGTCGACAACAAGTTTCGCCTTCTGGGGTGATACTCTGACATTCTTGGCTATTGCTCTAACTTCCATATAATTCTCCTTATTATTTCTTGGACATAGATTTTTCTGTTATTCTCCCATGTCCCCTAAAAGTTCTGGTCGGCGCAAATTCTCCAAGCCGATGCCCAACCATTGGCTCGGAGACAAAAACATTGATAAAAGTCCGACCGTTATGAACCGAAAATGTGTGACTGACAAATTCCGGCGGAATCTGGCTTGCTCTGGCCCAAGTTTTAATCGGCTCTTTTTTACCAGATTGCTTTTGGGCCATAACCTTTTTGAGTAATTTTTGATCTATGTAAGGACCTTTTTTACTCGAACGTGACATTTATACTTTTATTTCCTCCTTTGAATGATATCAGCAGGTCGCCTTGCGAGACTTCGCCCTCGCAATGTCGCTCCTCTGATATTTTCTCTAGTCGTCATTTCATTTCCTCCTAGATAAAATGAATCTGCTTGATGGCTTGTTTGGATTCCGGGTTTTGCCAAAAGCACGTTTACCGGTTGGTGTTTTTGGATTCATGCCGGTACCGGATTTGCCTTCTCCTCCACCATGGGGGTGGGATCTTGGATCCATGGCAACACCTCTGACATGTGGCCGTCTGCCAAGGTGACGGGACCGACCGGCCTTGCCTTGTAAAATATTTTTCCAGTCAATATTTGCAACCTGACCAATAGTCGCCCAGCAAGAAGCATAAATTTTCCTTATTTCTTTGGAGGGAAGTTTTACGTGGATCAAATTGCCTTCTTTTGCGGCAAGAATTGCACCGCTGCCAGCGCTTCTGACAATACAGCCTCCAGCACCGGGTATAAGTTCAATGTTATGGATAATAGTACCAACAGGGATTTTGGCAAGTGGCAAAGCATTGCCAGCTTTGACTTCAACTTTTTCACCGGCTGAGACTTCTTCACCAACCTTAAGTCCAACTGGCGCCAAAATGTATCTTTTTTCGCCATCCTTGTAATGAAGAAGGGCGATATTGGCACTTCGGTTGGGATCGTATTCAATAGCAGCAACTTTGGCACTGATATCTCTTTTGTCCCTTTTAAAGTCAATCATTCTGAAGCTTCTCTTGTGCCTGCCGCCTCGGCCTTTGACAGTTACCTTTCCAAGCGACCTGCCGGAGGTTTTAGGTAAAGGAGTGACAAGTGACTTTTCTGGTTTAGTCTTGGTAATATCTTCGGTGATTAAACTTGATTTGAACCTTTGACCTGGTGTTAGCGGTTTAAAAACTCTAAGTGCCATCAAGCCTCCTTTCCTTCTGCTGAAACTTGCCTGCCGGCAGGCAAGGCTTTTTCAATTTCCTTTTCCTTCTTTTTCGATTTTGATTTTTCTTTTGATTTGGGCGAAAGCATAGCGATGGTTTGACCGGACTGGAGCCAAACTATTGCTTTTTTGCCGCCGCCAACTAAGGTTGACTTGCGAGTTCTTCCTATTCTTTTTCGTTTGGACGCCGATTTTAAAATATTGACCTTTCTTACTTTCACGGAAAATTGACCGGCGACTGATTTGGTAATTTTTTCTTTAGTCGCTCGCCTGTCGACTAAAAAAGTATAAGCGCCTTTTTCCATTAGTTTGTAGGCTTTTTCCGAAAGAATTGCTTTTTGAATAACTTGAGCTTGGTTCATACGAATTTTTCAATCGCTCCTTTGGAAATTAATAAATTTTTGGCCGTTAGAACTTTGTAGGCATTCAAATTGATGGCAAGATCAACTACAACGTTGGGAATATTCCTTAAAGCCAACCTCACATTTTGTTTGGGATTTTCTAAAACAACTAACGTTTTTTCTGTAGCATTTAATTTATTAAGGAGGTTTTGGGCAAGTTTTGTCTTGGGCTTAAGTTTGTCAAAATTGGAAATAATTTTAATGTGGCCGCTTAAACTTTGGGAGGAAAGAGCGCAAATCAAGGCTTTCTTCTTCATCTTTTTGGGCAGTACCAGTTGGACGTTTCTGGGTCTGGGACCAAAAACAATACCGCCGCCGACCCAAAGTGGCGACCTCTTTGAACCTGCTCGTGCCCGACCTGTGCCCTTTTGACGCCAAGGTTTGGCACCGCCACCGCGAACCTCGGAGCGAGTTTTGGTGGATGCTTTATGCGATGACTGATTTGCAAAATAAACTCTGACTGCTTGGGCAAGAAGTTTTTCGTTTGGTTTTTGGCCAAAAAACTCCTTTGGAAGAGTTACAGTTCCTTGAGCTCGACCATTAATATCGTAAACGCTGGCACTTAGTCCTTTGGCTGTGGTAACGACTGTCTTTTTCTTGGTCCTGACACTTTTTGATGCCGATTTGACCGGTTTCTTAAGTGTTTTGGGTGAGACTGCGGTTTTTTTAGTTGGTTTTGGCATCTTCTATTGCTCCTTTTTTATTGAGACTGTCTCTTTCGGTTCTTCCTCTTTGATTTCTCTCCTTTTAACCTGTCCAGTTTTCTCAATGACAAGTAGTCCATTTTTAGCTCCTGGCACCGAGCCTTTGACTAAAATTATGTTTTTTTCGCTATCTACCTCCACAACTTCCAATCCGCCAACTGTGTGCTTGGCAGCACCCATGTGACCGGCCATTTTTTTGCCTCTAAAAACTCTGCCTGGTGTAGTGGTTTGACCGATTGAACCCGGCGCTCGATGACGGTCTGATTGACCATGAGTTTTTGGCCCACCGGCAAAACCCCATCTTTTAACGACACCGGCGAAACCTCTGCCTTTGGTAATTCCAGTTACTTTAACTAAATCACCAGGTTCAAAAATGGAGACTGTTAATTTGTCTCCAGGAGAATACTTGGGTTCTGACTCGACTTTTTCTACTTCTTTGATAAACCTCGGTACAAAACCGGCAACATTGACAAATGCGCTCTGGGGTTTTTTAACCTTCTTTTTTCGACCAAATCCAAGTTGAACTTTGTCATCACCCACTGTCAATATAACATTTGGCTCGGCCACGATATTAGTAACCGGTATGCGCCGGCCGTATCTATCAAATCTTGCTGACATTCCTTTTTTTAGACCCAAAATTGTATTAATCATATAAGCAGCAAAAAGGCAGGACTCCTTAGATGTATTCAGGTGTCCCACCAATTAACAAATTTTAATTGTTAATGGTCTATCGTTTTATTATTAAGTTGTTAGTTATTACCTCCAATAATCTAAAAATGTATTCGAATAACTATTAATTTACAATTTATAATTTTTAATTTTTATTGAATTTTCAATGTTTTAATTTTGATAAGAAAATATTTTAGACAAATATTTTGAAAAATTTAGATTTCATTTCAAATTACAAATTGCAAATTTAAAATTTCCCTATCTTACATCTTGATCTCAATGTCGACACCCGCTGGTAGATCAAGGTGAGTTAATGAGTCAATTGTCTTATTAGTGGGCTCAATAATATCAATGAGCCTTTTATGGACCCTCATCTCAAATTGCTCACGGGCGTCTTTGTCAGTATGAGGGCTGGTCAATACTATGAACTTTTCGATCTTTGTCGGTAAAGGTATCGGACCGGAAATTTTGGCTCCGGTTGAAAGCGCTGTATTGATAATATCCCGACAAGTCGCGTCAATAACCCGCGCATCATAGGCTTTAATTTTGACTCGAATTCTACCTTTAGGCATTTTTCTTTTAAAGTGCTATTTAAATTGCAATCAGAACTATTTTCTTACAAGAGTCCTCTTAACTACTGATCTACCGAATAACCTTATGTCTCTGCCGTATAATCTGATCTCATTCCTACCTTCAAGTGAGATATGACAAAGATTACCTGAAAGGCTTTCTGAACTGTAATGTTCCTCCTGGATTATTTTCTTGTCAGGAATCACTACTAGCTTATGTACCCCGTAACCACCTTCCCGAGGATCCTTACCCCAGGTTTCAACAACTCTTGTATCTCTAATCACTTCATTCTTAACGGGTATCCCTAAAAACGCAGTTCGCATTTCGATTGTCATTGCAATCCTCCTTTCGGACAGAGAGTTGCTTAAGATAGAAGTGAGAAGTGCGAGGTGAGAGGCTAGATATCGATGTGAGAAGTACGACTTTTGAAAAATTCAAAAAAATCCATATTTCTCACTTCAAAAATCAAGCTTCGCATTTCTAACTTCACACTTCAGATCTAAGATCCTTCGCTTACCTTCAGGATGACAATCTAACGATTGTCAATTCTATCAAAAAAAAGACCCCTGAGGCAAACCTAGGGGTCAATTCCTGCTTTAAGACCCGAATAACCTTACCGCTCGCCTTTCTCTTCTATTCGAAGACGGCTCGCGGAGCGGTTTGACGGGTCAAGCAAGAATCTTGCTGACTACGCCAGCTCCCACAGTATGCCCGCCTTCTCTAACTGCAAATCTAAGTCCTTCTTCGATGGCGACGGGTGAAATTAGTTTTACCTTCATCTTGATGTTGTCGCCCGGCATAACCATTTCAGTACCCTCAGGTAAAGTAGCCTCGCCGGTGACATCGGTTGTTCTGATATAAAATTGTGGCCTGTAACCGGTAAAAAACGGCGTGTGTCTTCCGCCTTCTTCTTTGGTTAAGACGTAAACTTCTGCCTCAAATTCGGTATGAGGAGTAGTTGTACCGGGTTTTGCCAAAACTTGTCCTCTTTCAACATCGTCTTTTTCGACTCCTCGAAGCAAAACTCCGATGTTATCGCCGGCTTGACCCTCATCGAGTTGTTTTCTGAACATTTCGACACCGGTAACTACGGTTTTTTTAGTTGGCCGGATACCGACAATTTCAATTTCATCGTTGACTTTAACGATTCCACGCTCGACACGACCAGTGACAACTGTACCTCGGCCTTTGATAGAAAAAACATCTTCGACAGGCATTAAAAATGGCTTATCAAGATCTCTTTTGGGAGTTGGGATTTTTTCATCAACTGCAGTCATTAAATCTTCGATTGACTTGACTGCTTCGGCATCGCCCTCTAAGGCTTTGAGGGCTGAGCCTCGAACAATAACTGCGTTTTTACCATCAAATTGATACTTATCCAAAAGCTCGCGAACTTCCAGCTCAACAAGATCTAAAAGTTCGGGGTCCTGAACCATGTCTGTTTTATTCAAGTAGACAACAATCGCCGGCACATTGACTTGTCTGGCTAAAAGAACATGCTCGCGAGTCTGGGGCATGGGGCCGTCTGGTGCAGAAACCACAAGAATTGCGCCGTCCATTTGGGCGGCACCGGTAATCATGTTTTTGATGTAGTCAGCGTGACCTGGAGCGTCAATGTGGGCATAGTGGCGTTTTTCGGTTTCGTATTCTACGTGGGTGATGTTGATGGTGATTCCGCGCTGCTTTTCCTCAGGAGCATTGTCGATTTGATCAAAAGTTTTTTCTTGGGCCAGTCCCTTTTTGGCCAAAACCTTAGTAATGGCGCTGGTTAGTGTGGTTTTACCATGGTCAACGTGACCAATGGTACCGATATTAACGTGTGGTTTGGTTCTTTCGAATTTTCCTTCAGCCATGATATTTTTTCTAAATTAAATTACAAAAATAATAACTCACGCTAGTGAGCCTTAAGTATGAAGTAATTTAAACTAATCTGACAATAAAATGCAAGTCCTTAAAAAACACGAATGCATCCGAATCAAAATAATCCAAATTTATCCGAATATTAGGATTAATTCGGACTAATATCATTCGGATACATTCGGATTTAACTTTCTTTTGTCTCCCCTTTGGCCTTTGCGACTATCTTATCTGCCCTTCGACAAGCTCAGGGTAAACTTACAACAAACTTTCTCTCGTTAACTTTCACTTTTCTCTCCCTTAGCTTTAGCAACGATTTTATCAGCGATATTTTGGGGGACTTGTTCGTAATGTGACGGTTCCATGTAAGCTGATCCGCGACCTTGAGTCATGGAGCGAAGAGTAGTAACGTAACCGGACATTTCGGCCAGGGGGACAAGGGCGACGACGATAACGCTATTCCCGTGATGCTGACTTGAATTGATCTGAGCTCGTTTGGCAGAAAGATCACCAATAACATCTCCCATAAATTCTTCAGGCATGGTCACTTCTACCTTCATTATGGGTTCCAAAAGTTGAAGCGAGGCATTCTTCGCTGCTTGCTCAACGGCAAGACTTCCGGCAATCTTAAAAGCGATGTCAGAAGAATCGACTTCATGGTAAGTTCCATCATAAAGGGTAACTTTCATATCAACCATTGGATAACCCGCCAGAACTCCGGTCTCCATTTTCTCGCGGACTCCTTTTTGCACTGACGGAATAAATTCGGAGGGTATTGCTCCACCTTTGATGGCGTTGACAAATTGATATCCTTCACCCCGAGGCACAGGTTCAACTCTCAAAAAACAATGACCATACTGGCCTCGACCGCCGGATTGCCTGATATATTTACCCTCTCCCTGTCCAAGACCAGCGATAGTTTCCTTATAGGCAACCTGGGGGCTTCCGACTTTTGCTGCAACCGAAAATTCGCGTTTCATACGGTCAACTAAGATTTCCAGATGGAGTTCACCCATACCGGAAATGATTGTTTGGCCGGTTTCGGGATCGCCTTTGATTTTAAAAGTTGGGTCCTCCTCTGAAAGTCTGCCCAGGGCGTAACCGAGTTTCTCTTGATCGGCCTTAGTATTTGGCTCAATAGCCAGCGAAATAACTGGATCAGGGAATGAAATTGACTCTAAAATAATAGGTGCATTTTCATCACAAAGAGTATCTCCGGTAATAGTATTTTTTAACCCGACAACTGCCACGATTTCCCCGGCATAGACCTCACTAATTTCTTCGCGAGTGTTGGCATACATTAGAAGGATCCGGCCGATTCTTTCATGCTGATGTCTGGTTGCATTTAAAACACCGGTACCGGATTTTAATTTACCGCTATAGATTCTAATGTAGGTCAGTTTGCCGACATGGGGATCAATTTGAATCTTAAAGGCCAAAGCGGCAAAGGGTGATTCAACAACTAATTTGCGAATTTCCTTTTCACCTGTTTTTGGATTTTGCCCTTCGACTTGACCAATATCCAAAGGTGAGGGCAAATATTCAACAACAGCATCCAGAAGCGGTTGAACCCCTTTGTTGCGCAAACTTGAACCGGCCAGTACCGGCACAATTTTGTAGTCAATAACCGCAGCCCTTAGAGCTTTTTTGAGGTCGTTAATATCAAGTTCTTCGCCTGAAAGATATTTCTCCAAAAGTCCGTCATCTGTCTCGGCGATCTTTTCGATCAGCTCATGGCGGTATTTCTCAACATCAGCTTTGAGGTCTTGAGGGATTGATACCTCCTTAAATTCAGAGCCAGTAGTCTGGACTGATTTTCCCCACGAATAAGCCTTTTGGCTAAGCAGATCGACAACTCCTTCGAAATCATTTTCTTTGCCCAGTGGCAAGTTATAAGCAACAGCAGGAGCACCTAAGCGCTGGCGGATCGATTTGAGGGTGGCAAAAAAATCGGCTCCGACTTTGTCCATTTTGTTAACAAAGCAGATTCGGGGAACTTTATATTTGTCGGCCTGGCGCCAAACGGTTTCGGATTGGGATTGAACTCCCTCTTCGGCATCCAAAACAGTTACGCCTCCGTCTAATACCCTTAATGATCTTTCGACTTCGGCCGTAAAATCAACATGGCCAGGGGTGTCGATAATATTAACTCTTATTCGAACGTTTTTAAATGGGCCTTCTTTGGGTGTCCAAAATGTAGTGACGGCAGCCGAAACTATGGTAATACCTCGTTCTTTTTCCTGAGCCATCCAGTCGGTGACGGTGGTTCCCTCATCGATATTGCCAAGTTTGTAAGTCCTGCCAGTATAAAAAAGAATTCTTTCGGTAGTGGTAGTTTTACCCGCATCAATATGGGCAATGATACCAATATTTCTGATCCGATCGAGCGGATATAAACGATCTGTTTTAGTGATAACCATACGTACTCCTTTGACCAGATTTTACTGTAAGCGGATAAAGTCGATCAGCAGATTGTGCCATTTTAAGTTTAAAATTGGATTATTTTGATCCTTCCCTACCAGATGGCGGATCAAGTTGCGAACTTGCAGAGAGGGGATATTCTAAATTCTTAATTTCTGCTTTGACTTCGGCGATCATAGCCCGAATTACGGAAACTTCTTCATCGGCTAGTTCCCAAGCGGCATTTTCCTGCCAGGCCGCGCCAGATTCTTGATAGGCTTCTCCATATTTAGCCAGAGCTTCTTTGAGTTTGACCTCTTCGAGCTCTTTGAGCTTTGCTTTTAACTGTTTTATCTTCTGACTTTTTATAATAGTCATGTTGCTATAAACTTCCGAGGGCTATAAGCCCTCATTATTGTCTTTAAAGTTTACATTAGCGAGCAGAATATTTCCATGACTCGGAAGTATGTATTCACTTTCCCAGTCATCCGTGGACTAATAGTCAATAGTATTCTGCGAGCGAATATAAATTCTATTTAAGCAGAAAATCTAACTTCTGGGCAATAGCAGCAATTCTTGTGAAGTGGGAAGTTGGAAGTGAGAATGTAGATATTGAGGTGGGATGTGGAAACAAAGTAAATCCCACTTCTCACATCATAAATCCACTTATCTCATTTCTCACATCTCACTTCTTATTATTAGATCCTGAATCGAGTTCAGGATGACAAATTAGAATAGGTTTAAAAACTGTATTAAACCAAACTATAAGCGGGGATTATATCATATTTACTTTCAAGTGCAAATGGCCATTTTTATATATTTCTGAAATTTAGGTTCTTTGGTTTTCAACTTTAGAATGATAGAGGACGCTATGCAGACTTTTGGGCTACAGCTGGATTGGGTTTAATGTGTCCTAAATCGTAGAATAGAGGATTAACCATGCCGAGAATATCTCGGAAACTAAATTTATAGCCAAGAGTTCGCTTAAAAGTTTGCTCAAAGGTTGGAATGATACCGTCAAAATCAGTAATTCCTTGTAGGAGATATGCAGCATAGCCTGTAAATGCATTTTTCTTCATGAATGAGTTGATATCTCTAGCATAAAAGGCTCTTCGTCTTCCGTCATAAAGTCTTTCTGCATAAGAAACAGTTACTGTATATTGTGTAAAAGTTCTTCTGGCTCTAGCAGTTAAATACTCATGAAGATATCTTTTTTCAAGTTCTAAAATTTGGCGCCATTCTTGCGGGGTATAATTTGTGAGGTTTTGTAAGGCTGCTTGTTTTTGTGCTCTATAGACTTTATCAGAATTGGCAGGATTGTTGGGGTCTTCAACTCCGCTTAGTATCTCATCACGCCGTTGATCGCAGCTGTACCAAAAATCATCTTCATCATAAGAAGGAACGCTGGCAATTGGACCTTCTGCACGACCTTCAATCAAAATATAAGTAGGTCTGAGTAGAGTTCTTCTAATCACCTCTAACGCTTCTGCCGCATAGCGATCTTCGGTCATTTCATCAATCCAAGGGTAAGTTAAATCTTCATCAGATTGTAAAACTTCCATTAAGAGATCTCTTACTAAATCAGTTACTTGTTGTGATTCTTTTTTAAAATGTATGTTTTTCCCTCTGAATCTTCTTTCGGAGAAATGTATATTTTGACGTGATGTTGCTACAATCAGTTCTTCATTTAATTGAATACGAATATCGTTTTCTTGTTGGGCTTGCAGGCGGTCAGCGGCTTTGTTAATATCATCCATTGACCAATCTTGGAGTTGGACTCCGTCTGGACCTGCAACTGCGAGTTGCCGGCTTCCGATTAAAGTTTCACCTAAAATTCTTAAATAAGTAGTACTTAAAAATTTTTCCTCGACTAAGTCTTTAATCTCAGCAACACATCTTTTGGTTTCAAGTGCACTTTGTTGAAGATTAGCTATTTGTATTCTTCGACCCGTTCTTTCTGCCATATAAAAAGCTGCTTGGAGCAGCTTGTGTGAAGGATATTACTTACATTTCAAAAAGTCAAATTTACCATCTGAAGTGCGCGAAAGCCTTGTTGGCCTCGGCGATGCGGTGCATTTCTTCTTTTTTAGCAACAGCACGACCTGCGCCTTGGGCTGCATCTAAAATTTCATTGACAAGCTTTGTAATCATCAGCGGTTTATTCTTAGGCCGATCGGTGATTTCTTTGGCAGAACGATTCCTGGCAGCTGCCACCAGCCATGAAATAGCCAAAGACTGTTTACGTTGGCCTCGGACTTCCATAGGAATCATATAAGAGGCTCCACCAACTCTCCTTGGTCTGACTTCCATTTTTGGAGTAATGTTATCAATGGCCTTTTCAAATGTTTTTACAGGATCTTGACCTTTAGCTTCAATAAGATCAAAAGCGCCATAAACAATTTTTTGGGCGAGAGATTTTTTGCCTTCTTCCATTACCTTATTAATGAGTTTAGCCACCATGAAATTTTGGTAGAGTAAATCTTGGGCTATTTGTCTTTTTTCAACTTTACCAGTTCGCGGCATTTGAAATTTTATTCAGCTTGCGGCGGCTGGGATTGCTGCTGCTGTGAGACTGCTGCCTGCCCCACGGTCGCTGCTGCTTGAGCACCAGTAACCGCACCGGATTTTTTAGTACCGTAAAGCGATCTTGCCTGTTTTCGGCCAACAACACCGGTAGTATCATACTTTCCTCTAATAACATGATATTTAACGCCGGGTAAGTCTTTAACGCGACCGCCTCTTATCAAAACAATTGAGTGTTCGGCCAGTTCATGACCAATGCCGGGAATATAAGCAGTAACCTCTTGTTTATTGGAAAGGCGGACTCTGGCGACTTTTCGAAGTGCCGAGTTAGGTTTTTTGGGTGTCATTGTTTTAACGACAACGCAGACGCCTCGCTTTTGAGGCGATGGATGAAAGGCATAGCGATTGGAAAGTGAATTAAAAGTACGACGAAGCGCCGTGGCTCTTATCCTTCTGGCCTTTGATTTTCTGCCTTTTCTGATTAATTGATTTATTGTTGGCATAATTATTAATTAAAAATTGATTGAAAGATTATATCAAAAATAGTATTGTTTTGGTATCCAATTGATCTTACTCGATTTTGGCTCTTTCCGGACTTGTCGGAATAAGCCTTCCAATTATGACATTTTCCTTAAGACCAATTAGATGATCTACTTTACCTTCAATAGCAGCATCGGTTAGAATCCGAGTTGTTTCTTGGAAAGAAGCGGCTGAAAGAAAACTCTCGGTATAAAGGGCTGCTTTGGTAATACCAAGAATAATCACTTGGGCTGTTGCCGGTTCACCGCCTTCTGCCAAAACCTTGGCATTTTCTTCGGTAAATCGGTTTTTATCAATTAGCTCACCGGGTAGAAGAACGGTATCACCAGAAGATTCAATTCTTACCTTTTCACTCATCTTTTTGACAATCACCTCAAAATGCCTGTCATTGATGGCAACACCTTGTGTTTCATAGACCTCTTGGGCACCCTCAATAATATATTTTTGGGCTTCTCGCAAACCGGCTATTACCAACATTTCTTTAACATCTAAATAGCCTGAGGACAACGGTGTTCCGGCAGCTACAAGTTGACCATCTTCGACTTTAAGTTCTGCGGTGGGAGGAATAAAATATTCTTTTTCAATCGGAGGTTTTAAATTAGTACTTTTAACTTTGACCTTATAGCCGTTGGCAGTTTCTTCGATTTTAACTTTACCGGCAATCTCCGAAATCTGAGCAACGAATTTAGGAGTGCGTGCCTCGAAAAGTTCTTCAACTCTGGGGAGTCCTTGGGTGATATCAAGACCGACAATCCCACCAGTATGAAAGGTTCTCATTGTAAGCTGAGTGCCGGGTTCACCAATTGATTGGGCAGCAATAACACCAACCGGAGTTCCGGCAGCTACCAGCTTTCTAGTAACCAAGTCAACGCCATAACATTTTGCACAAAGACCATATTTGGCCTCACAGGTAAGAACACTACGAACTAATACTTGAGTAATCCCATTTTTTTCAATTTCCACCTGCGCTTTTTCATCGATCATACTGCCCCTCGGAAGGATTACCTTTTTGCCTTTCGAGGTAACAATATCAGAAGCGACAATTCTGCCTGCTAATCTGGAAACAAAGTGAGACTGACGTTTTTCTCCTTTGGAGATAAGAATGCCTTCTTTGGTATCGCAATCTTCCATTCGGATAATGGCATCATGGGCGACGTCGACAAGTCTTCTGGTTAAATAGCCAGATTCGGCTGTTTTAATAGCTCTGTCGGCAAGCCCTTTTCTGGCACCCCGGGCACTGGTGAAATACTCAAAAGCTGAAAGTCCTTCTCTGAAGTTTGACTTAATCGGCAAAGATACAATTCTTCCGGAAGGATCGGTAACCAAGCCACGAATTGCTGCCAGCTGTTTTATCTGTTCGGCAGTAGCGCGCGAACCACCTGAATCTGAAATAATTTTGATAGAGTTTTTTTCGGGTAAATTTTTCCAAGTTAAATCGGCAAGCTCATTGGTTACCGAAAGCCAAACCTCCTGGGATAATCTTTTTTCCTCCTCCTTGGTAATTAGGCCAAGACTAAAGTTTTTCTCGACGGTGGCGACTTCTTTGTCGGCCTTTTGAATAATTTGAGGTTTGTTATCGACAATGACACAATCAAAAACCGAAACAGAGAGGCCGGAAAAAGTAGCTCCGTCAAAGCCAAGGCTTTTGAGTCGATCGGTGAGTTCGACTACTTCATTTTCGTCAAGCTCATCGATGGCTCTGCTTATAATTCTTTTAATAATTGAAGCATTGATTGTCTCATTGATAAAGCGCATTGAGGCAGGAATTTGGCTATTAAAAATAACCCTACCGACAGTAGTTTCAAGAATCTTTCTGCCGATTCTTACCGAAATTGGTTGTCTTATAGAAACTTTATCTCCGCCTAAGGCAAGAAGGACTTCCTGCTCACTTTCAAAAATAGTTTCAGGCGGCGAAAGAGTCGGATCCGGGGATGTCAAATAATAGATTCCCAAAGCCATCTCTTTGTTTGGTAAAGTTATTGGGGAACCGTCTGCTGGTCGCAATAGATTTTTGGCAGACATCATAAGCTCGGCGGCTTCTTCCTTGGCCTTTGCGGAAAGCGGCAGATGGACTGCCATCTGATCGCCATCAAAATCGGCATTAAAACCAGCACAAATACAAGGATGGATTCTGATGGCATCGCCTTCGATTAAAATTGGATAAAAAGCCTGAATCCCAAGCCTGTGCAGAGTAGGCGCTCTATTTAAAAGAACCGGGTGTTCCTTGGTGATTTCTTCTAAAATATCCCAGACTTCACCAGTTCTTCTTTCCAAGAAATGCTTAGCACTTTTAACATTAGGTGCATAACCTCTGGCAATTATTTCTTTTAAGACAAAAGGTTTAAACATTTCCAAGGCCATTTCCTTGGGAATACCGGTCTGATTCAAGGACAGTTCTGGACCAACAACGATAACTGATCTGCCTGAGTAATCAACCCGTTTGCCTAAAAGATTTTGCCTAAATCGGCCCTGTTTGCCTCTAAGCATGTCTGAAAGAGAACGCAATTCTTTAGAAGCTCTTGTCGATTTAACCCTTTGTGAATCAATAAGGGCATCGACAGACTCTTGAAGCATCCGTTTTTCGTTTCGAAGAATAATTTCCGGAGCACCAAGCTCGATCAATTTTTTGAGACGATTGTTTCTGTTGATGACCCTTCGGTAGAGATCGTTTAAGTCAGAAGTGGCAAATCGGCCTCCGGAGAGCTGAACCATAGGCCGAAGATCTGGTGGAAGTACCGGCAAAATTTTAATAACCATCCAAGAGGGATTAAGGCCAGCTTTGCGCATGTTTTCAACGAGTCTTAATTTACGGGTTGCCTTCATGTGTCTTTGGCCAGTGGTTTTAGTAATTTCCTCGCGCAGCGAGATAGCCAGTTTGGCAAGGTCAATTTTTTCAAGCAGCGAAAGTAAGGCTTCGGCACCCATAGCGACTTTTAGAAAGTCGGCTGCACCATAATCAGAAAGCTTGGCAAGTTCATCTTCAGAAAGAAGATCGCGAATTTTTACAGAAGAAATCATATCGGTGATATTTTTGTAAATTTCTTCCAGTCTGGCAATTTCAAGGGCATTTTCCTCTCGCAACTTGGCAAGCCTGGCCCGCATACCAAGTTGAATTTCCTCGATTTTAAGATCGGTGTGCTCCTTGATTTTACTTTTGGACTTAAGAGTTGTAACTTCTTTTTTGACTTCTTTTTCCTCTCCTTCTAATTTCTTTTTTAAGGCGTTTTGTTGTTTTTTGCGTTTCTTTTCAAGTTCTTCTACAAGTTTTTTAATAACGTGTTTTCTTTTGTCCTCGTCAACTTCGACAACCAAATATGAAGCAAAGTAGACAACCGCATCGATGTTTCTTGGAGAAACTTCCAAAAGCAGTCCCAGTTTGGAAGGACTGCCTTTGAAAAACCAATTATGGACAACAGGCGCAGCCAAGCTGATATGCCCCATGCGTTCGCGACGAACCCGCGATTGGGTAACCTCGACTCCACATTTGTCACAGATAATCCCGCGATATCTGATTCTTTTGTATTTGCCGCAATAACATTCCCAGTCTTTAGTCGGCCCGAAAATTCTTTCGTCGAAAAGACCATCTTTTTCGGGCTTTAAAGTCCGGTAGTTGATGGTTTCGGGTTTAGTCACTTCGCCAAAAGACCAACTCTTAACGTCTTCAGGCGAGGCCAGTGTTAATTTAAGTGCTTCAAAATCGACTAGTTCATTCATGTTTGTGGTGATTCTATCTCCATTGCACTTTCTTCTTTGACGATTTCTGACTCCGGAACAATACCTTGGGCTCCAGCAACCTGGGCAAATTCCTGAACCTTTTGGATTTCTTCTTCAGTTTGGGATGTGACTTTGGCTTCCTCAACAGTTCTGGCACCGATAGTTTGGACATTGAGATTAAGGCTGTTCAATTCTTTGACTAAAACTTTAAACGATTCGGGAATAAGAGCTTGGGGAATTTCGGTTCCTTTGATAATAGCCTCAAAAGCTTTAGCCCGACCAACGACATCATCAGATTTAATGGTTAACATCTCTTGTAGGGTGTAAGCTGCTCCATAAGCTTCAAGTGCCCAAACTTCCATTTCACCAAGTCTTTGACCCCCCATTTGAGCCTTACCACCGAGCGGTTGCTGGGTAATTAGGGAATAAGGACCGGTAGACCGGGCATGGGTTTTGTCTTCAACCATGTGGATAAGCTTCATAATGTAGCTGTAACCGACAACGATTGGTCGATTAAAGGGCAAACCGGTTCGACCGTCATAAAGGGTAATACAGCCATTAACTGGCAGACTGGCCTTTTTGAGTTCTTGAATAATACGCTCTTCGGAGACATGTTCAAAAACCGGCAAAGCAACCTTATAGCCAAGCTCACGGGCTGCCCAACCGAGATGAGTTTCCAAAAGCTGTCCAAGATTCATTCGCGAAAGAACCGAAAGAGGACTAATGATAATATCAACGGGGCGGCCGGAGGCAAGATGGGGCATGTCTGAGACTGGCACAATTTTGGAAATAACACCTTTATTGCCATGGCGACCGGCAAGTTTGTCACCAACTACGACTTTTCTGATCTGGGCGACCTTTACAAAAATCTTAGAAAGGGCACCATGCTCCAGTTCGTCTCCCTCGTCTCTTGATAAAATCTTAACTTCAATAACTATGCCTTTTTCACCATGAGGTATCCTAAGCGAAGTATCACGAACCTCGCGGGCTTTTTCGCCAAAGATGGTCCTTAGCAATCTTTCCTCGGCTGTTAACTCAGTCTCTCCTTTGGGAGCAATTTTGCCAACCAAAATATCATTTGGGCCGACTTGCGCACCGACAATAACAATACCATCTTCATCAAGATTGGCTAAATCTTCTTCAGAAATATTGGGAATATCGCGGGTAGTTTCTTCTGGACCAAGTTTAGTTTCAACAACCGAAGTTTCATATTCTTCAATGTGAATTGAAGTCAAGATGTCTTGTTTAAAAAGTCTATCCGAAATAACAATAGCATCCTCATAACCTAAACCATCAAAACTCATGTAGGCAATAAGAAGATTCCTGCCCAGTGAAAGTTCGCCATTATCAGTTGAGGAACCATCAACTAAAACATCTCCCTTTTTGACCTTTTGCTTGACAAAAACTCTTGGTCTTTGAGAATGACAAGTGCTTTGAAGAGAACGGGTAAACTTTTGAATAGGAATAACTAAATCTTCCGATTTTCCATGGCCTTGGGGTTTTAAAATAATTTTGCGGCTGTCAACATAGGTAACTGTGCCGTCTTCGGGAACACGGATGACATCTTTTAAGTTGTTGCCGACAACTTCTTCCATGCCAGTGCCAATAATTGGTGCCTCGGGTTCAACCAAAGGCACTGCTTGACATTGCATGTGAGTACCCATCAGAGCACGATTGGCTTCGTCATGGGCCAAAAAGGGAATAAGTGAGGCAGAAGTACCAACGACTTGCCTAGGAACAACATCGATAAAGTCAACCATGTTTTGGGGGGCGGTAGTGAATTCGCCTTTGTAACGAACTGGAACTTTATCCTCGAGAAGATAACCATTGCTATCAATAGGGACTTGGGGATGAGTTATATAGTAATTTTCTTCATCATCGGCTGCCAGATAAACAATTTCGCCTGTGACTTGGGCTTTGCCATTTTTGCCTTTTTTGATTTTGCGGTATGGTGCTTCCAGGAATCCATACTTATTGACTCGACAAAAAAGTGCCATATAGGTTACCAGGCCGATGTTTGGTCCTTCGGGTGAGCGAATCGGGCAGACTCTGGAATATTGAGAATGGTTAATATCGCGAATCGAAAAAGCCGCTCTTTCTCGGGCAATACCACCGGTACCCATAACAGTAAGTCTTCGCAGATTATCTAGTTCGGAAAGAGAATTTGTTTGATCCAAAATTGTTGAAAGCTGAGAGGAACGGAAAAATTCATTGATTGCCGAAATTATTGGTCTGGCATTAATCAAAGAAGCTGCAGAAGGAGCAGTATCAAGGGGTGTTAGACTCATTCTTTCTTTAATGACTCGCTCGAGTCGCAAAATGCCTACCCGAAAAGCATTCTGAGCAACTAGTTCACCGACGCGTCTGACCCGGCGGTTACCAAGATGATCAATATCATCCACCCGGCCATTTCCGGACATTAATTCAAATAAATAGGCAATGGAAGCTATAAAATCAGAGGGGGTAAGGATTTGACTTTCTTGATCCTCATCTTTGGCATAAGGCAGCTTTTCTTTGAGATAACCAAGGCGCTTTTGGATTTTGTACCTGCCGACTTTACCCAGAGAATATCTTCGGTAATTGAAAAACATATTTTCAATAAGAGAGCGTGCATTGTCCAAAATGACATGGTCGCCCGGCCGCATTTTTCGGTAGATTTCCAAAAGGGCTTCCTCTTGGCTTGTGGTTGGATCTTTGGAAAAGGTATTGGTAAGAAGTCTTTGGGCTGATTCGTCTTTGACAGATTCAAAAAGAGCCATGATGGACTTATCATCCGAAAAACCAATAGCCCTAAGGAAGGTAGTTATTGGGAATTTTCGGCGTCTGTCGATTTTAACGGTCAAAAAATCGTTTTTAGTGGTGGCAAATTCCAGCCAAGACCCCCTAAGTGGCCTGATCTCGCAAGAATAGAGAACCCTACCGGTGGTTGGGTCAATTTCTGCTGAATAATAGGCTCCGGGCGCGCGAACCAGTTGACTGACAACTGCCCTTTCGATACCGTTTATGATAAAAGAGCCTTTATCAAGCATCACCGGCAGATCACATAAAAATACTTCTTGGGTATTTTTGGCGCCGGTTTGTTTATTTAGAACTGTGGCCTCAACTTTTAGGGGCAGATCATAAGTAACGCCTTTATCGATTGCTTCTTGAGGTGTATATTTGGCTTTGCCAAAACTGTGATTGCCAAAAGTCAGGGTGAAGTTTTTTTCAGTGAAGTCGTCTACTGGAGAAATCTCATCTAGAGTTTCTTTGATGCCGTTTTCCAGAAAGTTGGCAAAAGAATCCCGCTGAACTTGAATTAAGTCCAGGGGAGGTAAATTGATGTCAGTGATTTGTCCCCAGAAGACGCGTTTCGCCACCGGATTTTTATTTTCTAAATTCTTTTGAGGATCAGACCCGCAGAGCGATTAGGGATGATCCACAGGAATGCGTTTAACACAACAAAAATAAGAAGGTACAAAAAGTACCCCCTTACAAGGGATCGTGTCTAGTTTGATTTTATACCACTTGGCAGATGTTTTGTCAACTTAATGTGCTGGACCCCTACATACCGTACAGTTCTCCTTTCTGTAGGTATTGATAACTTGTAACATACTCATTTGGTGTTTGGTAGTGCAAAGATTGATGGAATCTTTTGTTGTTGTACTTGTGGTTAAA
>Ga0315279_10001853_pt1 | contig 33660 bp, 30 predicted proteins | sample YL17G06_20_MG_FD_203694 | JGI IMG/M metagenome (GOLD analysis project Ga0315279, IMG submission 203694) | Sediment microbial communities from Yellowstone Lake, YNP, Wyoming, USA - YL17G06_20 | ecosystem: Environmental > Aquatic > Freshwater > Lake > Sediment | place: USA: Wyoming | collected...
AAGTGCGCGTCTTTGATACGGCAAATCGTGCTGTCACAGCTTATACTGTGCCTGGCATAGTGATGCTGCGGATTTCCTGGTCGCCATTACAATAGACGAGTCCCTGTTGGCGGGATCAGGCAGAAGTATGCCGCCTACACGCGCCGCGAACAGTGGTACTTGGCTGGTGTGTCGTACCATGCGGCGGAGTGTGCCTTGCCTGTGACCGGCGGCGGCTGAACTCGCTGCCGATAGATCGAGACCAACCGCAAGTAAAGACCTCCAAGTCGCCCGACCGGCACGGTCGGCGAAACCTCGGAGGTCTGGATAGTTCTCAAACAAGACCTGACAGGTTTCCGAAACCTGTCAGGTCTTTTGTCAATACCTCAGCAACCCGCCTATGCCCGCCGCGGTCAACTCCTTGTGTCCGGCGAATATTTCCACGCGCCCGCCTTGCTCCAACACTTGCTGGATAATGACCTCAACGGCATCGGGAATGTGTCCCATCGTCCCGCCACAGAACGGGCACTTGTCAAGGCGCTGGCTGGTGACGTAAGCGCACTGCTGGCATTGAAAGCCTTCGGCCTTGTACCCTTCGGCCACCAGCAGCGTCTGCACACGGCCCTCGTGCGCGGCGCTGAGGGTGTCGTCCAGCCGGACGACGCCGCCCTTGCCTTTGGCCGCGGCGGTGATGACTGCGTCGGCCAGCGCGGCCTCACGCTCGTGCTCGACCTCGTCCAGCATCTTGAGCGCCTTGTCGCGCACCTCGTTTTCGTGGATGCCCATGTCCGCCGCAAAAGTGCCGATGATGCGGTCGGCCCACACGCGCGGCAGCTTGGCCGTGAATTGCTTGAGCGTCGCCGCCTTGCCGCCCAGCAACAGATTGCGCGGCTGGTGCGCCTCGCAAAAGGCCACCGTCAGCTCGGCGGCTTCTTTCCAGTTGCGCGCTGCGACTTCGTCTTCGTGCTTGTTGGCAGTCGCTGCCGCGCCGCCGCGCCGGCCTGCCTCAGCCGACCCGCCTCCGGACTTGACGCGGCGGATCGGCTCGCCCAGGATGCCCTCGGTGCGGATCAACTCGCCCACATGGAACAACAACAGCCGCGCCCCCTGCTTGTCCACGATCGCCACCACGAACCGGCCAAACGTGTCCCACAGCTTGGCCAGTGGTGTAACGTAGGGCTTGGATCCAACGAAAACGTGATCGGGTACCGGCGTCGCGAGTGGATAGGCGCGCCAGAACGCGTCGGCGGAGCAGGAAAACACGGCCACGCTGCGCCCACTCCAATCATATTCCAGGTCGAAGAAACGTTCGACGGCGGCAATATCTTTCGCCGCCGCCCGCTCGCCTGCGTCACGCAACAATTGGCGCAGGGCCAACTTGTATTCATCGGTTGTGTGCTGAGAAGGATCAACGTTCAGATAGAGGCTGAGCACGGGCGCGCCCGTGCCCTTGTACTCGGCCAACTCTTGCAAGTCCTTGCGACTAAACATTGAGCCTCCTTGTGATAGGGTATTCGAATCGCGTGGTACTACTTGGGTCGTTCGCCCAGCTTGACTTCTACTTGCATCTCCTTTCCATCACGTAGAATCGTCAGGGTAACCACCTGGCCCACCGCGGTGCGGTTGACCAGATACGTGATCATGGCGTCAAAATCGCGGAGTGTTTCCTCGTCAATCGCAAGAATGATGTCGCCGCCTGTCTTTACGGGGATACCGCGAATGGTCGTCTCCTTGTTGCCCCCACGCAGACCGGCCTGATCGGCCGGGCCATTGGGCGTTACAGCGTCAATCAATACGCCGTGGTCCACCGGCAGCTTGAGCGCCGAGGCCAACTCGGCGATGCTAAAGTGATTGTTCGAAGATACGCCCAGGTATGCATACGACGCGCTGCCTTTTTCGATCAGTTGGGGCGCAATGCGCTTGATCGTGTTGACGGGGATGGCAAAGCCCACACCGGAATTGGCGCGCACTCCGTTATCGGTGCGGATGGCCGCATTGACGCCGACGACGTGCCCGTACAGATCGAGGAGCGGTCCGCCGCTGTTGCCAGGGTTGATCGCCGCGTCGGTCTGGATGATCTGCGGGTTTTGAAACACGCCCGTGTCCTGCGACGTGGTCAACTGGTCGGCCGGCAGCGTGCGGCCCATCGCGCTGACAATCCCCAGTGTCATGCTGCCCTCCAAGCCGAACGGATTGCCGATGGCGACGACGCGCTGCCCCACCTTGACCGCGTCGCTATCACCCAACTCGACGGGTACCAGCCAACTCTCCGGCACGTCTACCTGGATGACGGCCAGGTCACTGTAGGGATCGCTTCCCACCAGCTTGGCCGTCGCCACACGTCCATCAAAGAACTTGACATCCACTTCCGTCGCGTCGGCCACGACATGGTTGTTCGTGATGATGTGACCCTTTTTATCAATCACAAAACCGGAGCCGGAGCCAAGCTCCTCAAGCTGACTGCCGGTCCCGCTCGATATCGTGATGTTGACCACCGCCGGGTTCACGCGCAGATAGAGGTTCTCCAGCAGTGCTTCTTCCGTGCTCAACTGGCCGCCGGTGGCTAGAGTCACCGGCGTGGGGATAAAAGTGGTGGGAGTCGGATTGGGCTTGGACGGAACGGGCACAGTGGTAGGCACCAGGAACGATTCGGCGCTGCAAGCGAGTGTTACCGTTGCGAGGACGAGCATCAACCATCCCAATACCTTGATTTGCTTCATTCAATCACCTTCGATACTCTGTAGACAAGTAGATAAGGAAACAAGTAGACAAGGCTGATGTTGTCGAGACGCTTGTCTACTGGACCGCCTATTTGGCGCGTAACTGGGCCAACTCTTGGAACAATTCCTGTTCACGCTTGGAAAGATGCTGCGGAATGGTCACTCGCACCTTGACCCACAAGTCGCCACGCGTCTTGGACTCGCGCAAGTGCGGCATCCCCTGTCCGGTCAGCCGGATCGTGCGGCCCGACTGCGTTTCCGGCGGAATCTTGAGTTTGATGTCGCCGCCCAACGTGTGCACGACGGCCTCGCCGCCCAGGACAGCCGTGTACAGATCCACCGGCAATTCGCAGCGCAAATCGTCTCCATCGCGCTCAAATACAGCGTGCGGCATCACCTTGACGACGAGGAACAGATCGCCCGCCGGCCCGCCAATGCCCGATGTACCCTGGCCGGCTAGCCGCACCTTGGTGCCGGTGCGTGCCCCAGCAGGAATTTTGACTTCGATGCGCTGACCGTCTTTCGATAGCGCTCGGCTGGTTCCGGCGAATGCTTCTTCCAGGGTGATTTCAATTTCCTGCTCGAAATCTCGCCCGCGCACACTTTGCGCCGAAGGCGAGCCGCGTGTGCCGGCACGCCGAGACGCATCTTGCCCGACGCCCGTCCCGCCAAAGATGGAACTAAAGAAATCGGAAAAGTCGCCGCCGAACAAATCGTCAAGATTCCCGCTATACTCGACGCGCGCGCCGCCGCGTTGTCCAGCCATCCACTGGCTCCAGTCAAAGCCGCTCGGATCGCCGCCCGTCCGTTGATACCGCTGGTAATCCGTGCCGAGCTGATCGTACTTGCGTCGCCGCTCCGCGTCCGAAAGCACTTCGTAGGCTTCGTTGATTTGCTTGAAACGTTCTTCGGCCTTCTTGTCGCCGGGATTCATGTCGGGGTGGTATTCGCGCGCGAGCTTGCGATACGACTTTTTGATCTGGGCCGCGCTTGCCTTCTTGTCCACGCCCAAGGTTTTATAGTAATCCTGATATTCCATTGCCCATACCACCCCATCGCTGTTTTCAACTTGATTGTAGGTCAGTTGGCAAGCGGTGTCAAGAGGGCGAGTCGCAGGGCGCAGGTCGCGCGTAGGCGAATCGGCGACCTGCACCCTACGACTTGCGACTGTTACTGGGTGGTTGTCGTCACTGGCGCAGTCGCAGTCGCAGTCGGCCTGGGCATGCTTTCCATGAGCTGCTTCAGGTCGAGGATGTACGGCGCAGATCCACCGCTGCCACCGCCACCGCCGGGCAGGACGATGACGCTGATGTTGGGAGCGATCTTTTGGACGTAGGTGTACTGGATCAAGTCCGGGTTGTTGCGCAGCGCATCCGCCACCAACAGCAGTGCCTTGGATTCGCCTTCCGCGCGGGTGATGGCTGCATCGCGGATGCCCTGAGCCTCCACGCGCAGGCGGGCTGCTTCCTGTTCCTGCTGCTGGACGAGGAACTTGGCCCGCTCGGCGTTCTGCTGTGCAATCTGCTTTTGCTCTACGGCGGTGGCGTACTCGGGCGAGAAGCTAATATTGCGCAGCAAGAACTGGACGAGCGTCAGGCCTTGCACTTCAAAATCTTGGCGGATCTCGTCCTGAATCGCCTGCTGCAGCTCGATGCGCTTGGAGCCATAAATCTGCTCGACGGTGAATTGCGCCGCGCGGTTGTAAATCAACGAGCGAGCGCGCGGGCGCACAAACTCCTCCTCGTAGCGGCCCTGCCATTGGATGTGCAATTTGACCACCTTGTCCGGGTTGGCCGCGTAAATCACCGAGGCGTCAAAATATACCAACTGGCCGTCCGCCGTGCGCGCGCTCACCGAGTCATCGCCCTGGACTTTGCCCTCGGCTGACTTGGCCACCATCGTGTACGTCTGATTGGAGATCGAGTAGCGCACCACGTTTTCCGCGTAGGGCACAATCCAGTGCAAGCCTGGCCCCAAGGCGGCGGGACGGTAGCCGCTGCCGGAAAGCGCGCTGATGACCACGCCGCGTTCCTGCGGCTGGATGAACACCAACCCCGCGCCCAGCGTGTTGAGCGCCAGCCCGCCGACGAGCAACACGAGCACGAGGGTGACTGAAAGCTTGGCTTCCCGCCGCTGCGCTCGCTGGCTAGCGATAAACAAAACGTAGAGAATGAGCAGGCCGATCAAGCCCCAGCCGATCAGCCCGAATGTTGATCCGAGATCCATTGGAAATCCTCCTTAATGGGTCGGTGAGTAGGCTGCTTGCCTCTTGCACCTTACACGGTCATTATACCATGCGCTTCGATAGTGTGTTTGTGTTATAATACCCGCCTGACTGACGATTACGTCCCAAAGGATTGTGCCGATGCCAATTGATCTCGGGTCGCTCTTGCGGCCAGAAGTGCTGTTATCCCGCTTGCTTATCTTGCTGATTGCGCTGCCCATCCATGAGCTGGCACACGCCTTCATCGCCTATCGTTTAGGTGATGTGACCGCGCGCGATTACGGGCGACTAAGCTTTAACCCGCTTGACCACCTGGACCCCATCGGCGCAGCGATGATTATGCTAGGAGGCTTTGGGTGGGCCAAGCCGGTGCCGGTAAATCCCTATGGCCTCTACCGCAGCCGCAACTCGACCGCCGGCTTTGCGCTTGTCGCGCTGGCCGGGCCGCTTTCGAACCTTTTCCTGGCCGCGCTGGTCGCTCTTCCCTTCCGGTTCCATTTGATTCCAGACGGCTTTTTGGCCCAGTTGCTCATCAACTTTATCTTTGTCAACATTGTGCTGGCGGTGTTTAACTTGATTCCTGTCCCGCCGCTGGACGGATCGCGCGTTGCCGTGGCAGTCCTCCCGCCGCAGTGGGGCGAGTACATTTTGCGCGCGGAGCAGTACGGCATCCTGATTGTGCTGGCCCTCGTTTTTCTTGGTGTGGTCAACTTGCTGATGATGCCACCCGCAATGTTCCTGTTTCGGTTAATCATGGGTCTCTAATCAGACTGACGAGGCTGTAGAACCCTCGCGAGTCTTGTGAATCGCCGTGACCCTGCAAGTTGCCTTCTACCGCGTGCGCCAGTTTGTCAGTGCCCTGCTGGCCCGCGTCTCGCCCGACGCTTTACGCGAGGCCGACGAGGTCTTGCCCCCGGATGCACGAAAACTCTTCCGCCGGATGTGCGCTTCCGATCAGCGTCATAGCCTCAACGTGATGCGGACGCTGCGCCGGCAAGGCCATACCGAACCGGATGTGCTGGCAGCGGCGCTCTTACACGACATGGGCAAATCGGCGGCCCGGCTTTACCCCTGGCATCGCGCGATTATTGTACTGAGCGCACACTTTGCGCCGGGCGTGCTCGCATGGCTCATCCGTGGCGAGCCGCGCGGCTGGCGTCGTCCTTTCGTGATTCATCGCCAGCATACCGAGATTGGCGCGGAATGGGCCGCCCAGGCCGGGTGCAGCCCGCTGACCGTCTCGCTCATCCGACGGCACCAAGAACCGCTGCGCCGCGCGCCGCAGGATGAAGCAGAACGGCTGCTGGTCGCACTCCAACGCGCCGACGGCGTCAATTAGAAGCAAATCGTCTCCGTAACGCTCGTCTCTCCCGATTCAGCAAGCCGACAGCCGCGCTATGTGAAAAACGTAACGCAATTGTGGTGCGCGATGTCACCTGACAAACGGGCACAAGTACTGTAACCTTCATTAACAGCTACACTCCAACTTTTGATCCTCTTTCGGCAGAGCTGTTGAACGTAGCGACGAGTTCTCACCCTTGCGAAGGGTTGCTCGAAACTCACGCAAAATCGGTGAAAACCTTCAAGGGTACGCAGTAGCAACGGTTTTTTCGCAATCCAACGAATTGCGCCGATAAAACCAATAGGAGGTCAAAATGATCATCGGCATTCCCAAAGAGATCAAAGACAATGAGTATCGCGTCTCCCTCACTCCCGGTGGGGCGCACCTGCTAGTGGGACAGGGGCACCGCGTCCTGGTGCAGGCGGGCGCTGGCGAGGGCAGCGGCTTTACTGACGCCGAGTACACTGAGGCTGGCGCGACCATCGTCCAGACGGCGGCCCAGGCCTGGGCAGCGGAAATGGTCGTGAAGGTCAAAGAGCCTGTACCCGCCGAGTATGATTTCCTGCGCCCCGACCTGACCCTGTTCACGTACTTGCACCTGGCGGCGGTCGAAAAGCTCACGCACGTGCTCCTGGAGAAAAAGACGCTGGGCATCGCCTACGAGACCGTGCAACTGGCCGATGGCTCCCTGCCACTGCTCATGCCGATGAGCGAGGTGGCCGGGCGCATGGCCATACAGGTAGGGGCGCACTACCTGGAAAAGATGCACGGCGGGCGTGGCAAGCTGCTGGGCGGCGTCCCCGGCGTGGCGCCTTGCGATGTGCTCATCTTGGGCGGCGGCATCGTGGGCGCCAGCGCGGCCAAGGTAGCCCTGGGCATGGGCGCGCACGTGACGATTATGGATATAGACCTGAATCGCTTGCGCTATCTTTCCGAAGTGCTGCACGGCAACCTGGTCACTCTGATGTCCAGCCCGCTCAACATCGCCAACGCTGCCGAGTACGCCGATTTGCTCGTCGGCGCGGTGCTGGTGGCCGGCGCCAAGGCCCCTCGCCTCGTCACGCGAGAGGTGGTCAGCCGCATGAAGCCGGGCAGTGTCATCGTGGATGTGGCCGTGGATCAGGGCGGTTGCGTAGAGACCGTCCACGCGACCACGCACAGCGATCCCGTGTACTTTGTGGACGGTGTGCTCCACTATTGCGTCGCCAACATGCCGGGAGCGGTGCCGCGCACTTCTACGTATGCTCTGTCCAATGCGACTCTACCTTACGCCGAGCGCCTGGCGCGTCTAGGCCCGCTGAATGCATGCAAAGCCAATCCGGCCCTGGCCCTGGGCGTCAATACCTACAATGGCAATCTCACCTACAAGGCCGTGGCCGATGCCTTTGGCCTGCCCTACACGCCGCTAGAAACACTGCTGAAATAGGCGTTTTTGGGCAAAGTATACAAAAGCTGCCTCTTGTATTTTGGGTAGATCGCCAATGGACAAATGCCGCCGGTATGGTAGACTATTAACCAATCTTTTCCGAGGCGATTGATCACTGTGATATCTGGTGCTTTGGCTGCCCTGGCTATGGGCGCTCCCGTTAGCGGAGCGCAAATCGGTTGCTCATGCGGGCAGGCGGAGCCGTGATCACGTCATAATCCGGCGCACGACGTTAACTAGCTTACGGGGCTGTCCGAAATGGGCAGCCCCGTTTATTTTTGCTCAATGGGGGTACACACTATGCGTAACGTGATCTCGTCCAAAGTCGCCAACGTCCCGCCTTCCGGCATCCGTCGCTTTTTTGACATCGCCGCGACGATGAAAGACGTGATCAGCCTGGGCATCGGCGAGCCGGACTTTATGACGCCGCCGCAAATTGTCCGCGCCGGCATGGGCAGCCTGAATCGAGGCGAAACGCATTACACATCCAACGCCGGCACACTTGAACTGCGCCGCGCGCTTTCGGATTATCTCAGGCGGCTCTATGGTGTGACGTACGATCCCGAGACCGAGCTGCTCATCACCGTGGGCGTTTCGGAGGCGCTGTATCTGGCGTTGACGGCGATCATAGACCCTGGCGACGAGGTCATTGTTCCGCAGCCATGCTTTGTCGCCTACACGCCCGGCGTCATCTTTAACGGCGGTGTGCCGATGACGATCAACACACGCGTCGAAGATAACTTTCAAGTGACCGGCACGCAGATCAGAGCCAGAATCACGCCCAAGACAAAAGCGATCCTGATCGGCTATCCCAACAATCCGACCGGCGCGGTGCTCAAGCATGAGACGATGCTGGAAATCGCGCAGGTGGCCGAACAGCATGACCTCGCCGTCATCAGCGACGAAATCTATGATCGGTTGGTGTACGGCATCCGGCACACGTGCTTTGCCAGCCTGCCGGGAATGCAGGGCCGCACGATTCTGCTGGGCGGGTTTTCTAAAAGCCACGCGATGACGGGCTGGCGCATCGGTTATGTGGCTGCGCCGGAGGAGCTCGTCACGGCGATGAGCAAGGTGCATCAGTACACCATCATGAGCGCGGCGACGACGGCGCAAACAGCCGCGCTGGCAGCCCTCACGTCTGCCGAAGACGACGTGGAACGGATGCGGCTGGAATATGACCGGCGGCGGCGGCTCATCGTGAGCGGACTGAACGAGATCGGCCTCAAATGCTTTGAGCCGCAGGGCGCGTTCTACGCCTTCCCATCCGTCGAGATCAGCGGGATGAATGACGACGAGTTTGCCAACACGCTGCTCGAAGAAGAGCACATCGCCTGCGTGCCGGGCAACGCCTTCGGTGAGGCCACTGGACATTATGTGCGCATGTCCTACGCCACGGCTTACGAAAAGATTGAGCTGGCGCTGGAAAAGATGCAGCGGTTCGTGCGGCGGCACGGGTGACCACGAACTCCAAAAAGAAAAACGTGAAGCGCCTGGATTGCGCTTCACGTTTTTTGTTGGATGCGGGCCCGCTTTTCGGTCGGCGCTCATCCGGCGGTAGCTTGGCCGCCAGGGAACTGGAAATTTGTGACTATCTTCCCATTACATTTGGGTCGCGAGTAGATGTATAATCTGGTTATAATGTGCCCACCCGATTCTTTCACGAGAGGAGATTAATATGAGTCCCAACAAATTGAAGCTGATCGCCGTCATCACGCTGGTAGCTTTGGTGGTCGCTGCCTGTACGTCCCCCGGCGGTCCAATACAGCTCAAGAGCGGAGCAGTGCAAACTCAGACGATTAGCGTCCCTCTGCCCCCCGACACAAGCAAACCCGTGGACATCACACTGCGACTGGGAGCGGCAGAACTGACGGCTGGCGCTGGAGCAGCCAAATTGGTCGAAGGCAGCGTCCAATACAACGTGCCGGAATTCCAGCCCTCCGTCAGCCAAAGCGGCAACAAAGTGGATATCTTGCAAGGCCCGACGGGTGGGTTGCAGGGCATTCTGCCCAAAGACCTGGTCAACAAATGGAACATCAAGCTCAGCAACAGCATGCCGATGAACCTGATCGTGCAGGCGGGCGCTTACAACGGGACGTGGAACCTGGGCGGCCTGCGCCTGCAATCGCTCAAGTGGGACGAAGGCGCAAGCAAGTCTACCATCACGTTCGATCAGGCCAACCCGGACAAGATGGAAACGTTCGACTTCACGACCGGCGCTTCGACCGTCAAGTTGACCGGGCTGGCTAACCTCAACTTTGGGAAGATGACGTTCCAGAGCGGCGTGGGCAGCTACACCCTGGACTTTGGGGGCAAGCTCAAGCGGAGCGCCGACGTGGAGATCAAGACTGGCGTCAGCAATATGACCATCGTCGTGCCGACCGGCACCTCGGCGCGCATCACGCTCAAGAGCGCCGTCGGCAACACCAAGACGATCGGATCGTGGAGCAGCTCCGGCTCCACCTACACGACGGGCAAAGAGGACGCTGCCGACAAACTGAACATCACCATAGACATGGGATTGGGCCAACTCACCCTGGACACGCACTAGCGAAGGATGTGGGATGAGGGATGAAGGATGAAAAGGCGGATTCCGCTTTCATCCTTCGTCCTTCCGCCTTTGTATCAGGCTAGCGCATCCCGATACGCCTGAAGGGTCTCCCTTGCGCAATTTTCCCACGAAAACTTGCGCGCCTGCTCGACCGCTGCGCTGGATAGCTTTTCGTGCAACTCGTCATCCGTCACGACGGCGATGAGCGCGCCGGCCATCGAGCGCGCATCGTCCGGGTCCACCAGCATCCCCGCCTCGCCCACAATCTCCGGCACCGACGAAGCATTGCTGCCGACGACGGGCACGCCGCACGCCAATGCCTCCAACGCCGGCAGCCCAAAGCCTTCATAGCGTGTCGGATAGAGGAAGGCCGTCGCGCCGCGATACAGGGCTGGCTTGTCTTCCTCCGCCACCGGGCCGATGCAGCGCACCACGTCTTCGACGTCAAGCGACTTGGCGATCACGCGCGGATCGTGGAACAATCCTCGGTGCGCATCCGGCAACTGGCCCGCAACGACGAGCGGAAAATCATGGCCGAGGGTATCTTGCGCCCAGGTATAGACCTGCAACAGTGTTTCGATGTTCTTGCGCGCGTCGAATCCACCCAGGTAAAGCACGTAATCCTGCGGCAAGTCTAAGTGATGGCGGCGCAGCGCGGCGTCGTCCACCGGATCGCGGCGAGGCGAATAGTGCGACCCGGCGGCCAGATACGTCACCCGCACACGCTCTTCAGGAATGTCCAAGTGCTTGACGATGTCGCGCCGGGAAGATTCGGAAATCGTCAGCACGAGCGCCGCGTTCATCGCCGCTGCTTTGACCAGGCCGGTGTAGGCGCGCACGAGCGGCCCGCCACGATACTCGGGCAACAGCAATGGGATGAGATCGAGGATCGAGACGACCGTGGGGACGCTGGGACCGAGCGGACTGCCCCAATACGGGATGTGGGCCAGGTCGGCGCGCAGCTCGCGGCACAAGCGCGGAAAAGTGAACTGCTCAAAGCGCAACTTGCCCCAGTCGGACAGGTTGCAGGATGCAGGATGCAAGATGCAATTGGGCGGCAACTCGTCTTGCCTCTTGCTCCTTGCCTCTTGCCTCTTGCTCTCTTGCGGGACGATGACGGTGAGGCGCACATCCGGCGCAAGCGCCGCCAGCGAGCCAATACATTCGCGCACGTATTGACCGCTGCCGGTGTCGGGCCGGTTCCAGAACCACCCGTTGACGACGGCGTGCATCAAGCCGGTTCCCCACTCACAGCGTCTTCGGTGAGGAATCGGCGCATGGCCCGGAGCGCAGCCTTGATGACCATCTCCCCCAAAGGCACCATTTTGATGTCAATAAAGAATCTTTCCTCGGGGATCTCGTCGTCCAGCCGTTGGATTTCCTCACGAAAGACGCGCAAGAGGTCATCTTCGTGATCTTGCAGAAACATCGCCAGGTCGTGGCGCGCCATGTTGAACGCGCTCTCGCGCACCAATCTTCGAATGCCCATGCTCTCGCCTCCCGAAATTCAGAAACTCGCTCTCCGACACCCTTGCGAAGGTTTCAAGGAGATACGTGGCGAGCGCAATTACAACCTTCGCAAGGGTGAACAGTTACAAGTCAGCGCATCAACAGAACAACCGCCAATCCGCCAATCAACACCAGCAAGTCGGCCACGGCAATGATCCCCAGCAAGATCAGTTGGTTGCGCTTCAGTCCGCCGAAACCGACGGCGCTCAATCCGCGCTTGCGCGCGCCCGGTTGGATCAACGCGCGCCACGACTTGCCCAACGGCGGCACACCCAGCCCCTTGAGTATGTCGTCGGCTTGTGTCCATTCGATCAACTCGCGTTGACCGGTCAATGTTTCAGCCATTGCCTTGATCTGGGTGACATCCAGGATCGGCACGGCGGGCTGCATGAATTCGACTTGGGCGTTCGACTGGGGAACCAACACCGCACATTCCACCGGAACGAGGGTGCCCATTTGTCGCCCGGCCAGGAACAATTCGATGGCTTTGCGGTCGTCCTGCACCCGCTTGACCGGGTTGTGCTTGGCCCCAACAAACTTGTCGGTGTTGGGATTCCAGTTATACCAATTATCGCCCAGGCAGCGCACACGGCCTTCGTCACTGGCGATCGCCAAGACCGTCACGCCATGCGGGCCGACGAGCACTGCATCCATCGAATTCTTGCGGCCATGCAGCCTCACACGCTGCGCCAACGTAAAACGATCGTCCAGGCGCTTACCCAAGAGCCGGGCCGCTTCGCGCCCGCTTTTACCAGCACGGTTGACCACGCGCATCAGTCACCTCCCAGGTATTCCGCAATCAGCCGCACGCTCACCGCTCGCGCGTCGGCGTAAAACTTGTCCACGCAGCCAAGCGGGACATGAACCAACACCCGCTGCTGCAACTCGGCCGGCGATTCCAACATGCGGTGGAACTCGGCCGGCGGGACGTGGAGCCGCTCGGCAAACACCTCGGCCGTGCGAATCGTCGCGCCCGGCGCCAGTTCCGCCGCGATCTCGTCACGCCACAAGCGCAAGTGTAGATCCGACACAAACGGCAGCCACCCGCGCGGCTCGACCCGCGCCAGCGTTCCGCTCACGTCGTCGCCCAGGCGGCTCTGATCGCGCTGATCCAACCACGTCCGCAGAACGTTATGGATGAGCAGCCTTTCACGGAACGTGTCCCACTCGGCCTCCGGCCCAAAGCTGGGGATGAATACCTGCGCAATCCACAACTCGTCCAGCGCCAGGTGCGATACATATCCGGCCATAAAGGCAGCTTGCGCACGAGTCAAGCTGTGCGCGTGGGCCAGCGCGGGATGCGCGGCGAGCAAGACCTGGTGCGCGGGTCGAGTGTCGGTGGGTGGCAGCGTGAAAAAGTGCGTCGCCTCGCGCGTTTGCCCACTCACCGTCTGCACGTCCGGCGCAATCGTGCCGAACCAGAACGCGCCGCGCTGCGCGGCCAGGACTTGCATCGCGACGGGCGGGAGCGCCGGGTCGGCCAGAACATCATTGGCAATCACCAGGTGCTGAATGGGCGTGGGCATAACGCTGTCATTTTACATCACTTGCACCGGCGGCTCAAGGTCCATCCTCACCTCACTCAAGTTGTATGCGGGCAAGAATTGGGAGTATAATGAGGGTGGTGGAGAGTGAATGAGATGAAAGCCTGTAGATCGAATTTGGCACGAATCATCTGTGTTGGTCTAATAGCCCTCGTCGTGCTGACCTTGTTCGGCGCTCCGGCGCGCGCGCAAGACAATGCTCGGCGCGTGGACTGGATTGATGCCCGGGGAGACCTTTCGCGCGTGATGCTGAGCTACATCAAGCGCGCTATCACGGAAGCTGAGTCGGATGGGGCAGCCGCGCTGATCATCCAGCTCAACACGCCCGGCGGCGACATTGGCATCATGCAGGAAATGGTGCAGACCATCCGTGCCAGCAACGTGCCGGTGATCATCTACGTCGCGCCGCGCGGCGCATGGGCCGGTTCCGCCGGCACGCTCGTCACGCTGGCCGGTCACGTGGCGGTGATGGCGCCGGAGACAGCCATCGGCGCGGCCAGTCCCATTGGCGGCGGGCCGGAGGGCGCACAAGAGTTGCCGCCCACGCTCAAACAGAAACTCGTCGAGGCCACACAGGCGTTGGCGCGCAGCCTCGCCACACGCCGCAGCGCCAAGGCGATCCAACTCGCTCAGGATACCATCGAGAATGCCAAGGCCGTCTCCGCGCAAGAGGCGCTCGACGCCGGGCTGGTGGATTTCATCGCCTCGGATATGAACGATTTGCTCCAGAAGGTGGACGGCTTTGACGTGGATGTCAACGGGCGGATGGTCAAGCTGCAGACCGCCGGGGCTTCGCTCAACCGCATCCCACAAAGCATAGGCGAATCGTTGCTCAATATCCTCGCCAACCCCAACATTTCCTTCCTGCTGCTGGCGGTCGGCGTGCAGGCGCTCTTGATCGAGCTTTCCAATCCCGGTGCGTGGATTCCGGGCTTTGTCGGCGTCGTGTGCCTGGCCTTGTTTGTCTACAGCATCGGCGTGATCCCGGTGAACTTGCTGGGGCTCGTGTTCATCGCCACGGCGTTCGTCCTGTTTGTTCTCGACGTCAAAGCGCCGACGCACGGCGCGCTGACGGCGGTTGGCATTGCGTCCTTCATCGCCGGCGCGCTGGTGATGTTCAACGGCCCGCTGCGCCCCGGCGAGATCCGTGTCCAGCCCATCTCGATCCCGCTGGTGATAGGCGTGGGGCTTATCAACGGCGCGTTCTTTGCCTTCATCGTCGGCAAGGCGCTGCAAGCTCAGCGCATTCCACTGGCGATGGGCACGGGCACGCTCGTCGGCAAGACCGGCGAGGCGCGCACAGACTTGAGTCCGTTTGGCACGGTTTATGTTGCCAGTGAGTTGTGGACTGCCGAGGCGCAAGGCGGGAACATCCCGACCGGCTCACCGGTTCAGGTCGTTGGCGTGGATGGCGTCCGGTTGTTGGTGCAGCGAAAAGATTGACGACCTGCTCACCCTTGCGAAGGTACTTGGCCTTCGCAAGGGTGACTGAGCGTTGCCCCCTGGTGAAGCAGGATGGATGAGCCTGGGCCGACCCGAAAGCGACGTCCTCTATCCGTGATTGTGATTGCCTCAGGGCCTGCGGCGCAACGTTGGCAGCGTCACCTGGCCGCCGAAGGGCTGACGTGCCGCGCTGTGGGCAATGTGGCGGAAGCGGTTGACTTGCTGGCCGATGGCCCCGCCGCCGTGATCGCCGTCGAACGGACGGCGTTGGAAGTGGGCGGGCCGGCGTTGATGGCGGCAGTGCGCAACAGCGCCCGGCTGCCTGTTGTGCTGCCCGTCGAAGCGGGGGGGCGCCGCCCCAGTCCGGCGGATTGTCGCCGTGTCATCGCGGCGATGCGCTTGGCGCGTCCGGCCCAGCGTCCCAGCGCCGCGTTGCGCATTGGCAAACTCACGATTGACCTGGCGCGCAAGCGCGTGCGTCTGCGTGGACGATGGTTGAGCCTGCCGCCCACGCAATATCGGCTCCTCACCGTGCTGGCGCAGCATCGCGGCCAGGTGGTGGGATACCGCGAGTTGCTCAAAGAAGTGTGGGGCTACGACGGGGATGAGAACGAAGCGCGCGAGCTTTTAAAAGTCCATGTGCGGCTCATCCGTCGCAAACTGGGCCTGAATCCGCAGACCGGTGAGTATCTGCGCGCGGTGCGCGGGTTCGGGTACATGCTGGTGGATCCGGATAAGGAAATGATTAATAGTCCGTAAAGAGTCCGGGCGCGCGGCTTATCTGTAACGCTGTTGTAACGCTATAGGACTTATGTGGGTTTGACGGCGCGGCGTTCCTACGCTACAATTTAGCCAAGACGCGGAGGGCTCGATATGACGCTCAAGCAAATCGTGACCGTAATGGGCGGGCTGTTCATCGGAGCGGCGGTCACATTGTTAGTCTGTCTCGCAGCTCGCATCCCGATAGAGTCTTTCGGCATCGTCAACTTGATGCTCGCAACTTTTTTCTTCGGTGTGGCCGGCATGATCGGATTGGACAGCCTGCTCCAAGCCGGCTTCTTGACGAACTAGTCGCTCACAAGCTGAGAAAGCACATTGGCTACCCCTACCTCGCCTGTCGTTTTGTTGATTGAGAGCAGCCGCCGCGCAGACGCGGCCCTGGGGCCGATCTTGGAAAAGAAAGGCTTCCGCATCGTTCGCGTCACGTCCGGCAAGGATGCGCTGAGTCAGGCCAAGAGCCAGCGGCCGGCGGTGGCTGTGCTCGACAGCCTGGCGTGGCGCGGGGATTGCGCGCAATTGTGCGGAGATCTGCGCAAGGTGGACGTGCCACTGCTCGTTCTTTTGCCGGAAGGTGGAGCGAACGCGCCCAAACTGCCGACGGGCGTTGCCACTCTTGCCCGACCGTTCACGCCGCGCAAGCTTACCAATTGCGTCAAGCGATTGTTGCCAGAGCCGGGCGGCGATGTGCTCAAGATCGGCGATGTGCAATTCAACGTCCAGCACCGTCACGTCCGCAAAGGCTCCACAACCGTTCAGTTGACGCCGATGCAGGCCAAGCTGCTCGAAGTATTCATGCGCCATCCCGGCGAAACCCTCAGCCGGCATTACCTCATCAAGCAAGTCTGGAACTGGAATACCGATGACCTGAACGATACGCGCACGCTCGACGTGCATGTGCGCTGGCTGCGGCAGGTCGTCGAGGATGACTCGAACGCCCCCCGGTATCTCGCTACCGTGCGAGGTGTGGGTTACCGGTTCGGGTTGCCGGAGAAAACCGAAGCCGGGAAATGAAAAACAGCGCGTAGGACAACTTGCTACCAGAGCGAATGAAAAAGCCCCAGGCGTAAAACGCCTGGGGCTTTCAGTCTGGGATTGTCACCGTTGTTGTGCGGCCCAACACATCCACGACGCGCACGGCGATTTGTTTCCCCTTGCGGCCATCTACATGGAACTTGGCCTGTGTGACCAGTTCTGGCTGCGTCCTGCTACGGAATGACTGCCACCGGCTGCAAAACACGCCGCCGCGAAAATCAGGGTCAATCTCCCAATAGTCCACCAGGTCTTTAAAGCTGTGCACGCGCGCGCGCAGGTCATCGGGCACAGCGGCCTGATATTTGCGCAGCGTCACCTGTAAGGTGCGCCCTGTGTGGTCAAGTTGCACACTGACACATTCGTTGGTGGTGTGATCTTGGCTCGCACTCCACACCTCGAACGGCGCGCAGCCCGTTACGCCGAGCAAGCGTTTGGTCGTCGTATGGATCGCGCGCGGGCTGGCATCGCAGGCCAGCCACGCTCGCCCCAGTCGCTCGGCTACCGCAGGCAGAGTCCCCGACCCGCAAAAGAAATCCGCCACCACGTCGTCCGCATTCGATGATGCCTTGACGATGCGCTCGACGAGCGCCTCCGGCTTTTGTGTGGGGTAGCCGGTGCGCTCGCCGTGCAGCCGCGCCACAACCGGAAAGTACCACCAGTCCTCCGGCACCTTGCCGCGCGCCAGGTCGGGCACTTTGCCAAAGCCCGCTTTGCGGCTGCTGGCAAACGTCTGGACGGTGGAATCATCGTAAGGCACGCGCACGGCATCGGCGTTGAATGTATAGTCATCCGACTTGGCGTAGACGAAGAGCGTATCGTGCTTGCGATTGAACGCGCGGCGCACCGGCGAAGGGCCGTGATACACCCAGGCAATCTCGTTGAGCAGGCGCTCCGAGCCGAACAGCTCATCCAGCAGCAGCCGGAGGTAGTGACTGGCGTGCCAGTCGGCGTGGAGGTAGAGCGTGCCGTGCTCGGACAGCAATTCGCGCATCAGCCACAGCCGCTCGTACATCATCGTGAGGTAGGCATCGGGGTCGGCCCAGCGGTCGTCGTAGCCGTCGCCGAGCAGCCACTCGTCGGGCTTGCGGCTGTCCTCGCCCCGGCCAATCCGCGCCGCATAGCGCTTGCCGCTCATGAAGGGTGGGTCGGCGTAAATCAAATCCACCCGGCCTCGCCAGTCCGGCAAGAGGGCCGCCATCACCGCCAGGTTATCGCCCTCGATCAGGCGATTGTGAACAGTGGCAGGGCGACTTTCGGGCGGTGTGACGATCCGCGCGAGGTGCAGCGCAGCCGGCTCGGCGTGGACTTGTTCCGGCTTGGAGGGCCAGGTGAGTTTCAGGTTGGTGATGGGACGGCTGGTACGAGACACAATGAACTCCTCACAAAAGTGCGTGTGAGGAGTCTATCACTGGCGGCGCGGCATGTCAAACGGGATGGTTGGATTTCACTTGGGCATCCCACGCAGCGCGTTGTAAGCAGGACGGACGCGCGTGTCGGGAAAATCGGGGTAGGTGATGGCCCACCAGTATTGTTCCTTGTCCTCGGTGTCAAAGGGGCTGGCGATCGAAAGCGCGACCATGGGTCCGATCCACGGCGACCAGTGCGCCTTGGCGTATTGGTAGGCGCGCACCAGGTAGTCGGCCTGCTGCTCCGGCGTGACGGCGTACCAGCTATAGTCAGAATGGACTTGGTCAGTCGTCCAGCCGAACTCGAGCAAGGCGATTTGCTTATTGGCGTCGCCATGGCGTACCATGATTTTGCGAATGTCTTCGACGTGGCGAAAACAAAAGAAGCGATTGCCGTTGTATTTCTTGGCGGCTTCGTCGGGTGAGGTTTCGGGCGACTCTTTGTAGCCGGATGCGTGGACGCCGAGCAGGTCAAAGTATGGCGCCGCGCCGGCCTGGTACATTTTTTCGATGTATTGATCGTCGGGGATGGCTTGCGGCAGGCCGCTGCCGGTGGGCGCCATGCCGGCTGAGATGACCAGCGCGTTGGGATCGGCGGTCTTGACGCCGATATAGCAAGCTTTGAGCATTTCGACGTACCGCGCGGGATCGGGCGGCCGGTCGCCCCACTCGAAGATCAGGTTAGGCTCGTTCCACACCTGGTAGGCCCGAATCTTGCCCTTGTAATGCTCGGCCAGCGCGTGGCAAAAGTCGCCATAGTTTTGCATGTCTTCAGGCGGCGCGTGCTCCTTGAGGTTAGCGCCGGGAGCTTGCGTCCAAAACGGCTGAAAGTCAACCCGCGCGATCAAGTTGAGCTGGCTGCGTTGGACGGCTTCTACCATCCGGTCGGTGCGCGCCCAATCATACGCGCCTTTTTCGATCCCTTCCACTTCGCGCCAGGCGATATTTGTCTTGACCCACGTAAACCCCATGTCTTGAATGAGCTTCAGATCGCGGTCGGCGGCTTCATAGTTCCAGTACAAGAAGGCCTGGATGCCGTACTCGGGCGAAGCCAGCCGCACACGCGGCCACGACGTAGGAGTAGGCGTGCGCGCCGGCTGTGCAGGCGCACATGCGGCGAGGGAAATCAGGAGTAATAAGAATGTGCTGCGCGTTGCGTGTTCCGTTCGACGTAGCACGGAATACGCACGCGAAGCGCGCAGCACGCACGCGAAGCGCACAATACGCATCACGGGTTACTGCTTGGGCATGGCGCCCAATGCGTCAAACGCCGGACGCGGCATCCCGTTGGAATTGAGAATGCTGTAGATGGCGTTGTCCGTCGTGGAGACGTCTTCGGTCACGGCGAAAAAGTTGAGATTCCACAGGAACGCAATCTTGACAAAGCCCCATTCCTTCATCAGCTTGAACGCTTGAGTAATGTAGGTGGCCTGGTCTTGAAGTGTATTGTCTTTGGAGAATTCAAATCCCTGGCGTACTGGCGTGGTGATGCCATCGGAGCTGGGCCAGCCGAACTCGGTGATGCACAAGGGCTTTTGCTTTTTGACGATCTGCGCGCTCTGTTGAAGCGTGGTGTAGAAACTCCAACTGTGATGCGGGTTATCGAATGGCCCACGAAAAATCGCCGTAGCGGCTTTGGAGTACTTGGGCGCATCCTGGTAAGAGACGTCCGGTGGAAGGTTGTAGCCGTTGTGGTGGATGCCGATGCAGTCGGCGTTGTCCAACAAGCCCAGGCTCACCATCTGCTCAAGATACTTGAAATCGTCCACGCAGGTCACGCCGTCGTCGCAGCCGGTGGGCGAAAGCGCGCCGCTGATGACGACGATGTTGGGGTCTTTGGCTTTGACCACCTGATAGGTCAGCCGGAGCATTTGCATGTAGCGCGGCGCGTCTATCTTTTGCGGGTTCGTGCGCCATTCGCGGAGCAGGTTTTGCTCGTTCCAGACTTCGATGGCGTGAACGGGAGTCTTTTTTGCTTTGTAGCGGTCCACGACCTGACCGACAAAGTTGGCATAGGTGTTCAAATCGTCCGGCGGCGCTTTAATGCCGTAGGGGTCTTCCGTCGGGTCGGTGCCGATGCTGGGATGAGACCACTTGGGCGCGCTGACGATACTGAGCATCACCTTGACCCCGGCCTTGTTTGCCAGGTCAACCAGTTGGTCGAGGATCGCCCAGCTTTCTTCTTTGATCACGCCTTTTTCGACCTCAAAGTCTGCCCAGCGCACTTGCTGCTTGATCCAGTTCATCTTGACCTGCTGCACCATGCTGAGCGAGGACTCGGGCGAGCTGCCGTCGTTCAAGCCGTTCACCTGGATGCCGTAGCCGAAGGTCTCGTTGATGGGCAGGGTAGTGGGTGTGGCCGTGGGGCGCGGCGTCTTGGTGGCCTTGGCCGGTGTTGCGTTAGATGGATTGGACGGCGCCGACGTGGCCGGCTTGGAGGTGGGCGCGACTGTGGCCGCCGGCTGAGAAGCCGTGGTCGGCGTTGATGTCCGCCTGACCACCCGGGTCGAGGTCACGCTGACGGAAGCCGCCTGATTGCCGCTGCTCGATGGCGCGAACAGCGCCCAGAACAGACAGCCCCCCGCCATCACAGCGGCCAGCAGCCAAATTCCTACCAGCACCGGCGTGGGAATTCGAGAAAGGAAATTGGATTCGTTCGGTAGTTTCATTTTGGATTTCTGATTTTAGACTTCTGGTTTTAGATTTCGGATTCCAAACACAACCGGCAATCCAAAATCTACAATCTAAAATTACTTGCACCCGTTCGTCGCGCACCAATTCTTGACCGCGCCATAGACAGGCCGTTTGAAGGTCAGCGGATTCAAAAAGCTAAAGAGCCCGTTGGGGCTTCCGCTAGAGAGCGCCCCATAGTCCAGGTTGAACAGCATGATCATGCGCGCGCCCCATTGCCGGGCCAGCCCCATCGCCTGCGTCGTCCAGTCGGCCTGGTTCGCCTCGGTGTTGTCTTTGAAATAATCAATGCCGGCGATGTGTCCTACGTTTTGCTCCGAAGCCACGCCGAACGAGGTGATGCAGGCTTGCTTGCCCATCGTGGCCTGGTAGCCCTGCACAAAGCCCTTAAGGTTGGTATCGGGTGCGGCGATAGAGTCATTAAAGTAGACGCCGATGCAGTCCATGTACTTGTCCGCCCCGGCTGCTTTCATCTGCTTCAAGTAGGTAAATGGCTCTACATCCCCACCGCTGACATAAGGGGCCGGCGCGCCGCCGATGACGATGATGCCAGGGTCTATGGCCTTGATCTTGTTGTACGACGCCGCCAGCATTTGCGTGTATTTTGCTGCATTGAGATTTGGCGTAGCGTTCGGCCGCTCCCAAATTTCGATGGCGATCCCAAGTCCCTTGTAGCGCGAGGCCATCTCGCCGACGAACGCCGCGAACACGTTCGGGTCGTCCGGCGCTGCTTCTATATCGCCTGTCCCGGGATGAGTGCAGGGCGGCGACGTCACCACAGTAAACAACACGCGCAAGCGCGGATTGCGAGAGTTGAGGACTTGATTGGTGTGATTCCAGTCGAAGCTAAAGTTTCCGCTACAATCATAGAAATAGTCTTCGCTGCCCCAACGGACTTGCAACTTGGTCCAATCCATCCCCAGATCGGTAATCCTGGATGCCGTCTCGGCCATCTTGTCTTCTTGATTCCACAAAGCGGCCCAGTGAGCCTGGACGCCGTACAGCGTCGGCCCGCTCGAAGGCGGCGCCACGGGGCCGGTGGTAGGTTGCTGCGGCTGCGCGGTCGCCGGTGGCGGGGTTGCTGTGGTTGGATTGCCGGAGATGATCACGACCGTCAGAGAATCACCAGCGAACGTCTTGTTGCCGCTCTTGACCTGCCATTTGCCGGCAACATTGGCCGCGTCTTGGTTGGGCGCTGTCATGTTCACCGAGATGTCTTTGGTTTCGCCGGCTTTGACCACGCCGACCGGAACGGTGTCCGGCGCGCCCAGCTTGTTCCCAGAGGCAAAGGCCAACACGGTGTCCGCCGCCCAGTCGCACGTGCCCGAGTTTTTGACGCGCCAGGTCTTTATGAACGCCGCGCCCTTATCAAATTTGGAATTGTCCGGCACAGTCACATCGGCGACGTACTTGGCCGTGGGCTGGCAATCCGTTCCCCCGGCAACGGTCGAGGTTGTCGCTGGCGTGGTGGTTATCGTCGGCGTGGGAGTTGCCACACTCGCGCCGACCGTCAGCGTAGCCTGCCCGCGCGAGATGCCGGCAATCGCGGCGGCGATGGAAAAAGTGCCGGGGGCGTTCGGCGCAGTCCACACGAGTTCCGTGCGCGTCAGCGGCGAGGTGGCGGCGGGAGTCCCTTGCACCGTCCAGGTGACTTGCATCACTCCGGTATCGGGCGGCGGGGTTTGCGCCGCATACTCCTGCACAGCATCAAACACGGCAGGATCATTCCCGGCATCCAACAGCCCGCGAATCGTCACGCCGCGCAAACGATAACGCAGCGCCCAGCCCAACTGGGTCGCCAGCGAACTGCCGCTGCCCAGAACGACGGTGTGCGCCTGATTGTTGGCGGTATAGGTGATTCGATAGGCTTTCGTCGCCGGGTCGAACGTTACGCCCTGTGCGCTGCCGGACAGCGTCACCGAAACAGCCGTGCCCGGCGTGATTGCCCCGTCCGGCCCTTTGACGTTGCCGAACGGCTTGAGCGCCTGATCGAGCGGCAGGTACACCAGGTCCGTCCCGGCTTGATCCACGCTGAGCGAGGTGAGGCCGAGATAAAGTTTATAGCGGCTCGCCTCGCCGGCTGCCCAGCGCACGAGCGCCTCGGCGGAACTCTTGCCGTAAGCCGCCGGGTCAACCGGCAGGTCCATCTGCACAACATCGGCTGCCGCGCCGATAGTGTGCCAATCGTAACCTTGCGTGTCCCAGGTCCCGTCGTCGTTCGGTTGGGGCGCAGGAACGACGACGGCCAGTTTCTTGTTGACCTTGTGGAGCGAATCGCTCAGTTGTGTGATCAAATCGCTAAAGGCCGCACGGTCGTCTTTGCCCAGCCCTCGATAATCAATCTGCACGCCCGCGTAGCGCGACTTGGCGACCAGCGCGGTGACAGCTTTGACGTGTGTGGCGCGCAGCTTGGCATCGGCGATCATATCGCTGACCAATCCGGCGTTGGCGCGCCCTGGCTTGGTCCAGTTGCGGAGCGAGGGATACAGCGCAGCGGTCACGCCTTCCGGCGGGCGAGGCAGCGCCTCCGGGTCGCCGTTGATGCCGCCATCGTCCGCAGGCAGCAAGCCCGGCACAAAGAGTATCGTCGCAAGTGGAGCGCCCTCGGCGGCGACGTTCCCGCCGGCGGGCAGGTCGGAAGCGACGACGGCTGATGTGATGGTGGTTTGCGCCACGATGACGTTTTGAGGCACTTGTTTCACGCTCGTGACGAGGACGCCGTTATCGGCATCCAGGTGACCGCCCACCCATTGCCACGCTTTGCCATCCCACGCCAGCAAATCGAGCGTCTCCCACGGCTCGGCGCCATCGGGAATAGAGACGGTCAATGTCGTCGGCACGGCACGCGTGCCGCAGGCGTTGATCTGGAACAATGGCCCTTTGGCGCGGTAGCCTCTAGGCAGCGCCTTGAGCGCGGCCTTCAAGTCGGCGCTGGCCGTTTCAATTTTGGCTTCGGAGATGCTGGCGAGCTTGATGGCCAGCGTGCCCTTGGCGGTGGGATCGAGAGCGACGGTCAGCCCGTCGGGATGATCGAGCGATGGGTTCTTGGCCGTCAGCGTTTTGCATCCGCCGCTCCCCAATCCCAGCCGGGAAAGCAGAGCCACCGGGGGGAGAATCAGGCCGATAATCACGAGCGCGGCGATGACGACGACCAGGGCGATGACCACGAGGCCGCCGCGCCCCCCGGAGGTTCTAAGGGAGAGATTTTGGTTCATGCGGTACACACTCCTTTTGTTCGTGCCCATCCGAAAGCTCGGACGACGTTGACTGGATTACGCGGCAGCAACCGTCGCAATCCGAGTGTCACCTTACAGATGGACTGGGTGTGGCAGTCTCCCTGAAGCGTGTTGGTTGTCGAGCTTTGTCCGGCTGTCAACACCCAGGTGGTAAAGTGAAGGATGAGCAGCACCAACACTAAAAGAGGACTCGCCTTCGTGTCCTTTCGATGAAACGAAAAATCTCCGAGCGACCATGGCGACTCGACGCAGGACAATCGGATTTTTCGGCAGAGACACAAGTGGCGGCGATTCTAACACGTCAAGTCCCTTTTGGCAACCTTGCGCCTGCGTTCCGTAAAGTGACGCAAAATACATGGGTACGGCCCTTCCCCGCCGGAGCATACCGTGATATACTTGTCACAAGTCGGAGCCGCCCCCCCTTACCTTCACAGAAGCGAGGTGACTTGTGGATACACAACTTTTGCGAGCGGTTCAACAGGAAAACGCTGCGCTCAAGGAAGAGGTGGGCCGCCTGCGCGAGTATGTGCGCAGCCTGCAATCGCTCAGCCGCGCCGCCCAGCAGTTGCTGTCCGAGAAAGACATCATGACGCTGCTGGATAGGACGCTGTATTACGCGGTGACGGTGCTGGACGCCCGCGATGGCGCGTTGCTGGTGACCGACGAGGAAACGAACGAGCTGGTCTTTGTGTTAGTGCAGGGCCAGGTGCGCGAAAAACTGCCGGGGTATCGCATCCCGTGCTGTGACGGCATTGCGGGCTGGGTCGCCGAGCATCGCGAGCCGGTCATTGCGAATAACGCACGCGCCGACCCGCGTTTCTCGTCGAGGGTGGATGAGACGTTCAATTTCAAAACGTACTCGATGGTGTGTGTGCCCCTGGTCGCGCGTGACAAGGGGTTGGGCGTGATCGAGGTGCTCAATAAATCGGGCGGCCGGGATTTCGCCGAAGCCGACCAGGATTTGCTTTTGCTTCTGGCTGTCATCGCCGCGATTGCGCTCGATGATCTGGCGCGTGCGCCGGAACCTTAGCCCTGGAGTGTGGGTACAAAACAAGCCCCCGGCGTCTTAGGCTGGGGGCTTTGATTTGCTTGATCCCACAAGCCTTTGCTAAGCCGCGAGCAACTCGGACAGTTTTTCCTGCGACCTGGCTTTGATCTCGGCGTGCAGACTCTTGCCGTGCGCGTCCATCGTGACGACCGCCGGGAAATCCTGGACGCGAATCACCCAAAACGCCTCCGGCACGCCGAACTCGTCCTTCTTGTAGACGCTCAACACTTCCTTCACGCGCTCGGCGATGAGCGTGGCCGCGCCGCCGATGGCGTGCAGATAGACTGCCCCGTATTTTTGGCAGCCCTCCAATGTCTTGGCCGCCATTCCGCCTTTGCCGATGACGGCGCGCAACCCAAAGTGACCGATCACGCCAGCCTGGTAAGGCTCTTCGCGGATGCTCGTCGTCGGCCCGGCGGCGACGAATGACCACTTGCCATCGGGCAGCTTTTTCACCACCGGCCCGCAGTGATAGATCACGCCGCCCGCGAGCAACTCTTTGAGCTTTTCATAGAGTTCCTTTTCGGATTCTGGCACTGGCCCGGCCGGCCTGACAAATTTCTCCATGAGGTATGTGTGCGCCGCGTCGCGCCCGGTGACCATCACACCGTCGAGCAGCACCGAGTCGCCGACGCGCAGCGCGCGGATGTCGGCTTCGCTGATAGGAATCGTGAGTTTGGTTGGCATGGTATCCTCCTGTCGGGGCGACCCTCGTGGTCGTCCCAGGACAGCCACAAGGGCTGTCCCTACTCGATCACAACTCGACCATTGGCGTCAACCGTCATCACCTTGCGCCGGTCGGCCCAGCACATGTAGCTGACCGACACAAAGAACGACGCGGGCAGGCGATGCATTTGCGCCATCTTGACGCCGAGCACGGTCGTCTGGCCGCCAAAGCCCATCGGCCCGATGCCGAGCTGGTTCGCCTCGTCGTAGAGCTGCTTTTCCGCTTTGGCGAGTTCGGGGTCGGGGTTGGTATCTTCCAGTGGGCGGAAGAATTGCTCTTTGGCCTTGATGATGCCCGTGGCCCGGTCGCCGCCCACAGCCACGCCCAACACGCCCGGCGAACAGCCTTCGCCCTGCGCCTGGTAAGCGGCATCGAGCACCGCCTTGCGTACGCCATTCATGTCGCGGCTGGCGGGAAATTCGGCGGAGGGGATGCTATACTGCCGTCCGACGTTTTCGCACCCGCCGCCCTTGAGCATCAGTCCGACGCGAAGTGTGTCACGCTCCCACTCTTCAAAGTGGATCGTGGGAAAGTCCACGCCGGTGTTGTCGCCCGAGTTCTTGCCGGAGAGCGCTTCAACGGCGTTGGGACGCAGGTACGCTTTCTCGGTGGCGATTTGCACCGCTTTAGTGATTTGCTCGCGCAGCTTGCGCTGGCTCCAGCCTTCGGGATACCACACGTAGAAAATCGGCGTGCCGGTGTCCTGGCAGATCGGACGAAAAGTGCGGCGCGACATGCCGATGTTCTCCAGGATCGTGTCCACTGCGCCTTGCGCGGCAGAGCCGGCCTCTTCACGCTCACGCGCCTCTTTTAGCGCTTTCTCTACATCGGCGGGGAGATCGGTGGACGTGCGGCGAATCAATTCCACGAAATGCTCAGTCAGGTCTTGCATACGTTCCTCCTTGATTTGGGATGAGTCGCCTGAAGACACGGTTAATTCTACACCCTCGGTGATTCTGTGTCTAGTCAAACAAGAACCCCGTTTTCGTGACAAAACGGGGTTCTCCAAATGGGTTTGCGGTTCCAGTGTTGATGCGCTGATATGTTACGCCGTGTGGCAGTCTACTCACCTCCCAAGTGGCACAATCGCGGGCGTCCGGTCAAACATCCAGAAGCCGAGCGGCAGGCCGATGACCGTCATGCACAGCGCGTAGGCCAGTTCCAGCCACAGCCTGCTGGCCCACCAGCCGACGAGCAAAGTAAAGCGCGCGCAGCAGAATGTTATACTGCGGCACATCCGTCACGACCGTGTGGCCGTTCCAACTCCGCACGAGCAGTTCCGTCTCACCGCGCAATGCCATAACTTCCGGCACACGGTTGAGCATCATCACGGCCAGCGGCATGGCGGGTAACTGATACACAACCCGACTTTTACCATATCACCTTGACCGTGTGATGCTTCGGGCTGTAGGCGCTGACCTGCGGCCTTTTCGTTTGCCTGAGTATCATTCTCTAGACACGGCGGCAGATTGGCCCTTGACTTGCCCTGTTTTGTGGACAATGGATCAGTATGGGTGTAAAATAGCGACCAAGTGGGGACACGCCATCGGGCTGGAGCGCACGCAACTGCCCCAGTGGCAAGCAATCAGCAAGGCGATGTAAGGGTCCAAAAACATGAATGCCCTTCGGGGCATTACTACACGGCAGTCGGGCACATCCTTGCCGAGGCCGCAAACATCACGATCACAGGCAATCGCAATATCAATGCCTTCCAAATGATTCGCGCCACAAACAGCGATGCGACTGTGACTTTGGAGAAATATAGCTAAGATGCCTAACTATCAAGGGAGAGTATTCGATCGCAAGCCGATGCTGTATGACCATCGGCGCTTTCGGCTAGAAGATTTTATCACTCCGACGATGCGGAAGCGAGCGGCTTCTGTTCAGCGTCAAGTCTGGGACTTTGACGCGACGAAGGTGCTTGACCAGGGCAATACAGGGCACTGCGTCGGTTTCGGTTGGGCAGACTGGGGTATCTGCATTCCCATTTCAGACGCCTATGCAAATGCTGACGGCAACAGAATTTATTACGAGTCAGTTGCCATTGGCGGCGTGCCAAATTCAGAAGACGGTAGCGAGACCGAGTGGGGCGCAAAGGCGATGCAAAAAAACGAGAAGCGTCTTGACGCCTATGCGTTCGCATCGTCAGTTGACGACATTATCACCTGGCTTGCTACGCAAGGGCCTGCCTGTACTGGCACGAATTGGTATTCCGCAATGATGGACACGGACAGCCACGGTCAAGTGCACGTTAGCGGCTCAGTTGTCGGCGGTCACGAGTGGCTTATTCGCGGATTTGACTTGAACGAGGGGTTACTCTATGCTGTCCAGAGTTGGGGCCAATCTTGGGGGCTTGGCGGATTCTTTACGATTAGCCTAGCCGACTATACCAAGCTTTTTGATGCGCAAGGGGACTGTTGCATGGCAGTCGAGTTGCCGATTTCTACGCCAACCCCGACGCCCACACCGACGCCTACCCCGACGCCCACACCGAGCGGATGTCTCCCTCGCATTGCGCGCGCGTTGGGAATTTAAATCAAGCACTTGACCGGAACGAGCGCCGATATTGCGCGTCCAAAAACCTGAATGCCGTTCGGGGCATTACTACCTTACTGGCGTATACCGGATACACAAATCGAGTTGTACCCTATCACACTGACTGTGTGACGATCCGGGCCGTAGGCTGACAACCTGCGGCCCTTTCGGTTTGTGGCGGCGTTATCCTGTTTTTGACAAGCCATGAATTCAGGCCTATACTTTTGCCGTCCTCGCTTTTTATCGGGTCTGCGCGACATGATGAAAGTTGACTGGGGAGGATGAGCAGGACCTGAGCCACACGGTATTTTGCCACTAAAACGGTTACAGTCTATTCCCCCCGTAGAGCGGAATAGACTGTGAAAATGCCGTCTACACTCCCCCACAGGGTAAAAAGGCTGCAACCTATGCCGGGGGAATAGACTGTAAAAACGCAGCCGATTTGTTGTTAGGCGGGCCATCCCCATGTGGATGCAATGAGAGGATTCCATGAAAACTGCACTCCTCATCAGTGCGAGCAAATATAACAGACCATTGTGTGACCTCAATGCTTGTGAAGCAGACATAGAACTTGTGCGCAGACTCATTGAGGCAACAGCACAATACGAAGAAATACTGAGTATCTCGACAGATACAACTGGCGCACGGGTTAAGGCCAAAATCACTGCATGGATTGAGAAACTTCAAAGCAAAGCTGTTGATGAAATTTTCTTTTACTACACTGGACATGGCGATTTTCACAATGGAGAGTTTTATTTCCCTCTCACTGACTTCGATAGAACTGCCAGGAAACAAACTAGTTTGACTAACTCGGAGGTAGATAGCTGGCTTCGTAGCCTAAATCCTTCTATCACAATAAAAGTCGTGGATGCCTGCCATGCAGGAGTTCCATATGTAAAAGATGATAGTCAGGTTTTTGAAAAATATCTCCAAGAGACGGGAAGCACCTTCAAGAAATGTTACTTCATGTTCTCCTCAGCACTAGAACAATCTTCATATCAAGATAACAATTTGAGTTTCTTTACAAGAAGCTTCTTGAGAGCAATTCAGAATCACCAAGCCGAAACCATCAGATACAGAGATGTTATTGACTTTATTTCGGACGACTTTGCGAACAACTCCCTGCAAACGCCTTTTTTTGTCATCCAAGCTCATAATACAGAAGTCTTTTGCAGTGTAACTGACGAGGTCAGACGCGCCATCAGTGCTAGTGAACGTCCTGTCAATATCGAAACACCCGTGGTTCAAGAAAATCATATGGAGCCGTTAAGCCTCAAACAATTTGTAGAACGGGATGCAGAAGACTATTGTGATGAAAATGAATTTTTGACAATATTGGAACAGGTCAAGGGAAAGGTTGAGAAGCACGAGTATTCGCGTGAATTCTCAAGTTTGTATGACATCGGATGGTCATTCGACAAGCGGCGAGAGGCCATACTTCAACAGGAAGCTGTAGGCAAATGGCTGGAACAGAATGTGCATCAATTCTTCGCTGAACCTACCCGACAGACAGAGCAATACGAAGCAGAAGTCCCCGCAAGAACTGCGGCCGAGATGCTGAGAGGTCTTTACAAAACTGTTACCAAATATCGAGAGGTAGTAGACGGCTTTCGCTTGACGGTTTCCCTTTCTTATGAGTCAATCCAGATACTAGCAACCCCCAAATATCCCAACCTTTTTTGGAGTAACTGCTCCATAGTGCTTTTACCCTCGAAAACACGCCTGCGTTTCTTTTACTACTTCGCAGACTATCGAGACAAAAACTGGCACGACCGAGAATTGATAACCGACATCAAGTGGCAAACCGTGGAATGCAAACTGCACGACCTTGAAGACCTCTTACAAGCAATCGAAAACATTCAAGAGCAATTTGCCACGAGTATAATTGTACGAGTAAAAGAGAAGTTCGGAGTCACAGACGACGACAATAGAAAGCCCGCCTAACACGTCGCTCCAGCCGACGCGCTACGCGCCGCAATCGTGACGTAGTTGGCTAACCGTCGTTCTGGTTCACGTGGCGTTACTCGCCTGTGACCGCGCGCGGCTGAGCTCCCGTCCGTTAGGCCGCCGCAGTGAGACACCAATGTTGACGACCCGTAGAATGACATGAGTAGATTTAGCAAGGAGACACTATGCCGTATCGCGAAGTAACCAAAAGAGATTGGTGGAGAGTTGGTGGGTACACTCTACTAACGATTGCGGTCATTGTCGTTACCGCAGCGATCCTGATTCCGGTGGCCTGGCCGGTTGGACTTGTCGTGTGGCTCGCCATATTTGTCAGTGGCAGTCTGATTCTGTTAGTAAGATGGCACGCGAACAATACTGCATATCGTTGCCCAGCGTGCGGCTACGAATTCGAGATTTCAGTGTTCACCGACTTCGCCAGCCTTCAAGTTCCGGACAAGAAGTATCTGAAATGTCCGCAGTGTGGCAAGAGGAATTGGGCGACGGTGCTCATGAAGAAGGACTAGCAGAGAGACTGTTCCACCCATTTCAAGAAGGCGGCCTAACATTCGTTGCAGTTGACGGCGCTGGGCGCCCCGAATTGTTTTGCCATTTGCTATTGTTGCGCCCAGGTTGGCCGGGGCGTCTCGCCCGTGACCGCGCCGCAACTGAACTCCGCCGTTAGGTGCGCAAAAGATAAGTTAGAGCTTGAACGGATAAATAATGTCGAAAGTTGAGAGAGACGAAGAGCGAGAATATCGCATCTCAGATGAGGCGATCGTTGATGCGTATGGGCCTGAAGAACAAGCCTTGGGGTGGTATTATTATTTGGAAGAAAAGATGCAGTTTCCCTTTGACGCCAAATGTATGTGCGAAAGAAGCATTTCCCCACTTCGAATTGATGAAATTGTAAAAGTTATTGGAATGGTTGACGAATATGATTGTATGGCAGAGATGTTCGTCAAGATCGAGTGGGCAGGCAGAAGCTTCGGCGTTCCATTAGCACAGTTGAAGGGAATAGGAGTGGATAGTGAAACGGAAGAAGCGATAGCCGATTGGCACTATTGGGTAGATAGAGGTCATATGCTTTGCGGGTGAAAGAGAGAGATGTTATGGAGTATGATAAAGACAGAGTTGATGAAATGGTCTTGGCGCTTCTATATCTCACAAGCTCTCATGATAAATATGCTACCAGGGCATGGAAGGGCATGGATTGGGAAGCGATGGATAGGTTATACAAAAAAGGATACATTAGCGATCCAAAGGGAAAAGCCATGTCAGTTGTTCTGACCGAAGCAGGTGCAAAACTTTCAAAAGAGTTATTTTTCAAACATTTTGGAGCAAAAGAATAAAGCATTGCACCTAACTATCCGCTGCCAGCACATCGTGTAATTTTTCGGTGCAGAAAATTATCACTGCAAGGCACTTTTTGAACCTATTTTTCGTCATTTTACACGATGTCCTGACAACACGGCTTGTGTACGATGTGCTGGCAACGATTACCTAACCACGGCTTGCACTTGACCGCTGCTGCGCAGCGAGGTGGATTCTGGCTTTGCTAAACAAGTCATGGGTGTGGTTTGTTGTCGTGCCAGAACCGCAGCGGCAAGTGAAGCCTATCGTTAGCAGCACTTTTTGAAGGCGGGTTTGATACGATGGGGCTATTCGGGCAAGCATTATACGAGCTCTATCACAGTTGTGAGCCAGAGGCCTTCTTCGTGTGTAATGAACAGGAAGAGCATCAACTTGACCTCCACTTTTATTTGACACCTCAGCCCGATTCGCTGGAAGCAGCTTTATTAACGCATGTGGTGGGGCGGTGTTTGGATATCGGCTGCGGGGCGGGACGGATACTCCGGTATTTGAGTGCGAAAGGATATGCGGTGGTGGGGATCGACATTGATCCCCCGTTGATTCAACTGTGCCGCGAATTCGGGGATAGTCCCGTGCATGTAGCCTCCTGGGAAAAGATGGAGCCATTGGGGCAATTTGATAGCCTACTATTGCTCAACCGGAGCATTGGCATCGGGGGAAACCTCGCGGGCGTGAAGCGATTACTGGCGCAATGCGCCGCCAGTGCTTCGAGTAGCGGGGTCCTGCTTTTTGACTCTTACGAAATAGCCGGACCCACAGGGGTCTTGGAACGGACGCTCCGGTATAAATATCGCGGGCAGTACGGTGAAGCCTTTCCTTGGATTTATTTTCGTTATGAGATTGCGAACCAGCTTCTGGCTGAGACCGGTTGGGTCAGTGATACAGTGATCCGCGAGGGTGACCGGTATGGAGTTGTGGCACGGAAAGCTTTGTAAGCGCGACGCAAACATCGATCAGCAGAGGCAGACGGCTCTAGTGTCAATGGTTCCGGGCAGTGCTGCTAACCACCGCATGCAGCCGACTCGCGCTCCGCGCTTCAGGTTAACCGAGTCCTTTGTCAGACCATTCTGGTTTTTGAGCGAGTCTTCGTTGGACGCCGCGCGCGGCTGATGCGGAGCGTTAGGCGCGGAAACTGAAACCGAATGCGGTCAACAATCATGGAGCTGACATCGAAGACAACATGAAGGTTCGTTTTGTCGTCACGGTGGAGCATCGTTGGAAAAAGTAGAACACGCACACCAATATGGAGGACAACTTGTTCGAAGATATCTCTGACATCCGAAGGACTCGGAAAAAGTACAACCTGCAGATGTTCCGCAGTGGCCTCAGCACTTTCCGTGAACTCGAAGAAGTGGAAGCGCATGCCTTCCAGGACGGTGCCCTCGACCGGAAGCACAAAGAACTCATTGGGTTGGCGGTCGGGATTGCTAATGGATGCTATGGCTGAATAGAGTATCATGTCAGCAGTGCGGCTGACTTGGGTGCTAGTCGCGATGAAATCCTGGAAGCGGCGGCGGTGGCACTGGTAATTGGGGGAGGCAGTGCTCAGTGGCCGGTGCGGTTTGTCTTCAAAGTCTTGGAGGAATTAGAGCAAGCAGGAAAGCTGGGGCAGGAGTCGAAAACGCCACCTGATATGGCGAGCGAGGGTTAGAGAATAAGCCAAAGTCGTAAGAGAGCCCAAGCCGAAAAGGGGAAAGTCTCGTTCATCCGTGTCACTGCGCCTAACCTGCGCTTTTGCGACCAGCCAAGGGTCGCTGATGGAGTGCTACCCGCGTAAGTGTAAGCAATACACTCAAGCGGCGTAGACCTTGTGATGTCCAGGTGTCCCTACCCAGACGTGCGTCCCTGGTAACGGGGAGGTGCGATAGCTCTGGGGACAATGGCCTCAATCTGCCAGCCTCAAAGCAGAAGCGGCCTAGAGAAGCGCCAGGGGGTTGAGCAGACGCAAAGGGCGAACCCCTCTCGTGAGTTAGAAACGGCCCAAGAGGCTGGTGGCCGTGACCAAAAGGTACGTGGGGCGGACTGTCTGAGAAGCGCGCAGGCAGCGACATCCATAGTCCCCACCGGGAGCCTGGCCCCAACCGGACTGGCGCGTAGCTCCACAGTGGTCAACTGGGTAAGCCCGTTGTGTCCCACTTCGGGTGGTATC
>Ga0315279_10001854_pt1 | contig 33639 bp, 35 predicted proteins | sample YL17G06_20_MG_FD_203694 | JGI IMG/M metagenome (GOLD analysis project Ga0315279, IMG submission 203694) | Sediment microbial communities from Yellowstone Lake, YNP, Wyoming, USA - YL17G06_20 | ecosystem: Environmental > Aquatic > Freshwater > Lake > Sediment | place: USA: Wyoming | collected...
GATTATTTGAATTCTATTATATCAGTTCAAACGATAACAAAGAAAATTTAATTAGAGTTGGGGAGATTTTTGATGAAGTGGCTGAGGAGGGATTTTTGAATGAATTAATTGCGAGCAAAACCCCTTTCTTCCGAACCCTTCCCTCAAGCAAACCAGTGGAGAAAGTCCTCGCTATCAATGAATCAATAGAAGCGCAACATGAAATTCTGCCTTTTGAAATTGTGAAAGATTATGTGAAAATGGCGCGTAATTGGGCTATTGTGAATTGCGCTTGTCGTACACACAAAGCCCTCTTGGGAAATCCATGTGACCGAACACATTCCACCAATTGTATGGCGCTGGATGTGGGGGCGGATTGGGTCATTGAACAAGGTTGGGGAAGAAAATTAACTTACGAAGAAGCTCTCGATATATTAGTTAAATCCGAGAAAGAGGGACTAGTGCATACAATAATGAACACATCCAGTATCCCAATTTTAATATGCAACTGTTGTCCTTGTCATTGTGGAATTTTAAATACCATCATTAAAACCAGAAATCCACGTGCTTGTGTGAAATCCAATTTTTATCCACAAATTGATCCCGAAAAATGCAAGACTTGCAATACATGTGTAAAAATGTGTCCCATGCAAGCAATGTTTCACCATTATCCTGTAAAAGAAGACCTAACAGACGAATATATTGAAATTATCGAGGAACAATGCATTGGATGCGGCGTTTGCGCCTCAAACTGCCCCAAAGAAGCCATAACGCTGATAAAAGTGAGAGATAATATACCACCTGAAAATATTTTTGCACTATTCGAAAAAAGCGAAGCAGACAGACTCTTTTAACCCTAGAATTTTACTCAAGTTGATTTCTATACCTTCCCTGGCGATAAAATCTTGAGGATATCACAGAAGGGCATTGATCATTGGAACAATTCGGTAATGTGAAAATAATCAATGGGAAATTTAAATCAAAATTTCCTTACTGCCGATCTATTTTTATTGATGATAAAATTAAAGCAATTATTGATCCGGGATCAAATAAAGAAGTTTTTTTAAGTTTATTGAAAAATAATAAAATATAACAAAATTAATAAAATTGAGTACCTAAATATATAGATTTAGCAGTCGTGGAGAGCAGTCGTCATTGCTTCATACAATATATATAGTTGAGAAAAAAAGTGGAAGGGCGATTTTTTCCAAATCATATGAATTTAAGATAGATGAAACACTGATTTCTGGGTTTTTGAGTGCGCTGTACGGATTTGCTCAAGCGGAATTAGATGAAAAAAGCGGCGTTGATAACATCGACATGTCGGGCAATCGCTTTGTCTATGTGGATAATGCGGGCTTACTCTACATTGGCTGTGCGGATAAAAATGACAGTGCTGAAATGCTCCACGAACAGCTCGATGTCATCAAGGACAGCTTTAAACCAGCATTTAATATTCCAGAAGAGGGCGGCTTTGATAAGCTGAACTGGGATGGCAATGTCACGACCTTTAGACCCTTTGAAGAAACCCTTGATATGATCGTTCAACAATGGGAACAAGCGAAAAAAGTTGCCAAATCCGCGTTTATGATGGATATGATTGATGTATATCAAAGTATATTACAAGCATTAGCACAGTTTCCAGAATACTACCGGTTGAAGGTCGTTTCTGGAGCTGGGGATGAGTTAGATATTTCAAAGATGTTATTTGAAGATGGCACTGCCGATATGATGACACTCGCCGAAATAGATGAAAATAATATCCGGGAAAACCTTAATAGCATTGTGGAACGGTTCGTCACTTTGCTAAAAAGTAGTATGGATAAGGATACTTTTCTAAAACGGCTCCAACAATTCGTTTTCCCTTTCGTTAAAAAGGATTTTGCCCGCATAAAGGAAGCAAAAGCGGATGAATTTTTCATCAAGCTCTTTTTGTAAATCGCTCCAAAAACTTCTCTTAGGAGGTTATTTTCGCTAGATGAGTAAAAAATTAACATCGATCATCAAAAAGTTTAAAAAATATGCGGAAATTACCGAAATTGGAGGAATAGCAAGGCGTTATTTTATAATAAATGCCTTTGATGGAGCCTTAACCACACTTGGAATCATTTTTGGATTTTTTTTAGCACATCTGAATGATTTTCATGTTATTGTTATAACGGTTTTAGCAGGAGCTTTGGCTATGGGCATTTCGGGAGTTTGGGGCGCCTATTTAGCCGAAAGAGCCGAAAGACTTCGCAAAATAAAAGAACTTGAACGCACTTTGAAAACGGATTTATCGCAGTCTGAAATTGTGAGGGCCTCCAAGTTTGCGACTATCTTTTTGGCAATCATTGATGGGATTTCACCAGTACTGGCATCAATTATTGGTATAAGTCCATTTTTGTTTTTCTTAGAAAGTAGTTCGGAGATTTTTAATATGCTATTTTACAGCTCAATCGGAATAAATTTATCTATGCTCTTTCTATTGGGCATATTCCTTGGGAAAATTTCTCAGGAAAATATATTTAAGATGGGCTTCGAAGTGGTTTTGATGGGCATTGTTGTTGTACTTATTCTACTTTTAATCAATCTTATTTAACTTGTAAGCTATTTGTCTTCGGCCTAAGCCCCAAATTTTTTAGTTTTATCCATATAATCCAATAGAATCGGGATAATATCGTTGCCATGTATCCGATTGAGCATCCCTTTCCGCGCTTCGCGCTCTGTAAATAATTGCACCTCATCATGGAAAATCGATTGTCCGTAAATCACAAGCGGGGGTGGGTCGGCAGTGTGTTCCCCTAATTCAGTACATGTAGTATGATCGGATAAAATCACCAGCAACGCATCTTCGGGGAGATTATCAAAGACCCAGCCTATCATATCATCTATCCGTTCTAGACATTCAATTTTTTCTTTCAGTTTTTTATCATGTGAGACTTCATCAGTTCCTTCTATGTGTACTAAAACAAAGTCGTAGTTTGGTAAAATTTCTATGGCTTTTTTTCCTTTAGCCATAAAATCCGAATCGATATAGCCTGTTGCGCCTGGAACATTGATAATATCCATTCCCATAAGGGCACCAAGCCCCTTAATGAGACCTATCCCAGCGATGCAAGCACCTTTTAACTTCCATTTCTCATAGAAATTCTCCAGTATTGGAGTTTTCCCAGCCCCTCGGGGCATGATTAAGTTTGCCGGAGGTAATCCATTCTCTCGCCGCTCTACGTTCACTGGATGCTCATTCAACACTTGATAAGATTTTTGTACGAATTCATTCACTAATTTACTCATTTTAATGGAATCAGGCTGCCCATCATTTGAAATTGATTCGAGGATTTTGGCACCTTCTTTCCAAGGATCGGTATCACTGATATTTGCCGAGATTCCCTTGCCTCGAAAGTGCAACACGCAGCGATAATCCGCCGAATTCTTAAATGTGAATTTAATTTTCGGATCTGAGAGTTTGATTTGTTTATTTAATGCCGATTCAAGTGCATCAGTTCCTTCGCGAACGTAATCGGCGGTTCTGTTTAGAAGAATCAAATTCTCATCAACCGTGCAGTAATTGCACCGTAGCGAAACATCGCCTTCCTGTAATTTAATGCCTGTCCCCGCGACTTCGAGCGGCCCTCGACCGGTGTAAATTTGATAGGGATCATACCCTAATATCGAGCTTATCGCGGTATCAGAACCCGCCCGCCGACCGGGTGCGTTTAATGGATCGAAAATGCCAGATATCCCGTTCTGCGCAACCCGGTGTAGATTGGGGATATTGGCGACTTCCAGGACGGTTTTCCCATTCAATTGTTTGATGGGTCTGTCTGCAACACCATCAATAATAATCATGATCGCATGCATTCTTCATCATCTCAGTGTATAATATAGATTGAAATTCTATAGGGATGTTGTGCAAAACTGATTAAGTAAATATTTTTTAAATGAGTCATAATCTTTTTTGATATTCACGTAAATTTCTTCTTTCTCTTGCATTTCTTTGAGAATGGGGGGTATTTCAGGATTAATCCCCAAAATTTTCTGAATTTCATCTGGAAATTTTGCTGGATCAGCGGTTTCAAAGGTAATACATGGTAAATTTGTTTTGATCTTCTCTGTAAACTGCATTAAACCGCCCCAACCAACCGCGCCATGAGGTTCTAGTATATATTTATATTTCTTGTAAACTTCAGCAATGATCGCCTTCGTTGTCTCGTCATTTATGCTGTAGCTATCCAAATCTTGACGCATTTGATCCAAATTGGGCATCTTCGAGATGTTACCCTCCTGATCCATGATGCCTCCGTAGAGATCAACGATTCTGGCGAAATTTGATGGGTGGCCCACATTCATAGCGTTACTTAAACAGTTGCGAGATGGAGTTATTTTTTGATATTCCCCAGATTCTAGGAAAATTGGCACTTCATCGTTTTCATTTACGGCGGCAATGAATTTTTTGATCGGAACTCCCATGTTTTTCGCAATAAAGCCCCCCATTAGGTTCCCAAAATTCCCAGAAGGCACGGATACAACAATCGGGTCGTAGGTTCCTGCTTGGATCTTCACTTCATTCACTCGGAAAAAGGCCCAAAAATAGTAAATGCTCTGGGGTAACAGCCGTCCTACGTTGATTGAATTGGCAGATGATAGATTTAAGTCCGTTAAGTCGGAATCCGCAAACGCCTTCTTCACAAGGGCTTGGCAGTCGTCGAACTTTCCATCAATCGCCATAGCAGTCACATTATCCCCTAGCGTAGTCATTTGCTTACGTTGTCTCTCCGAAACCTCATTGATCGGAAACAGGATTCCCACCTTAATATTATTCATTCCGTTAAATGCGGATGCAACCGCCCCACCGGTGTCCCCAGAGGTCGCAGTGAGAATCAATAACTCGCGATTCTCTTGTTTCGTATAGTATTGCATAAGCCTTGCCATGGCTCTTGCTGCAAAATCCTTGAAGGACGCGGTTGGTCCTTTATCCAAGCGTAACACATATTTATTCTTGTGAATTTTATCGAGCGGCACGGGAAAATTGTAGGCGTCCTCTGTGATGCTCTTCAACACATCTTTTGGAACTTGGTCACCGATTAGCCTTGAAAGAACGGCGTACGCTAATTCTGGATATTGAAGCTCAGCCATCGCGAGCAGTTCATCTTCTTCAAACCGTGGATATTCATCAGGCGTATATAACCCTTTATCTAAGGCTTGTCCAGTTAATAGTGCGGTCTTGAAATCGACCTCGGGTGTGCCATAATTTGTGGAATGGAATTTCAACATTTCAGGATCTTACCATTCGGTGATTTTGTTGATTAGTAAAATGATTTTATTTACTTAAATGATTTGAAAACTACAATGACAAGGTAAAAAAGGAGTATTAAAATTACTTTAGTAGTTTTAGACTCGCATAGGCGACAACATCGCTGCTATCACCAGTTACTTCACTGGAATTCCCATATCTCAAAAGGACGGCTTCTTTGGCGCCTAATGCAACCGCCGCCCTTATTACTGTCGAAGTGGACCCGTATCCGCACATGGAAATATTGTTCTGTCGGACCGTTTTATAGAGTAATTCCTCATCTAGGTTCAGAATCGCGTCAATTGCTTTCTGGTCTTTGTTTTTTGCACAGGTCGCGGATTCAAAATGTGTAAAATCAGTTGATGCTACCAAAACTACATTCATTTCTTTACATGCTTCAGCAATTGCATTCCCTATTGCCTGAAAATCCGCAAGCGTGCTGGAAGATATCATTATTGGCACAAATTCGATTTCTGGTCCATAGATGTATTGAAGGAATGGGAGCTGTATTTCTAAGGAATGCTCCGCTTGATGGGCGGATGGGGCATCTTGAATCTTTTTGGGGGTTATAGACAGTATTTTATTGGCGACCTCCGAATTTATTTTGGCAGTGCCTAATGGGGATCGCCAGCTGCCCTCGGATTGAGTGGAAGCAGCAGCCCGCATACCATATCCATGGTGATCTACGCCGCATATGATGAATAAATCGGGCCTTCCATCGAATGCAAGTTCTGCATACCCATACGCGGCAATGGCTGCGGAATACATATAGCCTGCATGTGGGCTTACAATCGCTACTATTTGGCGAGGCCCATCTTCTCGAATTTCGGGGATTATTTTTGGACCTCTCTTATCGGTTTTGAAAAAGCTTTCCAGCGTTTTCTTAAGCCCAGCTTCGGTCCCTTCATACCAGCTTCCTGCATACTTGGCTTCACGTATCAAAAAATCAACTCCCACAGAAATCTTATGTATTAAAATTAAGTCTAATTTTCTATTTAATAATTTAGTTTTATAAGAAATTGATACTCCAGAAAGATCTAAAAACTTCGAAAAGGGCTATAGAATATTAGTCGGCAATTGCTGAAAAAGAAAGAATTAAAGTTCGCTATTCATTAAAAAGGTGCCACACTGTCCGCAGAAAACGGCATCTTGAAGCGCTTCTTCCTGGCAGACTGGACATACACTCGGTGGTGTTTTACTTGTGATTTCCCGGTTCTTTTGAATAACAGGGGGTATTACATTTTCAGGTGGATTTTCTGGAGTTAAAATAATGTCTGCAATTACTTTAATCCGTCTCCTACCACAATCTCTGCAGATAAATTTAATTTTATGGAAGGAGCGAGCAGTCGATTTTGAATGCTTCCGGAACTGTTCCTCTAAAGGACCGCCGCAGATATCACAAATATTAATGGTTTCATGGATATACCATTTCCATTCCGCTAAATTAGCTTGTAAAAAAGTTTTCTTAATAATACTGTGATCCTGCGGGCATCTGGATATTATTATAAATTCATTCCGCTTTGGATTTTTAATAATCTTTATTATTACACAATGATTATAACAAACGGGACATGAAAGTTCCTCAAGATATTTATTAACGGCCTGAGTTACTTTTTTAAGGACTAAACTATTATTAATAACTTTATATTCTAGATTATCGCTCTGATGCCATTCTAAAACGCGCTCTACAATATTTTTAGGGAGGTACACATGGTAATACTGGCTCTTTCCCCGATTGATTTGCTGTAATTTCATTTCTTATACCACCTACTAAATTTTAGAATTACTGTGAATTTTCATATGAAAATAGCTTATAGTCCTTTATAAGATTTTGGAGAAAAATGCGGTTTTTTACTTTATCCATGATTTATTAGGAAATTGACTTAGTTTCAAGAATTTTGATGAAATCATCTTATCCTTAATAAATCTTTCCGAAAAAGGAGTTAATATCAAAAATAACCTCTTCTTCTTTTTCACATTGCTTGCACTTACAAAGCAATACATCATAATACTTATTAGCTTTTTCAATTAGTGACTGCATTATTACCTCTAAATTTCCGCCACACTCACAATTCATTTCGGCAATGATGGAATACTCTTCCGAAACACTATTGACAACCTTTGCATTTTCATAATCTCTGGACACTTCATTTTTCACCTTTTATATAATTTCAAGGAACGGGTTTTTTAAGATATAAGTAATATTTCTTATATATTCTATTCACAATGGATTATATGAGGATAGGTAATATGACCGAGGAATTGAAAATTTATTTAGTGCGCCATGCGAAAACGTTGTATAACGTAGAAGAACGATTTACAGGAACTACGGATGTAGATCTGCTGCCAGATTGGTTGCAAGTAACGCGATCGATAATTGAGAAGTTGCGAGGTAAAGAATTTCAAGTGGCATATCACACGCGATTGAAGCGATCTAAAATAACAATGCGTGAAATTATTGATTATCACCCAGAGATTGTTGAGGTTATAGAGGATAATCGTTTAATAGAAAGATCCTATGGCAGTTTACAAAAGCAGAAGCATGCAGATTTTATAGCAAAGTATGGAGAGGAACTCTTTAACGAATATCATCGATCCTACGAGGGAGTACCTCCTGGTGGGGAAAGTCTTAAAATGGTTGAAGTGCGGGTATTGGATTTCATTCAGGACTTACTTGAAAAGATGAAACGAGAAACAGTGAGTGTGGTAATTTGTGGGCATAGCAATGCGATGCGCCCTTTTCGCAGGTATTTCGAGGGGTTAACGATTGAGGAGATGATGGCCCTCGAAAATCCGTGGGATGAAGTTTTTGAGTATACAGTTCCTCTTGAATGATGTTATATTTATGGTTGAAATGTTTTAAGACGCTTAGTCGACATTAAGATCAAATTCATTAATTCTATAGCTCGAAAAGTTCCTAACGAACCGGTTATACAATCGAGTTCAGAAAATTGTTCGACTTTATCCACTCGCACGAAGGGTCCTTTCATTACAATAGGAATGGAATGGCCCGAATGTTCTCGCATTAATGCGGGTGTTGAGTGGTCAGATGTGACAATAATGGTATCGTCAGGTCCCATATTATCCAAAATATAAGGGAGACAAGCATCAATTTCCTCTATTATCTCTTTTTTCTTGAGGTAATCTCCATCTTCTCCTGCGATATCTGGGTCCTTAATATGTAATATCACGATATCGTGATCTTTAATCAATTCAGAGGCTGTTTGAAATTTGTCTCTTATTGTTAATTCAGCTCCTGTTTTTTGAGGTTCTTGAACTGGAATACCTAAAAATTTTGCAACACCTTTGTATAGAGGATAACTGCTTACGAATACAGGGTTTTTAAACTTATAACGATTCGTAAAGGATTCGTAAGCCTGAATTACACCTGCGCCTCTACTGATAATGGCATTTGCCTTCGTATTGTTACTGGCTAGTTCTTTTTGCGATGCTTGAATGAACCAATTCAAAAAATCGGCAGTTATTTTCGCTTTCTTATCATTAGATATGGGAGAAACCTTTAAAATAGTTCTCTCAGAGTCCTCAGGGTCGCTATCAGTTACTGAAGCAGAAGCGTTCTTCCCAGTTATGATCATGATGCCTCGATATCCCTTGGTGTGATGTATCTCATATTTTAGACCCCACGAGTTATCACACTTCAGATTTATAAGTCTTTCAAATAATGCTTTTGCTTCATTTCCGCTAAGCCGTCCGGCCCTTCGATCTGTAATGATTCCATTTTCAATAGTTGCAAAATTTAATCGGATAACCACTGCTCCTACGGGAATATTTAAATCGGCGCCCAAACCTTCTAGAGGACCACGTCCGGGATACCGATCTAATTCATAACCCAATAAAGCAAAATGAGCTATGCCCGACCCAACTGCGATATGTGGCTCAATAGTGGGGTAAATTATCCCACTTGCTCCATCCTGAGCTAATTTATCGAGATTTGGCTTATTTGCTGCACTTAAAGGTGTGCCCCCAAGTTCTTTCACATAAATATCGGGCATTCCATCCAAAATAATTAAAATAACTTTATAGTCCGATTCTACCACATGATTTTTATAAAAGGCATCCCAATCTTTCATCGATTTTGTATAAAGTGCTGTGTTATATAAAAATCTAGGTAATCACGTAGTTCAAAAGATGTGAAATGGGAAATGCCCGCTCTTGGGGAGACCTATCTCAGGAATCTGCCATTGGAGCCTTCGGACCTCCAAGGTTTTCTGGAGGAAATGAGAACAGTTTTTGCGGGAGAACCAAATATCCTCAAAGTTCCAAAGAATCCCTGCATTTTCGTTGGGGATACGCACGGCGATTTAGAAGCCTCTATGAAAGTTGTCGAGAAATTCTTACCAGACGAAAATAATATTCTGATTTTTTTAGGGGATTATGTAGATCGAGGAAATTTCCAACTAGAGAATGTCTTATTTTTATTCCGGCTGAAACAGGATTATCCCAACCGGATCATTCTGCTGCGGGGAAATCACGAAGAGGAGGAAATGAATAAATCCTATGGATTTCATGATTTACTATATATGAAATATATGGGAAAATCGTATGAGATATTCCAGCAATTTCAGCAGACTTTTGCGCAACTACCGTTCTGCATTTTAACTTGGAATCGAATTTTCGGACTGCATGGGGGTATCCCAATTTCAATGGAAGGAGAAGTAATTAGCCTCAAAGAAATCGAACAGGTAAAAAGAGGGCTTACGCACCTAGAACAATTTGATCCCATTACCGCACAGCTGCTTTGGAATGATCCCCGAGAAATCCACGGAACCGCGCCAAGTGATCGAGGCATTGGATTTTTCTATGGACAAGATAAATTTGAAGAATTTATTTTGTTCAATAAAATTGATCTAGTAATTCGATCCCACGAAGTCTTTCAAGAAGGTTATAAAGTCTTTTTTAATGGACAGTTAATTTCAATCTTTTCTGCTTCAAATTATATATACAATCAAAGAATTCTGGCAAAAATTGCAATATTGGATACTGAGGGGAATGTTAAATTGATGAGCATATTTTAAGGGATTCATTTTTTTTCTAGTTTTAGGGAAATAACTCATTTTTCATAATAAGCTAAAAATTCTAATAATTGAATTCATTATAAATGAGTAATGAACCATTAACGATTACTAAGGAATTTTATGAAAGTCATTCAATCGGAAGTTTCAGAGACGGAATATAAGATTATTGAAAATTATGTAAAGACCCGAAAAATATCAATAAGGAAATTAATAAAAGAGGCTGTTTTAGAAAAGATAATGGGGAATGAAATATCATCCGATGATTCCTTATTCGATGATCCGGGAGAAATTATAGGATTTGAAGATGGATCGGTGAATCATGATAAATATTTATCAGGGGAGAGAATATGATTTTCATAGATACAAGCGCCTTTCATGCGATATATGTAAAAAATGATAAGAATCATTGTTCTGCTTCTCTTATTGGACTGGCGATGTTAGACAGTTCAGACCAACGGAGGTTCTTGTTGAAAGGATTTTTGAACTTCAGAAGTTTCGGGAAATCTAAATTTTTCAATTTTAAAAAAATTTTTGAATCAATTAATTAGGATTTCGATGTGACATGTTCAATTTAGGGCTCGTATCTAAAATCTATTGGTTTTGGGGGAAAAGCACAACAATCTACAATCTTTCTAATCTTCTAACATATTTAGGAAAGGAACAATGTTTACGAGAACGGTTGATCTCTCAATTGAATTTGAAAGCAAGGTCCACCGTATTGGATTTGGCGTGTGGAAATGGATCTAATTTTAAATTAATTGAAAAATATATTGGAAAGAGGGGGCATTTGTATGGATTTGATTATTCGTACCAAATGCTTAGTAGTGCCAAAAAACGAGCAGAACAGCATTTTTGGGATAATATATATTTAAAGCAGGGCGATGCTGCAGAATTACCCTATAACGATAATAACTTTGATGCAGTTTTATCAACTTTGGGCATTAGTGCAATTCCTGAATTTAAATCCGCCCTGGATCAATCATATCGCATATTACGGGAGGGCGGGAAAATGGGCATTCTCGATGCCCAACTCTTTGAAGGAAAGTGGCGCATTTTCAATCTCCCCATAAAAATTATTTATTCAATTGGTGCAGCGTGGGATTATACTAAAAATATTATTGGGGAATTTAAAACGCGCTTTAAAAACGTGCAACTTGAGAAATATAATGGAGGCACGATGTACATCTTAATCGGGCAAAAGTGAGGTATGAAGTATGACCGTTATAGAAGAGAAATCTATCATTAAAGCCCCTACAGAACAAGTCTGGAATTTTATAACTGAGCCAGACAATTTTTCGAAATACATTTTGGGATATATTGAAGGTAAAATATTATCCGCGAATAAGACCGGAATGAATTCGGAGTTTGAGTGGTATACAAAATTTTGGGGACGCAAATTCAAATCAGTTGAAAAAGTGACTGAATGGATCGAAAATCAGAAAGTTGCCTATCATGGCTACCTTTCAGGAGCAAAATTCTGGTCACAAATGGCAGTTAATAAGGTCGATTCACATACAGAACTTACCGTTACAATAAACTACAAAATGCCTTATTTTATTTTAGGATCATTGCTTAATCTTTTATATTTTAAACGTCGAGTACGTAAAGAAGTCAAATACTCTTTACAAAAAATAAAACAATTTTTGGATCTTAATTAACCACTAATTATAGAGCTGGTTTTCTTTTTCTTTCTTCTTCTTCGTAAGCCTGCTACAGTTTCAATCGATTCATTAACATTTAAACAATTTAAAAAAACCTTAAGTCTGGAGTTAGAAAAATGGAAATTTTTCTCGATATTTCATACTTTCTGCCTCTTATGAAAGTTCAAATTAAACATATTCCCGCGAATGTTCTACAAGATTTGATCATAAGGAGAGAATTAAATAGAGATTATGTTCTAGGCGGAAATAAAGCCTTCAATACCTACAAGAGAAAAAATAAGTTTAATTCCGAAGAATAACAGTGAAATCAATACGAAGAACATTGTAACCAGAAGTATATAACTTGTTAATGAAATAATGGATATCCTTTTCCGAGAAATTACTCGATTTGTACATTGACTGATGCCATTACTAAATATTTTAAGACAAATGACTAAAGAGGGGATACTAACCATTACTATAATAAATAGATTGGTTATAAATTCTCTAATAAGTAAAGAAACTTCATTATAAACAAAAAGTATAGATCCTGAGCCAACGAAAAGTCGATGTATTGCATCTTTGAAGCTGTTTGCAGTTGTAAAATATAAGAGGAAAAATGAAAACACCAAAACAGGGATAAACCAAATAATACTGGTAATTGAAATTGTATTAATTTGCGTCTCATCTATGTTTAGGTGATGATTTGCAAGTGCTATTTTGATTTGAGATCTATTCAATTTGGTGTAAATTTTTATCGCTACTACGCTACACACAAATGTTAAGGGGGGTCCAGCAATTAGAAGAAAGAGTTTCGCACTATTTAGAATATCAATTAAACTTTGAGATTTATCCTCGTAATATTGTATATGATAATTTACCATCGATAGAATATCAAATATTAAAATGAGAAAGAAAATAACCATTATACATGAAACCAGGAGAATAACTGTTCGATTTAGGAATTTTCCTTTATTATTAAGGGGATCTTCATAAAGGAGTTGATCTTGAGTTTGATAAGGGTGTATAAAAATCATCTTTATTAGACTGAATTTTGATAAATCTTTTTTTCCTGGTTCTTTTTGATTTTGTTTCCCCTTTATAGATGCATTAGATTTGTTCTTTAAAGAATAGTAAATAAAACATATTAATACTAGTCCAAGAAGAGAGACATTAAAAATAAGGAGCAAGAACAATTCGGGAGCATTATTAAACGCATTATAATCAGTATAAATCCCTTTTGCATTGCCTATAACCATGCTAAAGTAGGGAGAGGAGATACTATAAGATAAGCCATATGATGCTTCTTTAAGTTGACCGGAATTATCAATTAGTATTGTATTTGATGCTTCTGTATTAATTGTCCAGTCATGATATTGTACACCAAATCCGGGATACCCGGGATTATTGACAAGATAGGCGCCATAAGCCCAGATTTCAAAACTATTTTCATCATAATGAACATGACTTTGAAGATAATTTTTACAACTAAATGAGAGAAATAGCCCATTAGGTCGATCTATTGAGCGTAAAAACGCCATTCCGGATTCTTTCCATATCTCTTTTCTTGTTTCAAATGGTGTTGCCCGAATAGTCTCATTTATATTATAACACAGAAGACGTCTGAAGCTTGTAACATCTCCATCCAAATAATTGTAATAAGAAGTTGTTATAAATTTGTATTGATTATTTATTTGTCTCTGTTCCCAGATGTATTGATAATTCTGAGCTCTTTCGGGGTAAGTATCATTAATGTTTGCTGCAACAATTAAGAGGGATTCTTGGAGTCTTGAAGAAAAAGTGCAATCTTCATATAACGAAGGCATCCCAAGAGGCCCCAGCGTTTTAGACATAAAATCGAAGGTGGCGAGCAGCTGAGGATCAATAAATAAATTGTATCCACCAAGATGTTTCAAACCGGTAGCAAAGTTTAGCATCTCATCTATTGCAAAAGAATTATAACTGTATCCTTCATAAGATCCTCCATCTGCTGGATTATTTGTATAAAAGTAGATTAGAATGGTTTCAATTGCTCTATTAACCATGGAAATATTCTTTAATACTAATCCAGCAACACCTAAAGCACCAGCATCCACTACTCTATGATTATTTTCAGAATATAAATCCATCAGCATTAATGGTCCTGCATGATTATTAAGAAGATTATATATCTCTATTCGGTCTGCAACTGATAAATTATTATAAATCATATCAAATACTATCGAATACGCTTGTACTGCATAAGCTCTTCTTAAATCTTGGGAATAATGGTTAACGGAGCCCATGGCCTTTAAAAACTCAATTAATCTGTTTAAATAAGTGGTCCCTCCATCTATAACATATCTCAATGCCAATTTATATACATAGTTATATCTTATTTCAGGATCATAGTCTGTTGCATTGGTGATCGCATCTACCCCAGCAATATAAGAGGAATACCAGTCACTCCAATTTTTGAGGGGATCATAAAACTTGGTTTTCAGATTTGGTAAATCTGCTTGAGAATATAAAATGTAGGGATGTTCCAAACTTTGGATTAAACTAATATTAAAGCCCCATGCTGTTATTTCAGGCATAATTCTCATTGTGGAAGGGTCCCTTAACGGGTCGTATTCAGAACTATACGTTCCATCGATTGTACTTATTACAAAAGAACAGGAGTTATTAAGCACTAACGAGACGATTGATCCCTCTTGTGTATAAGTATGATTCACTCCATCAATTTTAACAGTCTTAACCTGGAAAGGAACATAGTATTTTACAGTAATTCCCTTTCCTGCATCCATTTTAATGCAACCCGATATTTGAGTGGAGTTATCATATGTTGTTAAAATATAATCTAAACAGGAATCACTTTCGAGATAATTTATATTGTTATGGCTTAGATATTCAGCGTTTTGAAGATAATAATACTTTAAATTATTGGTAACATTAAAATTAATGAAAAACAATTCTCCGGTAAAATTTACCCCTATCTCCGCGAAATTTCTTTCAATTTTACTTTTAGAATAAAAAAGATAGTCAGAGGGACCGATTTTTTTAAGTCCAGAATCGAATATCACAATTTCTGGAAAAATTTGAGTAGGATCTGTATCATTCTTTGGAAACAAAACGGTAGCCATAATCGGATTTTCTGATCCGGAATAGCAGGCTTTAATATAAGGACAATATAAATCATCATATGGATATGGTTCATTATATTGTGAGGGTAAGAACACTCCCATTTTTTCTTTTATAGTTTTTATTGGCTCGAGAAATGTAACATTCAATGAGATGTTATCTGGTGATATATAAGATCCTACTGTCGAGGTGACTGAGTGAAAATTAGAGGATATAGTCAGATTCCCTCGCATATGTAATACCCAGTCGATATCATATTTTTGAGCCTCCCGTGATAATTCATCAATAAGAATGAAGTATCCAGGAGATTGATCATCAGGTTTAATGAATAAGATTTGGCGACTGAATCCGCCATAATTAGGGAAAACTTGAGTAGATGTTATTAATAGAATTATATTTATAACAAAAAAAGAGCAAAGAAAGATTCCAAACAGTTTGATTCTTCTTGACATTTCAACCATATTTAATGAATCTATTATTCTAGAAGATCTGATTTAAGGAACTAAACCCCAATTTTCAAATCTTTCAATAAGCTTCCTAATATATTCTTTGATAATCACAAAAGTTTCCTCATAGGGACTCAGAGCATCATTAAAATCTATCCTATTCTTACCTAAATGGCTAATTGTCCATAAATTGAAAAAATATATATTTAAATCTGTTCATTAATAGTGAACAATTCTGTTCATTACTAATGAAAAGATAAAGAATGAATCAAGGATATAAAAAAGTATGATATTAAAGGAAACGCTAAGGCAAGTAGTTAAATCACAGAGATCAGACCTGTCATTAATTGAATATGGGGTCGAACGGGAAAAATTGAATGAGGTGGACTTAAATATACCGTATGCGTTAGTAATATCGGGGGTTAGAAGGTGTGGTAAAAGCACCTTTCTGAGGCAATTGCTCGAAAAAACGGGTAATGCGTATTATTTTAATTTTGAGGATACACGTATTACAGGCTTTGAAGTGGAGGATTTTCAAAAACTGAATGAGACTTTAGTTGATGAATATGGAGATTATCAGTTTTATTTTTTCGATGAGATACAAAATGCACCGAAATGGGAAATTTTTATACGATCTTTGTTGGATAAAAAGAAGAAAATTGTAATAACAGGCTCAAATGCATCATTGCTCAGTAAAGAGTTAGGTACTCGCCTTACTGGGAGGCATCTGAGGTACGAACTCTTTCCTTTTTCGTTCAAAGAATTGCTGGCATTTACCGAGCGAACCCCGAATATAGATTCCTTTGAGGAATATTTCAATAAAGGGGGGTTTCCGGAGTATCTCAAATATGACAAAGCCGAAATACTCCAAGAATTATTGAATGATATTATTGCACGGGATATTATTGTAAGACATAAACTCAGAGATTCAAAAATAGTTAAAGAAATGGCCCTTTATTTATTATCAAATATCGGAAAAGAATTTTCTTATAATGGTTTAAAGAAATTATTCGGGCTGGGCTCAACGAATAGCGCACTGTCTTATGTTTCCTATTTTGAGGATAGCTATCTTATGTTTACTATTCCAAAATTTGATTATTCCCTGAAAAAGCAACTGGTGAATCCCAAAAAAGTTTATTCCATTGATAACGGTTTATCGAATGTGAATTCGGCTTCATTCTCCACAGATAGAGGTCAAATGTTAGAAAATATTGTTTTTTTGCATTTAAGAAGAAATCATCGCGATATTTTTTATTTTAAGGAAAAAAATGAATGTGATTTCCTGGTTAAAGAAAGAAACGCGATAATATCAGCATTCCAAGTCTGCTATGCCTTGCATGAGGAAAATAAAAAGAGAGAACTTGATGGATTATTAGAACCATTGATTGAGTTTAACTTGGAAGAGGGATTAATATTGACTTATAATCAAGCGGATGAATTTCAATTAGATAACAAGAAAATAGTCGTAAAACCTGTATGGAAATGGCTCATTGAAAAGTGATCAACCTAATATCTAATTTGATTCTTGAATTACAAGTTAGAAATCAATTTTAAATCCTTTTTCTATTCAAAATCTTATTTATGTGTTTTAAACATACGTTTTACTCTTGGCAGGTCTTTCGGATTATGAATGGCTAACTGAGAAGTTTAAATAGGATGTTACTTTTTAAATTTTTAAGTCAAAGTACATCCGATTTCTATCAGGTTGTGGCTCAACCAGTAGAAAACTATGTTTTTTATAAAAATCAATCGCATTATCAAAGGCTTCGCAATAAATTATTCTACAAGCTGCATAATCATTGATTCTATTAGCTAGGGAAATAGAATGTTTTATTAATAAGGATCCTAATCCTTTGCCTTGAAATTGAATGTCGACACCTAATTGACCTACACAAATTCCAGGAACTCGAAATGATTGCGTTTGATCTGGAAGTTCCAAGTAATAATGAGAACAAAAAAGGGCGGAATAGGCAATCACTCGGTTTTTGATTTGGATTGCGTAAATTTTTGTTATTTTATCCCTTTCTTGGGCAAATGCTTTTTCTTTTAGGAATTTATTGACCTCGTCGTTTCCACAATTAAAATCCTTGAGAATAAGCCCCTTATAAAACGGGGTAATAGAGGGTCTAACCATTTTGGATTCCACATCATAATTCAACATCAATCTCTGTTGGATTATTAGGGTCAGGGAAAAGATACAATGCCTCTTTAATGATTTTTCCTCTTTTAGGATCTATAGGGGGGTTTTTAAGTAGATTATAGAAGTGGACCGCAGCGGATCCTGTAATTTTCTCTTCTAGCAATTTTATATTCTTGGAATTTAAATCTTCATTCTTAAGTTCATTTACCCGAGTAGGTTCTTTACTTTTATGTACCATTTAATAATCGCCAACAAATTTGATTTTTTGAGTGAACAACAATCAATCTTTTTTATCAAATCTTTTCTTAAAATTTTTCTGAAAGAATCTACAATAAATTTGTTCTTCTTTGTAATTTAAACTACTCATATTTCAAAGAAATATTAAGAAAAAAAGTGGAGTCATAGTTTCTCATTTTGGACCGAACAGTTTCAAAAAATCAAAAACTTTTAAATAGATTGCTACTAGAAAAATTTCATTATTGAGGTATGGTTTATGAGTGATTACGTTCATCAATAATACTAATTTTCAACCGAGAAATACCTCAGTAGATATGCTCAAGAATCTGCTTTTGTGGGAATTAGTAAAAAATTGGAACGTAGGTGGTTTTACATGGCAAAAGATGTACGGAAATTAAAGTTTGTGATTCCGAAAGGGTCGTTAGAAGAAGGGACAATGGCGTTACTACGCCAAGCAGGGTATAAAATTGCGGGCGAAAAGCGTTCCTATCGACCGGGGATCAATGATGCGGAAATAGAGTTGAAAATTTTGAGACCCCAGGAAATCCCGACAATGGTGGCTCAAAATACCCATGATTTAGGGATAAGCGGGGAAGATTGGGTTTTAGAGAGCGCAGCGCAGGTAACAAAATTAATGGATTTAGAGTATGGGCATGTACGCATTATCTTAGCTGTTCCTGAGGATTGGGCTCAGATAAACAGCCTATCCGATTTATTGAGGGACTGTGTTGCCAATAACAAACCATTACGCATTTTTACAGAGTACCTTTCTACCAGCGCTAAATATGTACAAAAGAATGAGACCTATCAGGAACTTTTTGGTGATAGTGATCCAGAAATAATTACGCCGTGGTATAAATCGGGAAATAATCCCTGGGTGAAAATAATCCTGTCTTTTGGGGCGACTGAAGCGAAACCACCTGAGGATGCCGAAGCAATTATTGATGTCATCGAAACGGGGACGACCTTAACGGCAAATAATCTGAAAATAATAGAAGAAGTAAGTCAATCAAATGCCTATCTGCTCGCGAACAAGGAAGCGCTGAAGGATCCCTGGAAAAAGGAGAAAATTAAGGATATCATGGTATTACTGAAGGGGGTCGTGGAAGGACGAGAAAAACTCCATATCTTTATGAATATCAAGAATGAAAATATAGAATGCTTACTGGATCGGCTGCCTGCCTTGAAACGCCCAACGATATCGCCGTTGGCGGGAATTGAAGGGTGGAGTGCGCTTAATACCATTATTCCCAAAGACCTCCTGCTAAAATTGATCCCCGATTTACGGAAGTATGCGCAGGGAATCGTCATCCTCGAACCGAGACAAATATTACCGTTCGATCTCCCGGAATTTAACAACATCGATTCAGAGGGAGAAGATACCTGATGATTAGAACGATAGATCTGGCGACTTTTAAAGAAAGCTTTCTTCAAAACCTGAAAAACCGGGGCGCAATCACATTTGAAGCAATTAAGAATGAAGTGCAGGACATTTTAGAGAATGTTAAGCAAAAAGGGGATCAGGCGTTAATTCAATACGAGAAAAAGTTTGATAAAGTCGATATTTCTGAAAATGATATCCGTGTTACTTCCGAAGAAATAGAGGACGCCTATAAGCAAGTAAGCTCGGATATTTTAGAGGCGATCAGGCAAATAATCAAGAATATTGCGGTATTTCATGAGGCGCAAAAGCGTGATTTATGGTTTATTGAAACGGTGAAGGGTGTCTCTGTAGGTCAGATCATGCGTCCCCTTGAACGAGTCGGTGTGTATATTCCTGGGGGAAAAGCCCTTTACCCTTCAACTGTATTAATGACCGTCGTTCCCGCAAAAATTGCCGGCGTCAAGGAAGTCATTTTATGCACGCCCCCTCGTCCTGATGGTTCAGTGCATCCTGTAATTTTAGTAGCAGCGCAAGAAGCAGGAGTGGATACCATTTATAAGGCTGGAGGCGTACAGGCTATTGGGGCCATGGCATTCGGAACTGAAACCATTCAAGCAGTAAATAAAATCGTTGGTCCTGGAAATAAATATGTCAACGCTGCAAAATTAATCGTTAGTATTTCGGTAGGGATCGATTTGCCAGCGGGTCCATCTGAAGTGCTGATTCTTGCTGATGAAACCAGTAATCCTAATTACATTGCAATTGACCTTCTCTCCCAAGCAGAACATGACGAAAATACCTATTGTATTTTGATTGCCACTTCAAAGAAACTAGTGAAAGCAGTCGAACAGGCTCTCAGCAAATTAACTGCGGAGCAACCGCGCAAGTTAATCATTGAAAAGGCATTAAAGGACAACGGCTACATTGTAGTAGTAGAAAACATTGCAGAAGCGATTAACCTTACTAATGAAATTGCCCCAGAACATTTAGAACTCCAAATCAAAGGGGCTGAATCCATTTTACCTCAGATTAACAATGCAGGTGCCATTTTTATAGGAGATAATTCACCAGTTCCAGTTGGAGATTACGCTGCGGGATCAAACCATGTGCTTCCAACTGGTGGAAGCGCCAAAACTTATTCGGGACTTTCTATCTTTAGTTTTATGAAACTTATCGATGTTACGAAATGCACCCTTGAAGGCATAAAAACGTTAGCACCATGGATCCAAGCTTTAGCAGAGATTGAAGGGCTAGAGGCTCATAATCAAGCCGTTCAGATGAGGTGTACGAAATGAAAATAGAGCAGCTAATCAGTAAGAATTTAAAAGGTTATGTCAAATACACATCAGGGCCAACAGTTTCTGATCTTAAAGAACGCCTAAATCTGAATGATCAAACCCTCATCAAGCTAGACGCCAATGAAAATGTATTCATCGAATCAGAATGGATTCGTGAAAGAATATACGAAGCGGTTCAATCCTGTGATGTAACGCGTTATCCCGATATCCTCTATTCGGATGCGCACGAAGCCTTAGGAAAATATCTCGGTATCAACCCCGAACAAATTCTGCTCGGTAATGGCTCTGATGATGTGCTCGATGTGATTGTACATGCATTTCTTGATAATACCAGCGAATTAATTAGTGCAGAGCCCACCTTCTTGATGTATGAGTTTTTCACGAAAATTTTAGGCGCAAAATACGTGACTACCCTAGTAGATGAGAATTTCGATGTCAATACGGATGAAATTTTAGCGAAGATCAATAATAAAACGAAAATAATTCTGCTCTCGTCCCCAAATAATCCTACTGGAAATCAGTTTTCTACTGAAAAACTGAAAACCATTGTCGAAAGCACCGACAGAATCGTCGTAATTGATGAAGCTTATGTCGATTTTGCGGACTACAATTTGCTTGATTGGATTACCCAGTATGACAATCTCATCATCACCCGCACCTTCAGCAAATCCTGGGGATTGGCGGGGCTGCGCGTTGGTTACGCAGTCAGTAATCCCGAAATAATCCAATTCCTTAAAAATGTTCAAAAACCATATACTTTAAACATCATAGGAGAGGCAATTATCCCTATTATCATTAATTCCATTAAATATATTGATGAAACTATTGAAGCAATTAAGAAAGAACGCAGCTGGCTTGAAGTAGCTTATCAAACGATAGAAAACTTAAAGGTTTATCCCTCGGTTACAAATTTCTTCCTCCTACGCATCTTGAAAAAGAATTTTACCATCAGCTCGCTCATAGAGCAATTGAACGCAAATGGAATTCTGATTCGGGACCAGAGCACTAAGCCACTCCTTCAGAATTGCGTGCGCATTACGATTGGCACTCATACTATGAATGAAAGTGTAATTGATGCGTTAAAAAAGATATTAGGTGAAAATTAATTGAAAGCAACTCCCAAAAAAACCATCCGGAAAGTATCTCTCAGTCGAAGTACTGCAGAGACAGAAGTCACCATCGAACTGAATTTAGATGGTACTGGCCAGGCAGATATTAAAACAGACATCAAATTTTTAACCCATATGCTTGAACTCTTGGCTAAACATTCTCAGATTGACCTCAAAATTGAATGTACGGGTGATCTGCAACATCATATCGTTGAAGATGTGGCGATTGTTCTAGGACAGGCGCTTCAGCAAGCCCTTGGTGAGAAACGCGGTATTAACAGATACGGCTTCGCCTATATCCCGATGGATGAATCTCTGGCACGATGCGCGCTCGATCTCGGAGGCCGGGCGTATCTTGTGAATAATATGAATCTTGAAACCGCCCAAGTCGAAGACATCCCGGTTTCACTCCTTGATCATTTCCTCGATACATTTGTGAAAAATGCAAATATCAATCTCCATTTAGAAACATTATACGGGCAAGATGATCACCATAAAGTCGAAGCCAATTTCAAAGCGCTGGCCCGCGCCCTCAGACAAGCCATTTCCCTAGAGTTGAAAGCAAGTGACCTCATTCCTAGCTCGAAAGGCGTGATTTGAACTAATTTAAATATTCCTTTTTTAATTAATTTTTTAATGACCTTTTCTTTTCTATCTCATTAAATTCTTATTTCCCTTAGAATAGCCCAATCGATTCTGAAAAGCCTAAAACTTGAGATAAATAAATTTAAATTGTTTAAAAAATCAAAGTAAACAAAACAAGTTCGAGTGATGAAAATGGAGAAAGGCGACATATTTGGAATAGTAGGAATGGTTCTGGGAATTGGTGCTGTCTCAGATCTAGTTATGTATTTTGTTATTACCACAGTTCCCTTATATACGAGTATGCTACCATACATGATGCCGATATTGATGCCAATGCTTTATGGTATTGTTATTGGAGGCGGTATCGTAGGAGTTATTCTGTCTATTATCGGTGTTGCAAAGAATGGATCGAAATTCGGAATTATTGGGATCATTACTTCGCCCTTAGCCGTGATTATATTCATTATAGTGATTCTTTAAACGCTACAATGATTGTATGTGGAAAAATTTTTTTTAAAATCTACTTTTTTTTCCTAAAAAAAGAGTATTATTTCCATTTGCTAATTTTATTTCACAATCGGACAGGTAATAACCAGAACCCCATTCTCTAATGTTGCCTCGGTCCTATTCGGGTCAATAATTTTAGGAAGCGGGATGATTTTATCCTCAATGTTCCGTTCCTCACCCGCAACTATCGCCTTCCCAGCGAGGAGAATTCGTTCCGGGGCACAATCCAAGTTAATGTCTTCTTTTGAGAAGCCCGGCACATCTAGCACGACCTGCACGGTATCATCATTAACTGTAAATTTTGGCACCGATAAGCGATACCCGAAGGCTTCAATCAATGAAGTCAGTTCTGTCAATTGCGAGATGCGATCTAGATCAATTCGTGACTCTAAACCGAGGGAATTGATTATTTTTCTGAGATTTTCAATGTTTTCTTTATGGATTCTATCAAGAAAAATGCGTGCATTTCCAACGCGTTTAGTAAGAAGTTCTTCAACTTTTTTCCGTACATCGGAGAATAGATCAAAAACCATTTCTGAACCCTCTTACTTGATTTTTACACGCACAATTTTTTCCTCATCCTTGATCGCAATAATTTGCGTATCAAGTGCCTGTAAAGTATCCTGTAAAATATCGCGAATTTTACTCAATAAACCATAGAATTCAGAGGAACTTTCTTCTGCCGGTTGCGATCGCACCATAGGTAGTGCATCAATCAAAGTTTTTACATGCGGTAGATGGTTCTGAAGGATGACCTCTTCCGAACGCAAAGTATTTATTCCATCCATTAAATCTCTGCCATAGTTAAAAATACTATCAATAAAAATAATCGTATCAATAAAATTCTGCAGGTATTCTTTTAATACGCCTTCGCCCAGTTCAGTGATTTGATAATATTTTCCTTCCTGTATTACATATCTTTTTTTAAATAGTCTATTTAAAACGGGATAAATCGTCCCCGATTGCGGTTCCCAGTTCTTGAACTGTTCCGAAATTTTATTGATAATGTCGACTCCTCGTAGCCGCCCTTCCTTCCTTAGGGTTAGAAGGATGAGATATTCTACCAAACTCGAAATTTTCGACTCTTTCTCAGGGAAAAGCAACATCTTTTTTTCACTTGAGGGGAGTTAGAATTAAGAAAAAAGAGAAAAATGGAGAAAAGAAAAAATTGGTTTATTGGGGTTCTTCTTCTTCTTTTACTTCAAAAAGACCCAATAGTTCTCGATAGTCATCGCCGAGGCCTGCGACATCCATGATGTCTTCAATCCGATCTTTCGTTTCAGGAATCCCTAAATCTTCCTGAATGCTCTTTATGCGTTCCTCATCAATGCCCATTTTTTCGAGGACTTCTCGCCCTTTCTTGCGTTTATCTGGGATATCGACACGCTCAATTAACTCTTTCACACGCGCCCATTGCTCGGTGATGCCTAAAATTTCCATGACGTTCTTGAATTTTTCAACGCGTTTCGAGAATTCTAATTCCTTCATTACGGACTTAATTTTTTCATCTAAATCTTTTAAGCCCAATGTTTCTCGAATTGAGTCCAAGCGCTCACCAACGGATTTGGTTGCGCCACCTTCTTCGCCTTCAGTACCGGAAACGAGATTCCGGATAGATTTTAAGGGCGCCATAAAAATATCTAAAATTGTCGATTTCTTTTCTTTATCTCCTTCTTTTGGAGCTTTTGGAGCTTTTGGCATTTTTCATTACCTCTTTTAATCTAACTTCACAATTTTTCTACAATTTTTTTTGTAGATTTCTAAGTAGAAAGTACTGACATCTACTATTTAAAGATATCTATAAGAAAAAGTCGATATCTACAGATTTGTTAACCTTGAAAATAAGAACCAATTTCATAATTATAGTAAGTAATAGTAAGGAGTTAACCAGAAATTAGTGAGTTTACTAAAAAATAAAAAAACGAATAACAAATCCTTCGGATTCATCTCCGCTTGAAAATTTTTTTATTCGAAATAAAAAAAATATAAAAAAGAAATTATAATTTATGCTAGTTGTAGCAAATAATAAATGGCGAATAAAGCTGCGAACTGGAGAGAGATGGTTCCAACGAGTTTTATCAAGATATGAATTGAAGGACCAGCTGTATCTTTCATCGGATCACCAACAGTATCTCCGGCTATGGCTGCATTGAGTGCTTCAATGGTTTCGGGTTTGCTCTTATCTTTCAGCTTCTTGCGCAACTTTTTGCTATTATCCAAGGCAGCGCCGCCGTTATTCAAGTATAAAGCCATCAGGACGCCCCCAACTGTGGCACCCATCAATAAGCCTCCTACGCCCATTGCCCCTAAGATTGCACCGACAATTATAGGTACTATGACAACCAGAACTCCTGGAATCACCATTTGTCTTAAGGCCGATTTCGTGGAAATATCTACACAGCGTGCATAGTCAGGTTTGGCTCCTTCGGCACCATCCATCAACCCGGGAACTTCTCGGAATTGCCTACGAATCTCGTTTATCATATCGTGCGCAGTATTACCAACAGCTCGCATCGCAAGACCGCTAAAAAGGAAGACTAGTACGACTCCAATGAACAATCCGACGATGATATGAATAGTCCGAAGTTCAAAAGTGAGACCGGGGTTCGCTTGTTGCGCCAATCCGACATAGGCTTCAAAGAGTAAGATAGCAGCTAGTGCAGCAGAACCTATAGCATAGCCTTTCGTATAAGCTTTCGTTGTATTCCCACATGCATCCAAGCGATCTGTTTCATCTCGGACGCTTTCTTCTAATTGTGCCATTTCCACGATACCGCCAGCGTTATCGGTAATAGGACCGAATCCGTCGAGAGCCAAGACAATGCCACAGACGCTTAACATACCCATGGTTGCGAGAGCCGTTGCGAAGATTCCGCCATTCATAGCGGTTAAACCTGCGAAACTGGAACCGTAATACCCTAAGAAAAAGGCGCCAAGTAAAGTGCCCACAATAATCACGACGGGGAGAGCTGTGCTCTCCATCCCGACTGACATCCCGTTTATTATTCCAGTGGCAGGTCCTGTTTCACAGGCTTTGGAGATACTTAGGACTGGACGATATCGCATATCTGTATAATAAAGCGTAACAACGCCGATTAAGACGGAAGCCAAAAGCCCTGTTAAAGCAGCGCCATAGAAAAACCAAGCCGATGCGCCTTGAAACATAAGCCAGCAAAGCAACGCAAAGAAGCCCGCCATAATAAGCGTTGTGATATACAAAGTCCGCACCAGAACATTCCAGGGTTCCTCTTCATTTTTTCCACGGAGGAAGAATTTACTCGCAATTGTTGCGATAAGTCCGGTTGATCTTGCGACCATTGGGAAAAGAAATGCAAATATGTTATAAGGCGGGAGTACGGTTACAAAGAGAAGTACTGCAAGAACCATTGTTGCTATGGTTTCACCTGTGATTGATTCAAATAGGTCTGCGCCTCTTCCAGCGATATCGCCTACATTGTCACCGACATTATCAGCAATGACGCCTGGGTTCCGCGGATCATCTTCAGGAATGCCTGCTTCTATCTTGCCCACTAAATCTGCGCCTACGTCAGCGGCTTTGGTAAAGATGCCACCGCCGAGTTGTGCGAATAAAGCCGCCGTGCTGGCCCCAAAAGCTAGCCCAATAATGCTGGCTTCTACATCCTTAATATCTGCAACAAAGGGTGCAATTACGAATAACATGATTACAACCGCAAGGAGGCTCAGACTGACGATGAGCAATCCGAGAATTAAACCACCATCGAAGGCAACTTTGAGTCCACCGATCATACCGCCCTCTTTGACTCTATTTGCGGCGCGGACATTTGCCATCGTGCTGGTATACATTGCAATATATCCTGAAAGCAGGGAGCATCCTATCCCGACGAGAAAAGCGACGAAGACAATCGAAAATTGGCCGCTGGCCCACTTGGAATAATCAAGCCCTAATGCTAGGCAAACTGCGATAATCGCCCCGATGATAATAATCGTTTTATACTGTCGTTTTAAATACGCATTTGCGCCCTCTCTGATATAGCTGGCAATTTCTGACATTTTGGGTGTGCCTTCCGCTAGTTTTTTAATTTTCATGATGATGTAAAATGCGAATGCAATCGAACCAATTGCTACTACCAAAATTAAGATAATGAAGGGAATAGTTTCGCCAATTAATATCTGATCTAAAGCTGACATCATTTTTCAACTCTTTTAATTGTTGATAGTTACAATCAAAATGTTATTTTATAAAAGTCTTTATGCTTTCATAAATTTTAAAAAAAATGAGGCATTGGAAAAGCCGGGAAAAGAAGAATGAATGATTATAAGGATTGAAAGAATTGAGAAAATTGAAACGATATGGAATTGAACTGCATCTTAATTCTTTGAAAGAGCCGTTTTAGGGACAGTTTTCTCCAATTATTTTCAGAATTTCCACTTGGTCGGAGTCTAATTCTTTTTTCCTTAATATATTTCAGTGGAGGCACTGTATAATGAATTTAAGAAGAAAATTTATATTAATTTCTTTGGATTACACGATCCAATGCAATTAATTCCAGCTATTGATCTCCAGAATGGAAAATGTGTGCGGCTGTTTAAGGGCATCAAAGACGAATCTACCATATATGCTGATGATCCGCTCAAGATGCTTTTTTATTGGGAGGACTTGGGTGCAGATTTCATTCATATTATTGACTTGGATGCAGCTTTTGGTGTAAAGGATAACCGAGCCATCGTTAGACGCATGCTTAAAGTAGCAACGGCCCGGATTGAGGTCGGAGGGGGCATCCGGAATTTAAAAACTGCACGCGAGCTCTATTCCTTTGGGGTAGAACGGGTCATTCTCGGAACGGCTGCGGTGAAAGATGCATCTATTGTGTCTCAGTTGGCCGAAGAAATTGGGTCGCGCCATGTTATGGTGGCGCTCGATTACCGAGAAGACAAGGTTCTGATTAAAGGATGGGAAACAAGCACGGATCTGAATGTCTATCAAATTGGCAAAATCATGGAACAACAGAAGGTGGGCTCTATTCTATTTTCCTCAGCAGAGAGTGATGGGACCTTAGGCGGACCGGATATTCCGAGCATTCAGCAGATGACCGCAACGATTCACATTCCCATATTCGCGGCAGGGGGCATTGGGTCTCTGGAAGATGTTGAAAAAGTGGCAGAGACAAAAGCTGCTGGGCTTATAATCGGGAGAGCCCTATACGAGAAAAAGTTTTCGTATTCGGAAGTAATCCTACTCACTTTAAAAACGCAATCTCAAAAATTGGACTAACTATTAGAGATTAAATCATCTATTAAAATAAATTGATAACATTTCCTGTGTAATTAACCCAAATATATAGGGAATATTATCTCCACTTTTCGCTGAGGCTTCGATATAGCCTTGAACCCCCCATTCTTGAACCTTCGCTTCGGCTAATTCGCGCGGGATTTTTCGCTTATCCACCATGTCGGCCTTCAACCCCACAAGAATCATTTTTACGTCAGAGACGGCTTGCCGAATCAAATTAATCCACTCGGGCAATCGGTTGAAAGTATATTCTTGGGTGAGGTCAAAAGCTAGGATAGCGCCATTAGCGCCATTGCAGTAACCAGGAAGTATGAATCTGAAACGCTCTTCGCCTCCGAAGTCCCAGATCTGTAAGGTAACCAATTCTTCACCATATTTAGTGGTGGCCTTCACCTTGACAGCAGAGAAATCCACGCCGATTGTCATCTTTGTCCCCTCCAAAAAAACACCCTTTGTAAAACGCATACAAAGTGCAGTTTTTCCTACTCCACCTTCTCCGGCAACTACAACTTTCAAGACGTACGGCATAGATTATCCTCGTTACACACGGTCCGTTTCATTCACAGTCTACTTATTCATACTAATATTACTTTGATCATATCAATTTATTATATATTGATGCGAATCCGTTTCAATTTTTCAACGAGACCTGTATTTCGGGTCGAATTTTAAATTACCAAATTCGGGACTAGATGAGGTTTATAAAAAGAATAGCGATTTTTCTTTAAAAATATAATTCTTAGTAAGTTGGAAATGAATGTATGTAGTGCTTAAGGGTGCCCAAATTGATCTGAGACGAAAGCATTATGAGGCACCCCTCCAATTTTTTAACATGAGCTGCAGAGTTCAGAGGGCGGCATCCAAAATTTTCATCGAAGTATAATTGCGTGGGATATGAGCACTTTGCGTGTAAAATGGGACTGCGAACACATCGAAGCCGTGGTAGATCAGTTAGATTTTTCAAAACTGAATGGTCTCGTGACCGTCATTACGCAGGATTGGCACACGAATGAAATTCTGATGTGCGCCTTTGCCAATCGGGACGCCATTCTCCAATCACTCACCACCGGACTGGCGACCTACTACAGTCGCAGCCAGAATAGACTCTGGCAAAAAGGTGAGACCTCCGGCCATATCCAAGAAATTAAAGAAATTTATATTGATTGTGATGATGATACCGTATTGTTCAAGGTAGAACAAAAAGTTGCCGCCTGTCATAAGGGGTATAGAAGTTGTTTTTATCGAAGATTAAATGAAAATGGCGAGTTAGATCTTGTTAGGGAAAAAGTCTTTGATCCATCCGAAGTTTATTAATCGCCTGAGATAAAAGTCTATTAAATAGATAGAAGAAAAGCTCTTTAGGATGTGCTTTCTTAGAATAGATTAGGTGTATGGAATGGTCACGGAAACAGAAATAGAGCAAGCCGCAAAATTAATCATGGAATCCAAAAATGTAATCGTGCTTACGGGTGCCGGAATCAGCACCGAATCCGGGATTCCCGATTTCCGTTCGCCTGGAACGGGCTTATGGACTAAAGTTGATCCATACGAATTTGGGACTGCGAGTAGTTTCCGGCAAAACCCCACCAATTTCTATGACCTCGCACGTGAGTTAGCCCCGAAGTTATTCTCTGCCCGCCCTAACCCTGGGCATAAGGCTCTAGCTAAACTTGAAAAGATGGGGTATATCAAGGTCATCATCACGCAAAACATTGACGATTTGCACCAGCGTGCTCACTCTAAAAAGATTGTAGAAGTGCATGGGAATCTTCGAGAGGCTTACTGTCAAAGCTGTGGAAAAATTGTTCCCATTTGGAGTGTTGTAGAAGATTTTTTTTCAGGCAAAGTTCCAACCTGTGAATGTGGTGGAATGCAGCGCCCAAATGTGGTAATGTTTGAAGAACAGCCTCACAATATTCCCGAATCTTTTAAACTGGCCGAAGAATGCGATCTTTTTATTGTAGTTGGCTCTTCCCTTGTAGTAATGCCAATTTGCTATGCTCCACAAATCGCCTTAAGCCATGGGGCTAAATTGATCATTATCAATTGGGGTGAGGCGGCTGGGACGGATCTAGATTCTCGGGCTACATTGGTTATTTATGGGAAAGCAGGGGAAGTTCTTCCAAAAATTGTTGAAAAAATAGAGCAATTAACGCAAACCGGAGAATAATTCTAAATAGGCTCCATAATCAATAATAATAATATCTTTTAAGATTGGATTTTATTCATATCAATTTTCAATTTCTATGGCTAAGTTATGGCGAAAAAGAAGTGGATAGTGAATTAGAAAAGAAAATCGAGCTAGCAGCAAAATTAATTAATAGATCCCGTAGGATAGTGGCACTAACGGGAGCCGGAATATCGACAGAGAGTGGAATTCCCGATTTTCGGGGCAAGGAGGGGTTATGGACAAAAGAGGATCCGATGAAGTGGGCGCACATTGACGCCTTTATGCGCGATCCGGCCGCATACTGGGCGCGTGCTATTGATCCAAAACGCAGCCTACATATTGAGGAGGCGCAACCAAACGAGGGCCATTATGGGCTTGTGGAATTAGAGCGAATGGGGAAACTAATTGCTGTGATTACGCAGAACGTGGATGGATTGCACCAAAAGGCAGGTAATTCGCATGTGATTGAATTACATGGAAATACCAATAGAGCTCATTGTTTAAAGTGTAATGCGCAATATGAGCGGGTAGATATTATTCAGCGGGTTAGGAAAGGTGAGAATCCGCCCCTTTGTAAAAAGCCCGGATGTACAGGACTTATCAAATCGAATTCTGTTCTTTTTGGTGAACCCCTCCCGGAGGATGCTATTCTTTACGCCTATCAATTAACGGAACTATGCGATTTAATGATTGTTTTAGGTAGCAGTTTGGTCGTATATCCGGCAGCCCATTTGCCCAACTCCGCTCGCGGTTGCGGCGCGAGTGTCATAATTATCAACATTGATGAAACGGATAAGGACTATCTCGCCGATATTGTGATCAATGGCGAGAAGATTGGGGATGTCCTCCCAAAAATCATTAAAAAATACAAGGAATTAGAGCCATTACAAGCCGCGGAGGAAATCGGGCCGTAATCCTATTTTTTGATCGAGGCCTAGTTGTATAGTGCTTAAAACTTTCGTTTTTTCCTGAGAAAGCACGCCGCCAATTGCGAGATAATTGGAAGCGTGGTTGCTTCGAAACACACATTTATCTAATTCGAGATTTTCCACCAGCACTTTCATTTCTTCGAGGATTTCATGTGGATTTAGGAGTTGGAATTCACCTTTTTGTGCATTTTGATGGAGCGGGGTTCCAGGGACTAGCATTAAAGTGAGTGCCCCTAAATAGGTAGGATTTATTTGACTACACGTCTCGCCTGTTAAATGGGCGTGTTCCTGCCATCGGGCTTTTCCCCCTAAACCGAGAATTATAGTAGCTGAGAGAGGTATTTCGCTTTCCATAACCATTTGCCCCGCTTTAACTTGCTCGGCGCTGGTAACCCCTTTATGGATATATTTTAGAGTTTCATCGTCCCCCGATTCGACGCCCATATAAATAATTCCAAGCCCTGCCTCCTTCAGCATCTTCAATTCATCCACTGATTTTTCTAAGATATCTTTCGCACAGCCATAAACGCCTATCCGCTCTAGATGTGGAAAGATTGCATAGGTAAATTCACAGAGATCTCGGAGGTCTTCGGTGGGCATAACCAAGGCATTACTATCAAGAAAGAACATTTTTTCGATATGGGCGCCGTAAATGGAGCGCGCCTCCGTGAGGTCCGCTTTAATTTCATCAATCGGGCGGATGGCGAATTCCTTTATTTTTTGCTTATTGAAAAGCCATGAGGCGCAAAAGGTGCAAGAAGCACGGGAACAACCGATTGTCGCTTGCACGAGCAGACTGTATGCTTCGCTCGGGGGTCTATATACAGGTTCAACATATTTCAAGCGAGTTCATCTCAATTAAAATCTCACATGTTTTCTGTTTTATTTATTACTCCAAATTTTTATTTATCCTTTTCATGAATTCGTAATCTGCGGAAACCATTAAGAATAATAAAATAAAAATGAAGGTAAAGATCTCAACAATTAATTTATAATAATGTAGTTAAATATTATTGTAAAAAGAGACCATAATAAGAGGGCAATTTTTCGAGCGCCTGTTAAAGAAAACTTAAACGACAATTGAGGAATGATAACAGAGTAGGATTAATAAAGAATAAATATAAAGGAATAATTAGTAAATAGGCGAAAGAAATGCAGTCTGGCGAGAAGATTCCGTATGTTTTCAAGATTTTGCTTTTAGGTGATGGGGCGGTTGGGAAAACAAGCCTGCTTCGGCGTTTTATAGATAATACCTTCGACCCAGATTATCAAAGCAGTATTGGCGTTCAATTCATGACAAGAGAAGTGCGGTTTGAGGATAAAAATGTTAAACTTGTTATCTGGGACATCGCAGGACAATCGAAACATACAACATATCGTCATCTCTACTATAAGGCGGCCAATGGCATAATTCTCGTTTATGATATCACTAGAGCTGATTCTTTTGAACATTTGCCTAGGTGGCTTGGTGATGCCATAGAAAGCACTGGTTCTGACATTAAAATCGCAGTGCTAGGAAATAAGGCAGACTTAACCCAATTTCGAGCTGTTAGAATAGAAGATGGGGATTATCTCGCAAGAAGCATCAATGCTGAAATATTTTCAGAAACAAGCGCCAAGTCTGGAGAAAATGTAGAAGCGGCATTTCTTGCTTTGGCAAAAGGATTAGTTGAAAGTAATAAAAAATTTGCTGATAATAGAGAAGATTGAACCATGAGTCTTGCAGAATTTGTTCGGGCAATTTTCATATTTGATAAAAGGTCAGGACGACCATTTGTTCGCAGGACATATGGGAATTTTCAAGCAGAACCCTTTTTAGTTATGGGATTTCTAAATGCCATTATGAAATTTTCTAAGGAAGTAGGAAAGTCCGATCTACGAATGATCGACCTACAAGATTTACGATTTTTCTTTTCAGAAAAGGAGAATGTAATAATCACGGCAATCACGCACAAGGCCGTTTCTGCCTTGGAATTAAAGTTTAAAATAAAAACAATCGAATCGCTCTTCATAGAACGATTTAAATCGGAAGAATTAGCAGACGTCGGGCGTGAAATTGAATATTTTGAGGACTTTATTCCCGTAATCGATGAAATCGTACGGGGGGAAGTGCGATTTCTTGATGAGGCGGCAAAAGAGAAAATGCAACAAGTTCTGGAAAATTTAGTTAGCGATGGAGATTTCACAGGTGCGGCGGTATTTTCCTTTAATGGTGTTATATTTGCAAGTGCGCTGACTGAGAAGCAGAAAGAGGTATTCCTAAAAATTTTTGATGGGATATTCTCTTCAGGGGTTAGCGGTATTTCACGAGTGATTATTGACACTTATGAATATTCTATATATAGTTCTGGTTTAGAAGAGGATTGTTTCTTAATGGTGTTTAGTTCCAGTAAACGATTTCAAGATTTAGATTTAGAGAAAATAAGCGAATTTATCTTGGAGCTCAACAGCCTTATTATTGAGAACTCCGTTTCCTAAAATAAATGATAGGTTTGAAAACGTCAGCTATTAC
>Ga0315279_10001855_pt1 | contig 33637 bp, 42 predicted proteins | sample YL17G06_20_MG_FD_203694 | JGI IMG/M metagenome (GOLD analysis project Ga0315279, IMG submission 203694) | Sediment microbial communities from Yellowstone Lake, YNP, Wyoming, USA - YL17G06_20 | ecosystem: Environmental > Aquatic > Freshwater > Lake > Sediment | place: USA: Wyoming | collected...
CGTCTTGCCGGTCTTCGATCCCTCGAGCATCTCCTCGTAGAGCTGCATCCGGGCGAGCAAAATAAGGTCCGCGTGCGCGTCGGGCATCCTCGCGATGGCCGGGTCCGCCGACAGCTTCCGTTTGATCGCTTCCGGATTCTCCGATAGAGAATCGGAGACGCACTCGATTACCTCAAACATCCCCTCCGCCCCATCCGCGGCCAACATCGCATCGCGATTCTTCGGGTCAGAGAACGCCCTCACCACCGATGCAAGGAAATTAATGTAGGTCGTCTGCTGCGTAGGCGGGTAAAAAATCAGGAACACAAGGTGCACCGGTTTGTGATCGACTGCCATGAAATCGATCCCGCCCGGAACGCGGCCCACGGCACAGGCCAGCATCTTGATCCCCGAAACGCGCGCATGCGGAACCGCGATCCCTTTGCCAATCCCCGTGCTCTCCGTGACCTCGCGCGCCACAACCTGATCCAGCGCAGGGGCCATCTCTTTCATCTTCTTGCGCTCAAACAGCAGATGCGTCAGTTCCTTAATCGCGTCTGATTTATTCGCTACAAGCATATGTGGGAGGATGCAGGATCTCGTGATGTACTTCGTCAATACCATCTCTCTTTGGCCCTCGAGAATCATGTGGCGTCCCTCACCATGCTCCGGCGTTTTCGACGACGCCGGGCAAAGGCTTCGGACCATCGCGACTCAATTCTAGCTAAGCCTGCCTGAAAACTCAAAGTCCGTGGTCCTCCGTCATGATTCGCCCCCGGCCGCAACAAACGGCCCCCCATCGGCTGTCTTGCCCGATGCCGAAGCCTTGCCGCTTTCTTACGCGAAAGCCGCCCGGCTACTCATACCAGACGCTCGCGACAACCACCGGCTCCATGTCTTGATGTTGCGAATGGCGCTCACTACCGAATACCTGCTTGATGAACTTCACCTGGACGTCGTGTTTGGCCAGCCATTCATTGATGTGCTCATCCATCTGCTTGAGCGTCTCGACGCTCACTTTACCCACAAACGTCTGAACTCGCATGGCCTGCTCCTCCTCAGCGTTGGCCCTTGGCCTCGCTTCCGGCACTGCCCTGCCACGAACTCCGATGCCGCGTACACTGCAACAGGGAGACGGCCCCTGTTCACGCGCTACTGCTGTGCCTCCCAATGCGAGAACACCACGCTTCGCATCGCCTGGATGGGCGCTCTGACGCCCGTCCAGGTCTCGAACTGGAGTGCAGCCTGATGGATGAGCATTTCGATTCCAGGCACTATCTTGCAGCCGGCTCTTTCCGCTTCCTGAACCAGCCGTGTCTTCGTGGGACGATACACCATGTCGAAAACCACGTGGTCGCGGGAAAGAAGCTCCTTAGGAACAGGGGTGTCATTCACGCTATTCGGGAACATCCCCAACGGCGTCCCGTTGATGATGACCTCATGCGCAACCATCGCCGCCGAAAGATCCTCCGGCAGTCGCCGTCCTTCCACAGCGGCCTTCGTTTTCTCCCGCAGATCGCGGACCAGCGAGTTCACCCGGCTCTGCGTCCGTCCCAGAATCGTGACTTGTGAACATGCCGTCATCTCCGCCACTGCGAACGCGGCCGAGCGAACAGCGCCCCCGGCACCAATGAACAGCACCCGCTTGCCATCGAGCGACACCCCGGCGTTCTCGATAGCGCGCAGAGCGCCGGGCCCGTCCGTCGTCGTACCGATCAGACGCCCCGACGCGTGGCACACCGTGTTCACCGCCCCGACGTGCTCCGCCATCGGATCGATCTCGTCCAAATGTTCCATCACAGCCAGCTTATGCGGGATCGTCACGCTCAAGCCCCGGAAGCTCGGCATCGCGCGCATTCCGGCCAGGCATGCCCGCACATCCTCGACCCGGAACGCCAGGTACACGAAGTTCAACCCCGCGGCTTCAAACGCCGCATTGTGGATCGCGGGAGACAACGAGTGCTCGATCGGGTTCCCGATCACGGCGCACAACTGCGTTTCGGCATCTATTGTGCGCCTGGCGCACGACTCATCAATTACTCGCATGGCAACGCCTACCCCAAAGTATCCGACATCCGCCGCCCGCCCAGGATATGCACGTGAAAATGTAAGACCACTTGGCCGCCCCACGCCCCGCAGTTGATTGCCAAGCGGAACCCATTCTCCGCGAGCCCCTCCTGAACGGCGATCTCATTGGCCTTGAGCAGCAACCGGCCCAGCAGCGCGCCATCTTCGGCCTTCGCATCCGTGATCTTCGCGATGTGTCTGCGCGGGATCAGCAGCACATGTGTCGGCGCAAGCGGATGAGTGTCTCGAAACGCGTAGAATTCCTCGTCCGAATATACCCCCGTTGAAGGAATCCGGCCCGCCGCGATCTTGCAGAAGATACAATCCTCAGCCATGTTCATCCTCCTCCCGAAAAACCGCCAAACGGAGCTTATCCGATTCCCCGAGAAAAAACAACGGGCGGGGAATCTTGATAGCTGGTAGGGTCGAGCTCCAGCTCGACCGAGCTCGGCATCGCCAGTCTGACCTGGTCTCGATGTGTGTGGACGGTCGAGCGGGAGTTCGACCCTACCAGTTCACGTGCGGGTACTGCGGCACTCGATGTATGGGCTTGGAATCCAGATCACGATGCACTAAAATCTCTGCGGAGTATCACGCTGCGTTCAATCGACAGACGAGAGGGAACCGCGATATGTGGCAAGCTGAGGATCGCATGGCCGCGATGTTGTACAAGCGTCCGAAACACATCCCGGTCGGCGTCGGTTTCCTCCCGGCCGCCTGGATGAAGCATCGTGAGGCCCTCGACGACCTCGTCAGGAGCTATCCAAACGTCTATAGCCCTCAGGAGGGCCCGCGCGACTATGATGCCGCCGGCGGCACATACGTCGCCGGGAACCACGTCGACGTGTGGGGCTGCGTCTGGAGCAACATCCGAGACGGGATGGAATCCATGGTTACCGGCCACCCGGCGCCAACGCGCAAAGCCGTACATTCGCTGAAACCACCCGCCGTTGACGCGGGGTTCCCGCACGGTTTCATGTACCTCCGCCTATGCGACCTGCGCGGCTTCGACGAAATGATGATCGATTTCGCCGAGGAACCGCCCGAATTGCGCATGCTCATCGACGTCGTCCTCGAGTATAACCTCCGGCAAATCGACAAGATCATCCGCGAAAGCGACCGAACTCCGCGGATTATCCACTTCGGCGACGACCTTGGCCTCCAGCACGGCCTGCCGATCAGTCCCGAGAAATGGCGCAAGCACCTCAAGCCCTGTTATGCCCGGATCTATCAGCGGTGCCGCGAAGTGGGCTGGTCGATCTACATGCATACGGACGGCCACATTATCGAGATCATCCCCGACCTCATTGACGTAGGCGTCAACATCGTCAACGCCCAAGTCCGCGCAAACGGCCTCGACAATCTCGTCGCCGCCTGCAAAGGCAAGGTGTGCGTATGTCTCGACCTCGACCGGCAGCTTTTTCCCTTCTGCAACCCGCAGGAGATCGACGCACACATCCGTGAGGCCGTCGAAAAGCTCGGATCGCCCGAGGGCGGCCTGTGGTTGGCCGCCGAATGCGGCCCCGACGTCCCGCTCGAAAACATCGAGGCAATCCTTGAGGCGCTGGACAAATACCGCTCGTTCTACAACTGACTCGGAGCGCGGAATGCCGCATGCTCACGGCGTGTTAAATATGCAAAACGTCCTGAAATGAGATCACAACCCGGCATAGGAGGTGTAGCCATGTACAAGGGAGGAACTATTCTGAAAGGGGCACAATTCTGCCTCGTTGGAGTGTTCGTCGTTGCGTTCGCGCTCACGAGTTGCTCATCCGGGGCGCAGATCAAGGCCCTGCCGATCGGAAGCGCCGTGCCCAGCTTCACTCTGAAGGACTTCAACGGGCAAGAGCATACTCTCGCGTCGCTCAAAGGCAAGATCGTCGTGCTGGACTTCTCCAGCATCGAATGTCCGTACTCGCGCGGCACCGATCCGTCGTGGGTCGAACTCGCAAACCAGTACGGACCCAAAGGGGTCCTTTTCTTCGGCATCGACAGCCACAAGAGCACGACGCCCGATCAACTGAAGCAGTACGCCACTGAGAACAAGATAACCTTCCCCGTGCTTAAGGACGTCAACAACACTTACGCTGATGCCGTCGGCGCCACGCGCACACCGGAGGTCTTCATCCTCGACAAGGATCAGAAACTTGCGTACCATGGCGCATTCGACGACCGCAAAGTGCCTGAAAAAGCGGGTGAAAACGCCTATGTCCGCAAGGCCCTTGATGACCTCCTGGCCGGAAATCCCGTGAAGACACAGGAAGTGGAGGCATGGGGATGCTCGATCAAGCGCGTAAAATGATCCGGCGGATTGCGCGCTTCGCGGTTGCCGTCCTCATGATCGGTTGTACCGCTCCTTCCGGCAAGAGTTCCACAGAACCGGCAGGCGATCCACCCGGCTCGACTGCAACACCAACCGCCGTCGAGGTCGTCGACACGTCGCAGCTTGCGAATCTGATCGAGGAAGCGCGAGGCCAAGAGATCGTCGTCGTGAATTTCTGGGCCACGTGGTGTCCGCCGTGCATCGAAGAGATGCCCGTGTTCGTGTCACTCTACCAGACAGCAGCCACGAAGGGCGTGAAGTTCATCAGCGTTTCCGTTGACCATCCCGATACAGTCGCGGATCGCGTAAAACCCTTCCTGAAGGCCCACGCGATCCCATTCAACGTATACGTGCTTCGAGATCGATCCTCGGAGGCACTCGCAAAAACCCTCGACATCGACGACTGGGGCGGCGCCCTCCCCACGACGCTTCTATTCGGCAAGGATGGGCGGTTGGCCAAATCATGGTCTGAGGGAATCACAGCCTCAGACCTAGCAAACACCTTGGACTCACTTTGAAGTTGCGGACGTTAGCGGGCCGTGCCTACCCCTTCTTACTCTTCGCGGTGGCCGCTTCGTCAATCTTGCTCAGGTACTTCTGCGGGTCTTTCTCGAAATCCTTGATGCACATCGGGCAGCAGAAACGCACCAGCCGGTTCTTGTAGATGTAATCGACGGGCTTCGTCTTCTCGTCGAACTTCGTACCCAGGACCACGCAGTGATCCAACGGATACGTCGGCCCTTGCTTCGCGATGATCGCCGCATCGAGTTTCTTCAAGTATTCATCGGGCTTGGCCTCGAACGCGGTCTTGCACGCCGCACTGCAGAAGCGCACTTCCCGGCCCTTGTACGTGGCAATGACCGGATCGCCCGCGGACCCGAGTTTTTTGCCCGACACAATGCACGTATCAATTGGATACGCGTCTTTTGATGCTTCCGCCCCGTAGGCGAGCGGGCTAATGGCCGCCAGCATGGCCACCACGTAAACCCAAAGTGTTATAAGCGTTACCCTGTGTTTCATCTGCGTTCTCCTTGCTCTTTGTTTACCGCCAACGACGCACGCTTATAGAACAAATCGCCGTCGCCCACGATTCCCGCGACACTCCAACGGCAATGCGAACCGACTAAGAGGGTGTACGGAAAGGTCCTTGGCTGCGGGGTGGCATGGATAAGACGGCGTCGTATGAGCCCGTCCATTGGGCACAACAGCGGAAAGCGACGCCGTCTTATCCATGGCACCCATTCCTTGGAAGCCATCCCGGAACCTTCCCGTACACGCTCTAAGACAATCGCTAGTCCGACAGCCATTCTTTGACGAATTCCTTGCGATTGCCGGGCGTGGACTTGGCCAGGGGCTGTCTGTCATTCAGGCTCACCTTCTTGCCGGTCAGCTTGTTCAGGGCAAAGGCGATCCGGAGCATGGCGAACTGTTCCGGTTCCTTGTCGAGAAGCTTCGTCAGGAGCTTGACATCCTTTTTCGTGCAGACATAAGCAAGTACGTACGCCGCGCGATCCCGCACCGCACCTCGATCATCTCCTTTGAGGATGCCTAAGACGGTCTCACGGGCCGTAGCCGCAGGAGCGTGCAATTGAAGGGCCCCGATCAGCCGAACCCGGACGTTCTCGTTCACAGCCTTATCCTGTGCCGCCTCCGCCACGGGTTTTGCCAGCGATTCCGGCATGGCGATCTCGAGGGCACGGGCCGCTTCCTTGCCAACAATCACATCGCCGTCCTTGATGTAGAGCAGCGCGGCTTCCGCGGCCTCCCGGCTCCCAATCGAACAGAGAGCCGCTGCCGCGGCGCGGCGCACGGCCTGATCCTTTTGCGCCAGATACGGCGCGAGCGCCTTCGCGGCAGGTCCGTACATCATCGCACCCAGCTCGTCTATGCCCTTGATTAGTTCGTCCCCCGTTTTCGCCGGCAGTCCCGCGAGCGACGCCGCCGGAACCGACTCGTCCCTCCAGATGATCAAGTGGTCAACCTCGACGATCTTGTTCTCTTTCGAACCCCAGCAGAACGTGCGGCTCTCGATCCGATCATCTTTGCAGAAGAAGACCGTGTAGGTGGGTTTGGCCATCGTCGCGGGGTCATCCGTTGCCGCCGACCACGAATCCGGATAGTTCGCGTTGATGTCTCCGCCCTGAATGACATACGTGGTTCCTTCCTTGTCATTGCGTTTGTCGTCGCGCAACGGCCACGTGCGTTCATAGATGTGCGTATGTCCCGCGAGATGGATCGCCACATGGTACTTGTCGAGAAGTCTCCAGATCCTCTCCAGACCTTCTCCGTTTGTCTTGCGGTCATCCGTCGGCGATGCATAACCCGTGCAGTAAATCGGATAGTGGAAAATCACCATAGTGTACTTGTTCTTCGCGTCTTGCAGCGCCTTTTCGAGCGCCTCGACCGACTCGCCCAGCGAATCCACCGAGACGACGATGAAGTATGTGTTGCCCCAGTCGAACGTCGACACCGGCTCGCCGCCGTCCGGCAGGTCGTGGTACTTGGCAAACCAGTCGTTTTCGGTGTCGACTTTGCGCGGACCCTCATGGTTTCCGCGTACCGAGAGCATCATGATCTTGTCATTGAAGCTCGCGAAACGCTCGAAGTGTTCGGGCCAAAGCTCGTACTTGTGCCCTTCAAGCACCAAGTCCCCGTTGTTGATCACGAACTCCGGATTCCACTGCATAATATGTTCCGCCATGTTCGTTTCCTGCCACCGCTTCTCCCACCTTCGCGAGTCGCCTATAGCTATAAACGTGATGGCACGCTGCGTGGCCGGCGCCGTCTTGAAGACGCTCGAGTGTTCATCCGAGCCCGCCTTCACCCGGTACCCATAAGCCGTCTCAGGCGTCAAACCCGCGATTCGGACCCGGTGAATCTTGGCCGGCTTGTCTTCCTTGGCCTGCTTGTCGAGCTTGCGCTCCAACCCGTATTCCACCGTACCGACGCTTTCATCCTGCGATTCCCAAAAGATCGTCACCCCATCTTTTGTGACGTTCTGCAGATACGGCGCTATGTGAAAGCCATCCGCAAGGGCCATCAGGCTCAGCAGAAATAGCGGCAGTACCACCAAACGAAATCGAATTGTAGGAAAACGCATGACCCTATCCTTTCATTGACTGCCGCGAACCACGCAGATCACGGGCGCGCGCCATTCCTCTATCGGTAGACCTCTCTCCTGTGTCCCGCCGCCACGACAAAAACAACGAGGCGATCGTCGTGAATCTCGTAGATGACGCGGTAGACGCCGACGCGAATTCGCCATGAATCCCTGCCGCGAAGCTTTCTGGCCCCCGGCGGACGCGGATTGTGCGCCAATTCACGAATCGCGGAGATAATGCGAGGCTGGTCTTGGCTGGCGATTCGAGCAAGCTGACTCTGAGCTGACCGCAGGATCTCGACGGCGTAGGTCACGCCTCGTATCCTTCGTTGATCTCCCGTACAGCTTGCTCAAAGGGAATTGCATCCTGCGGTCCAGTCTTTGCCTCATCGTAGGCTCGAATGTCATCCAACTCATCGAGCTCTTCAATGATCTGTTCCCACTCATCGAGAGGTATGATCACAGCCTTGGGCTTCTGGTTGTCGTCAAGCACGTATTGAGGATGAACGGTAACCATGGTTCTCACTCCATGCGTGAAGTATGCCAGGAAACGGCTGCCAACTCAATCGGTTTTGGGGAACACTCAATGATCCAAAAGAGGGAATCGGTTTGGCTTCGTCAAGCTTCCTCAAACAGGACGTCCTCCAGGCAACCATATGCGTCTTTGATCCACGATCTGTCTATACCCCATTCCACGAGGGCACTTTCGAGAATGTCGCAGGCTTCGGTATCAAGGGCTCGGACTGTTTTCGTAAGAAGGCCGGCACTGTTTGCGAGACCTCCGTGCAGCCGAGTCAGGCTATCGATGGATCTCTCGAGAAATGGATAGAGCTTCTGGCCCGTCGTCGTGTCCCTGCATGCCCTGAGGAGCCACTTTTCATATGGAAACGGTTTGCCGTCCAACAGGCAGCAAAGCTTGCAGAACTCTGCCACTTTCGCGGAAATGCCGTAGACTATCGAGAACACATTGTCTGATTCGGGCACATATGTAAGGCCGTGAACGCTCAGATGAAAGTCCCTTAGGAAGTGCCTCTTGAGCTTCCGTTCAAGCACTTCTCTCGGGTAACCCTTGAAACTGTCCTGAAGAGCTGCAATGCGCCCGGCAGGATCAAACAGGCTCTTCGCGTTCATCCATATCCACAGGACGACGTCCCTGTACTCGCTGAAAGCGCGCGACAGGCGGCCAATATCGTACACAGCGATGTCGACTGCTGCGCCGGCCTCGCGTTTGAGCGCTTCACGATCCACGGGAATGTCAACGCCTTTGGCATCGGACGCTTTTCCTGCCCGCTTCGCGATACGATCGAACACCTCTGTTTCGCAGATGACGAGAAAATCGTAATCCGATGAGAGCGATTGATATCCCACAGCGCGGCTGCCGGCCAACACCACTCCCAGATCCGCTTGTGATGACATCAGCAGAGGATGGCCGAGGACGATCTCTTGCGCAAGATCGCGCGCGGCGCTAATGGCTGTGGAATCGTGGAATTCGTCGGGCATTTTACACACTTCTCCGATACTGGAAGTGGGACATAGGCTCGCGCAGCCAACAGAACCTGCGATCCGGCCGCCAAGTACCGTTCATTTCTTCGTATATGTTAACATCCGAGTGAAACAGGCGCAAAGGCGGCTCGTCAGTCAGGCTGAAGCCTGTACAACAAACACTCAATGCTTCAGAGCACAGATCGGATGTTGGATTGATGCAGGAAAGTGAGGAACGATGATTCAGGTGGAATTGCCGGACGGTTCGCGTTTGGAACTGGCGGACGGAAGCACCGCACAAGCATTGGCGGAACGGATTGGGCCGCGTCTGGCCAAAGATGCGGTGGGCGCCAAGGTAAACGGCCAATTGGCTGATCTGACGGCGGCGTTGCACGATGGAGATCGCGTCGAGATACTCACGTTTCAAACGGATGAAGGCCGCGCGATCTTCCGGCACAGCGCTTCTCATCTCATGGCCTCGGCCATTAAGCATATCCGGCCCGATGTGAAGCTCGCCATCGGCCCCGCGATCGAAGACGGCTTTTATTACGATATCGACACGCAACCGCTGTTTACCGAAGCGGATCTCCCGGCCATTGAAGCGGAAATGGCGCGCATCGTGAATGAAGACGCCCCATTCATTCGCAACGAGATGTCAAAAGCCGACGCGCTTGCGTACCTCAAGGACGATCCTTACAAGGTCGAGCTGATCCAGGGGCTCGAAGACGGCAATATCACGTTGTACCGGAATGGCGATTTTGTCGATCTCTGCCGCGGGCCTCATTTGCCTTCGACGGGCCGGATCAAGGCGTTCAAACTCCTGAGCGTTGCCGGAGCGTATTGGCGAGGCGATTCGTCGCGGCCCATGCTCCAGCGAATCTACGGCACCGCCTTTCCAAAGAAGGCCGATCTTGACGAACACTTGAAGCGCCTTGCCGAGGCGGAAAAACGCGATCATCGAAAGCTCGGAAAGCAGCTCGACCTATTCAGTTTCCACGAGCAAGGCCCCGGATTCCCGTTCTTTCATCCAAAGGGCATGATTATCCTCAACGAACTCCTCGCCTTCTGGCGCGAAGAGCACCGCAAACGCGGTTACGGCGAAGTGCGCACGCCTCTCATCCTGGACCGGGGTCTTTGGGAGCAGTCCGGCCACTGGGACCATTACAAAGACAACATGTATTTCACGAAGATCGACGAGCGCGACTTCGCGGTGAGGCCCATGAACTGCCCGGGCGGCATGCTCATATACAAAAGCCGCATGCGCAGCTACCGCGACCTGCCCCTGCGCTGGGCGGAACTCGGCACGGTGCACCGTCACGAGAAGTCCGGTGTCCTTCACGGGTTGGCTCGTGTCCGCATGTTCACTCAGGACGACGCCCACATCTTCATGACTCAGGATCAGATCCAGAGCGAGGTGTGCGACATCATCGACTTCGTCGATTACATGTACGGTGTCTTCGGTCTCGAGTACGCCATCGAACTCAGCACGCGGCCGGAGAACTCGATAGGCACCGACGAGATGTGGGAAGTGGCCACTGAAAGCCTTCGGAAGACCCTTGACGCCAAGAGGTTGCATTACAAGGTCAATGAAGGCGACGGCGCATTTTACGGACCTAAGATCGATTTCCACATCCGCGACAGCCTCCGCCGATCACATCAATGCGCGACGATTCAGTTGGATTTTGCGATGCCGGAGAAGTTTGAACTCGAATATATCGGTCCGGACGGCGCACCGCATCGACCGGTGATGGTCCATCGCGTGATCTATGGGTCCATCGAACGGTTTTTCGGGATGCTGGTCGAGCATTTTGCCGGCGCGTTCCCCGTATGGCTTGCGCCGGTTCAGGTCATAATCATCTCCGTCGCCGACGGATTCCTCGAATACGCTCAGAGCGTCTACCAGCGGCTTTTCGAACTTGGCATCCGCGCCGAAGTGGACGCAAGTTCGGAGACGATGAAGTACAAGATCCGCGAAGCTCAAACGCAGCAGGTCCCTTACATGTTGGTCGTGGGCGAACGGGAGCGGCAGTCTGACGCTGTCGCTGTGCGTCATCGACGCCGGGGCGACCTCGGCAGCATGCCGTTCGACGAGTTCGTGCAGCGCTTGCAAAACGAGATAAGATCGAAAGCGCGGGACTAGCGATAACGCCGACCGTGCAAGAAAACAGGGAGGGGAATTATGCTGAGCCCATCCGTGTCGGGTTGTATCAACCATCCGGGAGTCGAAGCAGTCGCGCGATGCAAGCAATGTGGGAAACCCGCCTGTGCGTCATGCGTCGTAAGCGGCCCCACGGGTCAGTTCTGCAGCGAGGCCTGCAAAGACCGCCATGAGAAATTCATCGAGCGCGCACAGCAGCTCCAGGAAAGGTCAAGGTCGACCGGAACCTTCAGGAAACTCAAGGCCCTCATCATCAAGCTGGTCATCTTGATCATCGCTCTCGTCATACTCGGTTTCGCTGCGCTCCAGTTCGATCTTCCCGTGGTGAGTGATTTCGTTCGCAAAGTGCTCCAGCTTTTGCATACATACCTGCCCTTTCTCGGCCGCATTGGGTTGTGACGCCAAGAAAGGTGGCGCATAATAAAGGCATCTTATCGGTCGTAGAGACGAATTGTTGGCTCAAGTGTGGGGCATCGGAAAAGGCCCATGCGGCTCGAGCGCGCGTTGCCGTCGAATTTAGTGGGCGGGGAGAGACTCTTATGGATCTGTCATTTCTGAAGTGGCCAATCATCATCGGTGTTATTGCGCTCGTGGGTTGGCTCGCAAGCAGCGGAGGCGTGAACTACATGTACAAGAAGTTCACCGCCTCTCAGCCGGGCGTGAACGCGCAAACCGACGCGGTCGACGAATCCGGACTCAGCCGGCTCGGCGGATACTGCCTCATGTTGTTCAAGTACGACAAGGCCATGATGGTATACGAGACCGCCGTCTCACGCTATCCCGACGGAAAGAACGTCTGGTACAACAAATACCAAATGGCCCGGTGCGCCGACAAGCTGAGCGACTACCGCAAGGAAGTCAACATCCTGAGGGAACTCATGGACGCGAACGCTCATTCCATCGACGATCGCGTCCCAGTGAACGACAACCTCCGACTCCGCGCCGAGAAACTCGTCGAGATGCATGAGTTGGAGAAACGCTGAGGGTCTGTCAGAAAATGTGGCACAGCCGCCCTCGGCTGTGTCGCATGGGCCACAGAGCGCGGTATATTGCGCCGTGACACAGCCGAGGGCGGCTGTGCCACATTGCCCCGATAATCTGCTCACGAGTTCCGAGGGATCCATGGATTGGGTACCGGGAAGAAGGCCGGCTCTGGAGTGCTTGCGCGCGAGGAAACGCAAAGCGCATAAGCTCTTCCTGCTTCAAGGTGCGAAGGGGCTCGAATCCCTCCGCGAGGCAGCGGGGGACGTCCCCATTGTTGAGTGCGCTCGCGCGGAGCTCGACCGTTTGCTGCCGCACGCTCTGCATCAGGGCGTCCTGCTCCAAGCCGATCCCCTCCCCATTCTCAACGCGGATGCCTGGACACGCTCGACGTTCCCGGACGATTCCATCATCGTCGCCCTGGACGGCATCGAGGACCCGCACAACTTCGGCGCCATCGTGCGGTCCGCCACCGCCTGCGGCGCACGCGCCGTCATGTTCGCCAAGGATCGCGCAGCCCCGGTTTCCCCAGCCGCCGTGAAGAGCGCCGCAGGAGCAATCGAGTACATCGATCTCGTCCAAGCCGCCAACTTGGTGCGAAGCATCGAAGCGCTCAAGAAAGCCGGCTTCTGGATAGCCGCCCTGCACGCCGACGCGCCACAACCAATATGGGAAGCCAATCTGGCCGGACGCATCGTGCTCGTCATAGGCGGCGAGGGCAAGGGAATTCGCCGCCTCGTTAATGAACGATCCGACTTTCACCTCAGAATACCTCTTCCCGGTCCCATCAGGACACTCAACGCGTCCGTCAGCGCAGCAATCGCCCTCGCTGAATGCCGCAGACAGCGAGCGGCAAAACCCGCGTCGTGAATTGACCGGGGCGCATTGCGGGTGATGTCAAGGATAAATGGCGGAGGGCGAGGGACTCGAACCCCCAAGCCCAAAGGCGCCGGTTTTCAAGACCGGTGGATTACCAATTATCCTAGCCCTCCGCAGGAAGGATACGTCGACTATTCTATCCCATTCACCGCCTCTTTTTCATTCTGTTCCAGGCCCATCACGGATTCATTGGCGCATCCTTGCAGGATTATGGCACAATGCGGCTGCTGCATACGGCATTTTAGATCACAGGACCGGAGTCGGAAATGGCGCACAAGCTGCACTTCTTCCACCAAATCCAAAATCCAAAATCGAAAATCTGAAATAGCGAGAAAGGATCTCACATGGACCGACGCACATTCCTTCGGGTTGGAGCAGGTACGGGCCTCGTCATGGCAGCGGCTCAATCGCAGGCCCAACAACAAGAGCCGGCGAAGAAATACCAGGCCGGCGCAAGTCCTTGGCCCATTACCCTCAACAGCAGCACCATTCGTCCGACCCCGCTCAAGGACAAGATTCGAATCGCGGCCGAAACTGGCTACGACGGAATCGAACTATGGGCCAATGAGCTCGAGAAACACGAGTCCGACGGAGGCAACCTCAAGGACCTCGCTGCCGAGGTGCGTGACCGCGGCTTGTTCGTGCCCAACGTCATCGGACTGTGGGACTGCATGCCCATGGACGAGGAGGCGTGGAAAAAGTCGCTCGAACCGACGCGCAACCGGATGCGTCTCGCGGCCGGCGCCGGTTCGCAACACGTCGCGGCTATCCCGGCGCCGGACCGGCCCGATTTTGATCTCAAAGTCGGCGCGGACCACTACCGGGATCTTCTCAAGATCGGGCGCGAAGAGTTCAACATCATCGTGGCGTGCGAGTTCGTAGGGTTCATGAAAGGCGTCCACCGCCTCGGCCAGGGCGCCGCCATCGCGCTGGATGCCGACGATCCCGATGCGTGTCTCGTTGCCGACACGTTTCACCTATACCGGGGCGGCTCGGGATTTGAAGGCATTCGACACCTCGACGGCCATTTCATCGCGGTGTTCCATTGGAACGATGTGCCGGCGGAGCCTCCGCGAGAACAACTCGGCGACGAGCATCGCATTTACCCCGGCGACGGAATCCTGCCACTCAAGAAAACCCTCAAATGCCTCCGCGAGATCGAGTACCGCGGCCCCCTTTCCCTCGAGATGTTCAACCGCGAGCACTGGGCGCAAGACCCGAAGAAGGTCGCCGAGACGGGCCTCCAAAAGATCCGGGATCTTATCGCCGCGGCCTTGGCGTGATGCGCTCGCCTTTACTTCTTTTCCTCTTTGGCCTTTTCTTGCGGGGTCGTGCCTGACAGGCCCCCTTCAAGGCCGACAGCCGACGGCGCCTGATACTCCGTGCCGCCTGGCGCCGCATACGGCAGGACCTCACCGCCGAGTCCTGGCGCGGCCGACGCTCTTGCCCGCGAATAAGGCTGATAAGGTGCGCGGCTCCGGAGAGAGTCCGATCCTGTTGCGCCGGACGTTCCCACGGGCGGAGGGGTCAGCCGGCTCCGCACGGGCAGCGCCTTGCCCATCCCAGCGGCTTTCTCATCCTCGCCGGACTGCGCCTGTTCCGCCGCGGAGTGCGTGTAACGGGGCAACGCGCCGGTCGCATTGGGGGCGGTCTGATAGCTTCCATGCAGATTCGTTCGCCGCTGCTCCTCTCGAGTAGCCTTCATGCGCTGATAGACCGTTCCGCCTATCCTCGTCGAGATTCGGTTGTCGATTGGTTTCGTTACGCGATTCAACTTGGGCTCGACGCTGGGAGTCGATTCCGCCGGCGAACCCGACGTGGGCGCTTGCGCACACACCACAAAGGCCATTCCCGCGCAACAGCAGAACACGAATAGTAACGCATACAATCTCAATCGAATCATAACGCTCACTGTTCTCTCCTGTGCAAACCTATAGCCTACAGTCTCTCGCCGCCGGCTTCCGGCAAGGGCATGTCAGCGCCACGCCACGCGAACCACAACGTGCCAATCACCCCAAACGCGAACGCCGTCACCAGATTGGCCGTCGGAGATATATACTGCCATATAAGTCCGCCGCCAAACGCCGCGACCGACACAATCGAATCTCTTATTAGATAGTATACACCAAACATGGCCGCTTTGGCGTCGTCGGGCGCGAGATCCATGATCAGCGCCTTCCTCGTGGGCTCTCCAAACTCCTTGAGGCCGCGAAGGATGAACGCCGGAACCAGCACCCAAAAAGAGTGGCAGAAAAGCAGGAACAGCGGGAACAGCGTGAAGAACACGAACGTGACAACGACAAAGGGTTTTTTGCCTACCCGATCCGCGAAATACGCCACAGGGATGTAACAAAGCACCGCCGTGACCATCTCGATCACCGTCAGGACGCCGAACTCTTCCCCGCTTACAGGCGATGAGATCGTCTCCATGCACCAGATCACCACGAATGCATAGGGGATCTGTTCGCAAAACCGAATCAGAATGTCCGAGACGAGGAGGTTTTGCAGCTTCGCGCTCATCCTTTTGGCAACCGCAAGCGGATTCCTTTGCGGCCGCGTTCCGTTTGGGTCTTGAGCTTTCGGCGCGTCATCCTCGATAAGACGCTGTTGCAGGAAGATCGCAACAACAACCATGAAAAACGCTGCAACAAAGGCAAGTCTCACGCCGGTAATCTTACCCCACGTATCCACGAACCAACCACCGAGGAGAGGCCCCAGTGCCATCGGAATCCGACGTACCAGTGAGTGCATCGACACGCCCATCGTCCGCTGATTCTTCGGGAGGACCTTCGCAACGAGGCTCATACTGGCCGGCAGCGAAATGGCCGACCACGAAAGAAAAAAGAACGACCCGGCAATCACGGCCGGCCACGTCGGGATCAGAATGACGATTAGGAAACCAATCATCGCCATTGCGTTGAAGACCAGCAGCGCCCGCTTCGTCCCGAGCCTCTCCGAAAGATGGCCCCCGGGAAACGAGTACAACGCCCCCAAGAGGTTTTGAAGCCCGCTGAGGATCCCCACGATTGCACCTGTGCCCCCAAGCGCCATCACGTAGATCGGCAGGAAGCGCTCCGCCATCCTCTCCCCCATGCCAACAAAGATCACCATGGTCAACAGGCCGATGATGCTCTGTTGAAGCCCCAGGAACGCTTGGATTCGATGGAACCTACTCACGGATGCCTTCGCGACGCAAAGCACACTCTCTACAATGGTAGGGTGGGTGAAGCGAAGCGGAACCCACCACACGTGGCTACGGCTTTAGAATGGTGGGTTCCGCTTCGCTTCACCCACCCTACCAATTGGCGGAACTACCGGAATGATTTGCTGATATCGCTAACACCTTGCCGGACCGCCTTTTTCCTGAAGGTCGATTTAGCGATAAGGTGCTTCAGCTTGCGCTCATATGCCTTCCCGTCAAGCGGTAGTTCCACCGTCTTATCCGCGAGCGAGGAGTAAATCATCGCCGTCGCGAATTCAACCGAATGGATTCCTTCCTCCGCGGGCGCAATCAAAGGTATACCGTCCAGTACGGCGTCGATAAAGTTCTGGGTGATGACCGCGTGCCCCTGAGACGCATCGCGAACCGGGATCTCCACCTTCCACGTCTCGGGCCGGTCAAAAGACCCTTTCGACGTCTTGCTGAACTTCCGCGCACTCACCTCGTTACGAATGAAGCTCAGCTTCCCGTCCTCGTAGACAAGCTTCCCGCGGTCTCCGGCGATCTCGAGCCGGTCCGTCCCGGGCGCTTCCCCTGTTGTTGCCACGAACATCCCCGTGGCTCCGTTCGGATACTCGAAGTACGCCGTCACATCGTCTTCCACCTCGATGTCGTGGTATTTCCCAAAATGACAGAAGCCTCGGAGCCTGCACGGCATCCCCACCATCCACTGAAAAAGGTCAAGATTGTGCGGACACTGATTCAGCAACACCCCGCCCCCCTCGCCTTTCCATGTTGCCCGCCAGCCTCCCGACGCATAGTACGCCTCAGTCCGGTACCACGCACTTACGATCCAGCTTGTGCGTTGGATCTGTCCGAGCTCGCCGTCGGCGATCAACTTCTTGATCCGCTTGTACACGGGAACGGTGCGCAACTGGAACATGGCGCCGAAGACCTGCTTCGGGTTCCGCTTGTGCGCCGCAATCAGCCGCTCACAATCCGCCTTGTGAACCGAGATCGGCTTTTCGGTCAAGATATGCAGACCGTTATCGAGCGCGTCGATGCCGATGGTCGTGTGGAAATAGTGCGGCGTGGCGATGAGCACGGCGTCCACTTCGCCCGAACGAATCAGCTTCCGGCTGTCCGTGAAAGTCTTCAGGTCTTTGAACGGGGTCAGGCGCTCCGGGTCAATGTCGCACACCGCCGTCAAGGCACACCGGCTGATCTCGCCTTTCCGAATGTACCCCGCGTGCGACGATCCCATCCCCCCAACACCGACAATCCCAAGCCGTACCGATTTCATGGCGTCTCCGTTCCTTTCTTTTATCCTCAGATCGACGCCGAGATTATACCGCGCAGCCCGTCATGAATCGAACCTCTTGCCCGGCGCCGACCCCACTATACGCGTCCGGCCAAGAGGTGGGCTTCGGCTTTCAGGTTGTGGTATTCTGCAGCCAACAGGGTTGAAGGACTTGCTCATGGGTATGCCGCATGTCACAGTCACGGTGCGCAACCCCGCTGCACCTGAACGCACATGGGAGGGCCTTTTCCTGGTGGACACGGGTGCGATTGACTCACTCGTTCCCGCTAAGGCATTAGAGGAAATTGGACTCGCCCCCAAGGGAAAGCGGACTTACGAACTTGCTGATGGCTCAGAAGTGAAACTGGACGTTACGACGGGCGAGCTCGAGTTCATGGGGGAGATCGTCGGTTCGACGCTCATTTTCGGCTCTGACGATGCCGAACCTATCTTGGGCGTTACCGCCCTCGAATCCGTGGGCATCGAAGTCGATCCCAGAACCCAACGCCTCAAGCGGCTGCCCGCGGTGCGACTCAAATAGGCGCGCGAAACCGGGAAGGGATGACGCCTATGAATCCAGGCGAGCGCATGCGCGCCACTTACGAGTTCAAGCCTGTTGACCATCTTGTGCGCCGCGAGTTTTATATCTGGTCCGAGGCGATCGAGCGATGGAAGGCCGAGGGCCTGCCCGACGACTATGAGGAGCGGAACCTCTTCAACTTCGATCCGCCGGGGATGGTCGACATCGGTCTGGACCTTGGCTGGTGCGAGCCGCCCTTTCTGCCCGCCTACGAAGACAAGCTCATCAAGGACGAGGGCGACACCGAGATCATTCAGGACGCCGCCGGCCGCTGGCTGCGCGTGTTCAAAGGCCGCCGACATGGCTTCATGCCCGATTACATCAAGCACCCCGTGACGTGCATGAAGGATTGGGAGGAAGAAGTCGCGCCCCGGCTCAACCCGGACGATCCCGAACGATATGTTGTTCTCGCGGGGGCGTGTGCACACGCAGCGCAACGCCGAGAAACCGAAAGCATGATGGTCCGGCAGGGCATGGTCGGCGGATACATGTACCTCCGCGCCCTCATGGGACCCGAAGACCTGCTCATGGCTTTCTGCGAACAGCCCGAGTTGATTCGCGTCATGATGAGCCACTGGGCCGATGTCATGAATACCGGTCTCGAAAAGATCCAGCGCCACGTCGAACTCGACGAACTGGCCATCGGGGAGGACATCTGTTACGTGAAGGGCCTTCTCATCTCCCCGGAAATGATCCGCGAGTTCCTTCTTCCACACTATCAGGAAGTCGTTGCCAATGCCCGCAGCCGCCAGTCACGCAGGATCTACTTCAACGTCGACACCGACGGTTGGGCCGAACCCGCGGTCCCGTTGTACCTCGAGGCCGGCATGGACATCATGGACCCGTGGGAAGTCGCAAGCGGTTGCGACGTCGTAAAGATCGGACGGGAGTGGCCAAACCTCGTCATGACAGGCGGCATCGACAAGCGGATCCTCGCCCAAGGCAAGGATGCCATCAACAGGCACCTCGAATACATCATCCCCGCGATGCGCGATCGCGGCGGCTACGTCCCCACCTGCGACCACGGCGTGCCCCTCGAGGTGAGTCTCGAAAACTACCTATACTACCGGCGCCGCCTCTGCGAATTGGACCACTGAACACGGCATTCGCCTGCCGCTGGAGGAACTGGCCGCATAAAGCCGCAGGTGTCAGGTCCTGAATTCGAGACTTGACCCCTTGTATGTTGGTTGTACCGGCTTTAGCCGGCAGGGTTATGAGCCGAACGACCGCCTAAAGGCGGTACAACGAACACAATATCTTCATACTTTGGCTTTCGGGCGCAGGATCAGGAAGAGGACGATGCCGACCATCACGGAGGCAATGCTGAGCACTTGCTGGGCACTTATCGTACCGAAGACGGTGGGGTTGTGGTCGCCCCGAAGAAACTCGACGAAGAACCTTCCCACGCCGTACAGGATGAAGTACACGGGCATAAGGAAGCCCGTGAACGGATGCCAATTCTTCCTCAAGTACAGAAGGATGAAGCATAGCGCGAGAAGGCCGGCCACGCCATAGAGCTGCGTCGGTTGAACCGGGTAGGACAAGTGGTCGACTGTTGTGGACAATCCGCTGAAGCGCTGGCAGTGGTCAAGGTAGGCCGGGCTTCCTGTAGCGGGCTGCGACAGGTCCCAGGGCACGCGCGGAAAGCGAATCCCCCAAGGTAGGCCTATTCGCATTCCGTAGCAGCAGCCGTTCATGAAACACCCGACCCGGCCGAAGGCATGCGCCAGGGCAACGTACGGCATGGCCACGTCCCCAAGCTTCCAGAACGGGATCTTGTATTTCCGACAGGCGTATACGAGGTAGACGAACGCCCCGGGAAGTGCGCCCTGAAAGACCAACCCTCCTCTCCAGATGGCAATCCATCCCACCGGGTCCGACCATGAGTAGCCTTCTGGGTAAAGGATGATGTGCAGGAGGCGGGTTCCTAGAATCCCGAAAAGCAATCCCCAAAATGCCATCGTGCTGATGGCGCCCGTGTCCATGCCGGCCTTCGCGCCGTCACGCTGCGAGAAGTGAAGGGCCACAAGGAAACCGATGGCGATCATCAAGCCATAGGTGTGAATCTCGATCGGGCCGATCTTAAACAGCGTCGGGAGCATGTTTCTCGCCGATCCAGTACCAGCTCACGATTAAGCTGAATACGCCCACGCATATGCACGAGTCCGCGACGTTGAACGCGGGATAGTGCTTCCATGGAAAGTTGAATGGGATGAAGTAGAAGTAAAACTGGAGGAAGTCCGTAACGACCCCCAATCGAATGCGATCGGCAAGATTGCCCAACGCGCCCCCCCAGATCATCCCGTACGCCGTGGACTGAAGTTTCGACGCGGCATCAAGGTGCCGGAACAGGTACAAGAGGACGAGCGTCGCCAGGAGCGGCGCAGCATACGCCATCACGCGATTGTCGTGAAACATTCCCCCAACGACGCCCGGATTCTGCTGATGCGAGATTCGGAAAAAACGCGGCTGGTGGTCCAGGACAACGTACCTCTCGACAGGACAAACGGCCCTGATGATCGACTTTGTCGCCTGGTCGACGCACAGGACCGTAACAAGCACTACGAGAATCCAGACCACCTGTTTTTTTCGAGGCGTCACGTCGGCGGCCTCACAAAGCCCCTTCCTTTTCAAGCTTCGACTTGCATTTGATGCAATAGCGGGCGGAAGGAAATGCCTCGAGCCGCTTCTTGAGAATCGGCTCGCTGCAGCCTTCGCACACGCCGTAAGTGCCGGCGTCGATGCGTTTCAGAGCGTCGGTCACCTCGCGGAGGCGTTCCGATTCATTGGTGGCAATGTTCAGGGCGGTCTCGCGCTCAAAATTGTCCGTACCGGTTTCCGCGTAGCTGTAAAGGTCGCCCGTGGTCTCGCGGACGGACTCGTGGAGAGCACTCTCCTCGATTTTGCGAATGCCGTCGCTAAGCCGGTCGAGTTCGTTCAGCAGCAGTTTTTCGAACCTTTTGGCTTCCTTCTTGTTCATACTACGTATTCTCCTAACTGGTGTTCGCAGCGATTACAAATCTGCGGATGTCTTGCACTCTTTCCCACGGACTCTCGGTAGTTCCAGCATCGGATACATTTCTTTCCCGGCGCCTTCTCGAAGCGCGCAATCAGCTTGTCCTCCGTCTGAGCCGCTTCAGAGGATACCGGCTCAATCGTGCATTTTGACACGATGAAAACCCACGGCAGTTGCGCTTCGTATTTACGCAGGATGCCTTCTACGCGCGCATCCCCAGGAAGCAACGTAACCGCGGCCTCGAGAGATGACCCGATCTGACGCGCGCGCCGGGCTTCCTCGAGAACCTTCGACACCACGCCGCGCATCCGGAGAAGCTCGTCCCAGTTCTCGACTGCTTCCTCCGGAAGGGTGTATTGCGGCTTCTCCGGGGGGAACGCTTCGAGATGGACACTCGACTCTTTCCGCAGGTGCGCCGGCAGGCACTGCCACACCTCCTCGCAGGTATACGCCAGAATCGGGGCGAATAGCCGCGTCAGATCCGACAGGATCTCCGCAAGCACCGTCTGCGCAGCGCGGCGCTCACGTGATTTGGCGGCGAATGTGTAAAGACGGTCCTTGAGAATATCCAGATAGAATGCGCTCATGTCGACCGCGCAAAAGTTGTGCACGGCGTGGTAGATGACGTGAAACTCGTACTCGGCGTACCCCTTGAGGATACGGTCACGCAGCAGTTGCATCCGGTGCAGCGCCCAGCGGTCCACTTCCTCGAGTTGATCGAACGGGACAACGTCCTCGGCCCGGAAATCGTACAGGTTGCCGAGCATGTAGCGGAACGTGTTGCGGACCCGTCGATACGCGTCCTGCATGCGCGTCAGGATCTCGTCCGAGATGCGGATATCCTGGCGGTAGTTCTCGTGCGCCACCCAAAGCCGAAGGACATCCGCGCCTTGCCGCCCAACAAGCTCGTCAAGCTGCAAGGCGTTGCCCAGCTTCTTGGACATCTTCTTGCCTTCGCCGTCGACAACGTACCCGTGCGTGACCACGCCGTGGCAGGGCGGCGCTCCCTTCACGGCAACGCAAGAGATAATCGATAACTGGAACCAGCCGCGATGCTGATCGCTGCCCTCGAGGTACAGGTCAACAGGCCAGCCCAACTCCGGGTCCTTTTCGCACACCGCCCGGCTGCTCACGCCCGAATCAAACCACACGTCAAGGGTATCTGTCTCTTTCGTGAATGCCGTTCCGCCGCACTTCGGGCATTTCGCACCCTCGGGAACAAGCTCCTGCTCGTTGGTATCAAACCAGCGGTCAAGGCCGTCGGCGGCAGAGCGTGCCAGGGCCTCGACCTTGGCAAAGCTCGCCGGGGTGGCATAGACCTCGCCGCAGGCCGCGCAGTAGAAGATAGGAATCGGCACGCCCCACGCCTTCTGCCGGCTGATGCACCAGTCCGGCCGCTGGGCAACCATGGAACGGATGCGTTCCTGTCCCCATGCAGGAATCCACGTCACGGAGTCGATGGCCTTGAGGACCCTGTCGCGGAGGCCGTTGTGATCGATCAGGACAAACCATTGTGGCGTCGCACGGTAGATCACGGGATTCAGGCACCGCCAGCAGTGGGCGTAGCTATGCGTGATCCTGCCGGCCTTCAGCAGGACGCCCGACTGATCGAGGTCTGCAACAATGCGCGCATTCGCATCGAAAACATTTAGCCCGGCATACGGCCCGGCTTCGTCCGTGAAAACCCCCGCGCCATCCACGGGCGAGAAGGGCTCGATACCATAGCGTGCGCCAACGACGTAGTCTTCCTGGCCGTGCCCGGGCGCAGTATGAACGCAACCCGTACCTGTCTCGAGCGTCACGTGCTCCCCGAGGATGATTGGGCACACCTTGTCCTTGAATATAACATGGCGGTAGGTCAGTCCTTCGAGGTCCTTGCCGGAAAACTTCCTCATGACTTCGTACTGTGAAATGCCGCAGTCGGCGAGGGCCGCCGGGGCGAGGAAGGACGCCATGATGAAGGTCTCGCCGCCAACTTTGACGGCACTATAGTCGAAATCGGGATGCAGACAGATGGCAAGATTCGCGGGAAGCGTCCACGGCGTCGTCGTCCAGATTACAAAAGACGCCGGACCCTCGACGCCGGGAATCGGCGCGACCGCCGGGAATTTTACGTAGATTGACGGCGAAGCGTGGTCGCCGTACTCGACCTCTGCTTCAGCCAACGCGGTCTGGCAGGTCGCACACCAGTAATTGGGCTTCAGGCCTTTCGCCACGGCGCCGGTCTGATACATCTCGCCGAAGACATGAACAATGGTTGCTTCGTACTCGGGGCTGAGAGTTAGGTAAGGATGCTCCCAGTCTCCCGCGACGCCCAGCCGCTTGAAACCTTCCCGATGAATATCCACGTACTTCAGTGCAAATGCCCGGCAAAGCCTGCGGATCTCGACCGGCGACAGCATCTTTGCTTCCTCGCCGAGATCGCTCAGCACCTTGTACTCGATGGGCAGGCCGTGGCAATCCCACCCAGGCACATACGGCGCGTTATAGCCGCTCATCTCCTTCGACTTGACGACGAAGTCCTTCAGGATCTTGTTGAGCGCGGTTCCGGCGTGAAGTTCGCCGTTCGCGTACGGCGGGCCGTCATGCAACACGAATTTCTTGCGGCCCTTTGCGCGGCTGCGGAGTTTCCCGTACAGATCGATGGAGTCCCAGAACGCAAGCCGTTCCGGCTCGCGTTTGGCCAAGTCCGCCCGCATCGGAAACGAGGTCTCCGGCGGCAAGTTGAGTGTTGACTTGTAGTCCATGCTAACGTCGCTCTAGAGCACTCCAAACTCGCACAAAATGGGCTCACGTCCCCGTGAGAGTGGCGGAAACAGTAGCACACGCCATTTCGGGAAGTCAAAAAGGAAACGCCTGACGCCATCGCGGCGAGTGGAGCGGCATTCCTTGCTGGAAAATGCTTTCCAGGATACCGCCGGCGCGGCGGGCGAAAGTCATTATCCGTGCCGGATTTCTTCATCGGGGCACATGCCGCCGTCGAGCACCTGCCGCTTGTCACCCGCGACACGAAACGATTTCGCACTCACTTTCCCGGCCTGCAGCTTGTTTGTCCGTAGGCACTGACAAACCTGTTGCGAATACCGGCTGCGCATACCCTCAAAAAACGACTTGAAATATCGAATATTCAGGGTCATTACACATTGACCGCCGCCTGAAGAAGGAACACGATCCAGGACGCTAATGCACTAAACGAGCAATAACTCTAAATCGACGCTGGTTTTTCGCGTCGGACCTGCGGCGTCGCGCCGAGGCCGTAAAGAATATTGGCCATCAAGCAGAATCCCGTAAACGCGAATACGAGGAGGTTCACGCCAACAAGTCCCGTGAGGATCAACCACCACGGGCTGACCAGCCAAGCCAGCAGCGTACCGCCAAGAGTGAAGCTGCCCGCTACCAGCCAGATAATGCGTTCCAGGTACCATCCATCGGTCTTCGCCATGTACATAGCTACATCCTCCGTCTCAGAGCGCGCAACAAGCGCACCCGCGTCGTAGAGCGGACTGCCTGTCTGCCCATCCGCGCAAGAAGTCGTTTGTTAAGTTCCAACAACGCCATTAATCGTGAAACACCGGCGGCGAACAGTCTCTTCCCGCTCTCTTGCCGCCGCAATTACCTGGTTTGCGGGCGCAAAATCGTTCGGGTTAGGATGATGCCGTCATAGAGAGAATTCGATCCGTGGCGGCTGCTCCGATAACCCCAGCCGATTGGGAGACGCCGGATGAGACACGAAAGTGGCGGAAAGGTGGCGCGGGCATTCATCGCAGAAACTCGAGAAGCGCTCGCGCAGGAGCGGCGGCGGATAGCCCATTCACTGAGGCAGCTTGGGGATGAACAAATCTGGCGGCGCCCTGAACCGCATGTGAACTGCATCGGGAATATCATTCTCCATCTGTGCGGAAACCTGAGACAATGGTTCTTGCATGGCATCGGCGGAGAAGTGGACGTAAGAAACAGGCCTGCTGAATTCGCCGTGATTGACCCCATGCCAAAGGACAGACTTCAGGAAACCTTTGATTCCCTTGTAATGCGTATTGATGCTCTACTTGAGAACCTGTCGGCGGAAACCCTTATCGAGCCACGGCGCATACAAGGCTTTGAGACGAACGTCCTTTCCGCGATCTACAGCACCATGACTCATCTCGAAGGCCATTCGCTTCAGGTCGCGTATATCACTCATGTGCTGACGGGAGATCGATACGAGCCTTTCTGGAAGCCGGACAATCAGGAACAAGGCCGTTGACCCGCGAAACCTCCCCAACCTCGGCACTCGCGACTGCGATTAAGAGTACCCTAATCGAAAATACCCCGTCGGTGCATGGCGATTTCATGCCAATCAGAGGGGTAATGCTTCCCCCTTCACTCGATTGAGTGACCGCACCATTGGTACCCGTGGATCACGTGGCGTCGCCAACCGAACGAACGAGCGGCTCGAGCATGCGCAGCAGTGCCGGCATGCTAATCGTGGCCACGTCCCACATGATCTCGTCGTCGATATCGCCATACTCGTGAGCAAGGATATTGCGCTGCGCCACGATCTTGCGCCATGGAATCTCCGGATGGGCGGTTCGAAAGTCCTCTGAAACGTGTCGTGCCGCCTCCCCTATGATCTCAACGCGCCGCTCCAGGAGCAGCCTCAAATCTTCGTCATCGCGGTAGTTGTCAAGCGTTCATCCTGCTACAGCGCGCAACACGCCGCGGACGTGCTCAAGCATATCCAGGAGGTAAGCCGCGTCATCGTCAGGCTGCATACACGGCCTCGGCAGCTCGCAGAATCTCTCGCCTGCGCAACGGATTCCTGATCCCGCTCTTTGACACGAGATCCACACGTCTCCCGAAAATGACCTGGAGCTCTTCGATCATGTCCAGCCAATCGTAAAGCGTCAAGCCGTGTCCAGGTATCAAATCGACCAAAACGTCTATGTCGCTGTCGATTTGGAAATCCTCCCGCAGCACCGAACCAAAGAGAGATAATTCCCTCACCTTCCACCGGCGGCAGAACTCCTCAATGCGCTGGATATCTATTGAGACATTTATCACGGCACGTCATTCTATCACGCGCGGACGAGTTCGGCAAACGGCGAGGCAGCCTTGCGCCTTTGGAGACGGGCTGCAAGACAGCCGAAGCGCATAACGCCCCGGCACTCAATCCTGCACTCGGGGGGTCTCCGAGTAAGCAGTCGGAATGTGGCTAGCTCCTCAGGTTTCCAAACAGGGTAGCCGTGTGGCCCCAAGAACTGTTAGTGTTACCCCTGGGTTCCTGTGAAGAACCGGAACTGGGAGCTGATTGAAGATGAAATCTTCAAACGGAATTACCCGACGGCGGTTCGTCGGGAGTTGTTCGGCTTTACCGATACTGAGCGCCCTGCGGCCCACTGGGAATGCGAAGGCGGCTCCCTCGGACGAGGAGAGGGAATATCAGGTTTTCTGTTGCGTAAGCCCAAACATCCCCCTGCACCCCCTTCAAAGGGGGACCTGGCACACCGACCGTCAGTATCACAGGTTTCCAACAAGATGAATCGCTCCGCTTCAATGGGTTACACAATTCGCGGGGCAGATTGGACGGACGCCGAGCTTCTGGCTGATGTTATCCGGCGCGCGTTCGCCGATGTCGCGCAACGATTCGGTCTGACGCCCGAGAACTGTTCGGGCGAATCCCCTTTCATTACATCCGGCCTCGTCAGCGCGGACATGGAGGACGGGATTGTCTATTACCTGCTTGAGGAGGATGGGAAAGCCTGTGGTTGTATCGCGGCGGGGACAAAAATCCCCGATGTGCTGTACTTGAAAAGGCTGTCGGTCGTTCCCGAATACCGTCGCAGGGGATTTGGGCGAGCACTGATGCACTACGCGGCGGAGCGCGCAAAGACACTTGGCAAGCATCGTGTGGAATTCGGAACCATGACGGAAAACATGGGTCTCACCCGTTGGTATGAAGGGCAAGGATTCTCAGTCAAGGAGACCCGCAGGTTTGAACACCTTCCCTTCGGCGTAACTTTTATGCACAAGACGCTGGAATGAGTGCGTCCGCCTACGAGAGGACGCCGTCACGTTAGCCGCAGTTGCGGTATGTTAAACCGGGTTGCGCAGCTTTGTTCACGAGGCAAGGATACTATCGGCCCAAGCCACCACTGCGCCGGCGATGCTCAGCATCGTGGCATGGTCAGTTTCGGCCATATGATTTCTCATGCCGGGATAGCGCATCTGCGTGGCAAATATCGTCAAGCGTTCCGCCTCGCGCACCTGCTCTGGTACGGTTATCCCCCGTTTTTCGAGTCCGTCCAACAGATACCTGATGTCATGGATGAACGGGAACCGCCAACCTCCGTGCTGGTAGACGGCCTTTATCGCCAATTCCGCGGCCTGCTGCGCCATGAAAGCAAGGTCTTCCCAATAGCCGCCTTCCGGTAAAGGCTGACGCGCCAAAAGCAGTTTGCCCCTTGCCCTGCTCAGCCAATCCTCTGCACTGCCGGGCGCGTACTCAGGCGGCATGATAGACCTCCTTCCCTTCGGTCAAGGCGGTGTGAATAACGAGGGAAGGGTTGTCCTTCAAGGCCGCCACCTCACTTTCCGAGACCACTACAATGTCGGCGGCGCATTCCAGCCCCCGCAACCGGCGATGCGCCCTGTATGCCGTCTCCAAGCGATCCGTCCCGTCAGGCATTACAATCAGGAGATCGAGATCGCTCTCCGGCCCAGCCGTGCCGCGTGCCGCGGATCCAAACAAAATAACTTGCAGCGGCAGCGTCTCATCTACGATCCGCCGCACCGCTTCTTCAATGTTCGCTGTCAATTGGCTTGTCATTCGTCGCCCATCGCGTCAGACACGTTTCAGCTTCCTCATGTTTCCTGGGGCGTCCGGGGAGTCATTTTACCACAAGCGGGTCAGAATCCTGGCGCGTCAACATGCGGACCAATGGCTGCTCATGGGCAAGGCCCCGCGCATGGACAGTCCCCCGGGACAACGATCATGGCCGGAATGCTCGCACGTCCAGCTCGGCAACCTGCCGGAAATGCTTGGCGTTGCCGGTGCAAAGCAACTGCTGCCGTTCCATGGCGGTTGCCGCGATTAAAGCGTCGAGCGGCGTCAAGTCAATTCTCAACGCATATTGCTCCATATAGAGACATCCCCGGTAGCTGATTTCCCCGGAAAGCGGGATCGTCTCGAAATCAAGCAGAAAGCGGCGGATGACGGCCATTTCCCGCTTGTCGCGCGCCCCCCGGTACAGTTCCATGCAGGAGATGATCGAGACCAAGCGGTCTCCATCCTGCTCGATGACACGGGCCGCCTTCTCGTTGCCGCGCAAGGTCCAGATCAAGACGTCCGTATCAAAGACCATGAAAGCGGCTCCTTCGTATGTGGCGAACGTAGCCCGCCGGATCCTCCATATCCGCCCGATCCTTCCAAAGGCCGAAGGCCGGACTGTCCTTGAACGATAACGCGCCCTTCCTTTCCTTCTTGGGAACAATAAGGGCTATTTCCTTTCCGCGCTTGGACAATGTCACGGTCTCATTGCGTTCGATGGCTTCAAGAATCCGGCGCGGACGGCACCGCAGGTCCAACACGGTCGCTTTCATGGCCTGACACCTCCCTTGAAGTGTACAGTACAAGTATGCACTTTGCCGCCAGGAGAGATCAAGTGAATGAACGAATCCGCGGGGATCCCGGGGACGCTGCTCACGTAGCAGCCCCAAGTACGCGACACGGTCCCCATCCACAAAGAACACGCCCTAGCGGTTATTCCCCCGTTGCGTGATTTCGTGCGGCAACCCCGGTATGACGCCGCGCGCTTGTCTAGGCATGCCACCAGAATACTCGAACTGGAAAGAAAAGTTGATAAATAGGTAGCTTTCCCTCATCTGCTCGCCTATTTCCCTATTTCGCCAGAGTCGATCCCTTCGGTGAAGCCACGAAGCCCATACGACTGGTCCCATGACGAGCTTCGCGTACTTGAAAACCGCGTTGGATTCCCATAATATGGCACTCGAACAATTTCAAGGAAACAATGCGGAAGATGGCTCTTGATCTGTTTGAGATAGCCGAGGCCAACGCTCACAGTATCAAACTCCGCTTCGAGCAAGTGAGAGACTTTCAGCCGGACCATGATCAGGCCACGCTGAATCGCTTTGAGGCGTGTGTTCGAGATCAAAGCACGATCGCGATCAACTTGCGTCCCTGGATAGTCGCCAATATCCTGACAACAGGACGATACCAGAATATCTACGAGTGGGCCGATGAACAGGCCAGCGTGTCAGGACGCTCTGTTGAAGAGATCCTGAGGGAAAAGCTGAAGGATCTTTACGTTAAGCGTGTTTCATTCGATGCGGCGTTCGCTGATGGCATCAGATTTCGTTATGGTGCGCTATATCTTGCAGGAGCGGGCGTTACTCGCTATGGCAAGTTCTGTTTGGTGTTAAGCCGGGACTTCGTTGAAAGCGGAATTCCAGTCGCGTACGTCCCGGCGGACAGCTTGAAGACGTACATGTGTGACGATTCCACACTCGATGAGGCCGGGATTCGGGAACATGCTGGGCCGCATACGCATCGGGGTTTTCTCGCCGCCATCAAGCTTTCTGACAGCCTGTCTGCGAGGACCGAATCAGACTGGCCGTTGTTGCTATGCTCGGATGCCGACTATATTGAGGCTATCTTCATTGCGGACTTGGACCATAATGCGGTTGAATGCATTCGTGTTCCGGTTGCAGAATATGAGCAACTATGGGATTTGGCTTTCTCAGACTTCGGTAAGAGAGTCGGTTCCGCAGGTCGCGCTCTTGCCCACGACTTTGCCTCGATTCTGCGCGCCGCACGGGAAAGATCGATTCCACTGGAAGAGGTATAGTGGATGATTGAGTTGCTTGCATACACCACAGAAGACGGCTGGGCCTATGTGCGAACAGACAGGGGGATTTTTCTCGTGCGCCCTCCATACGCAAGGTCGGCCATGACCCAGGGTAACGAGTACGCCGTTGAGAAAGCTATCACGATGCACGGGTTCATTGGCTCGAAAGAGGAGTTCGATGATTGGAGAGCCGTCACCGCGTTTCTGAATGATCAGGTGGTTGCATATCGAAATGCGCAAGCCCAGATCATTCCACAACCGGGCGACGCTGGCAAGGAACTCCTGGAATTCGCCCCTCCCGAAGTGTTGCAGCGTTTCCTGGAACGCCTCCGAGACGAATGGCTATCTGTGGGGCGGTGGCAGGAAGCTCAGGATCTCTTGCTGCCAATCCTGGGTCTTCCTACTGTCACTCACGATGAGGCACTAACCAGAGTGTCAAGAGATCTTCTGGAGCAGAGCATGCGCCTGCAGCGACAATCAGACAAACGTCATCAGGAGCTGGCGTCACTTGATATCCCGGACGACCGCTTCTCGCTTGTAAACAATCGCTACAATCGCGTTGAGTTGAACAAGTATAAAGAGATCACCGAACAGCATAGGCCACTCATGGTCGCTGTCTAGGGGTATCACGTTTGGAGACTATCACTTTCTACTCATATAAGGGCGGGTCAGGGCGGACTCTGGCGGTCGCGAATGCGGCGCGATACCTGGCCCGGTTTGGGCAGAAAGTGGTAGCGGTGGATTTCGACGTTGAGGCGCCTGGGCTTCACTACAAGTTCAGCCTGGATCAAGAGGGCGCCTCGCTAGACATCAACAACGGCGTTCTTGATTACATCCACACGTTCGCCACTGAGGGGATCATCCCGGATTCCCTGGAAGATTACGTCGTCCAAGTTCCTCTTTCGCCCGATTCGACCGGAACCATTTTAGTAATGCCGGCGGGACGTGTCCCTTTCTCGGAGTACTGGCAGAAGCTCGCCCAGATCAACTGGCACGAGCTTCTCTACGCGCCTGGCGCAAGGGGAATCGAGTTCTTTCTCGAATTCAAAGAACGCATTCGAGCGACTTACAATCCCGACTTCCTGCTGATCGACTCGCGCACCGGGATCACGGAACTGGGCGGCGTTGCGACAGCTGTGCTCCCCGAGAAGATGATCTGTTTTCTCTCAAATAGCCGAGAGAATCTTGAAGGAGCCCGTGCCATCCTTCGCAGTATCCGTAGCGTCCCTAGACCTCCGCAGATGCCGCCTGTCGACGTGTTGCCTGTGCTGTCGCGCGTTCCTGAGATGACCGAGGAAGAAGAGACGGAACTCATCAGGTTTACTCTAGCGTTCCTTAATGAGGAGGCTCCCAATCTGGAAGACACTCTGTCCCTGCCAGACCTTTTTGTCCTGCACTCTGAACCCGATCTACAGGTGCGCGAGCAACTCAGAATTGGCGGGGACAAGAGCGTTGAGGATTCGACCCTTCTTGTGGATTATCTCTGTCTTTTCGCGAGGGTCGTCCCTGCGGAGATCCTCAGCCCAATAATCGAATCGGTTGTCCGAGAAAAGAAGCTCAGGGCGTTTGAAAATCCTGTCCAGGCGGAAAACGAACTGCGCCTGCTCGCGCAACGCCTCCAACACCCGCTGACCTACCAAGCGCTTCTTCAACTTTGCTGCTTGCGTAAGGCCGAACCGAAGATCATATTCGATATCGCCCAACTGTTTTGGCGAATTTCGAGAAACGCTGGGGATCCGGCACTGTTGCAGGCTGTCCAGCAAAGCCTACCCGGCCTTGAGCCGTCCTCTGTTACTCTAGGGGACATCCGATTTGTGAACGAGGTCTGGCGCGGAAACGGTTCCGATCATGTGGAAATCGGCATGTGGTTAGCGGAACACTACCGCGCTCTCGGAGAACTTGAAGACTCCGGAGATGCGCTCTCACTCCTTCTGGAGGCAGTCTCCCGAATGTCTAGAGAGCAGATTAAAGTCCTCGCCGGGGCATCCTCTCCTTTGGATTTCTTCTCTCTGCTAGACAAGGCGGGCAAGCGAGAGTTGGCGAGCGAGTTCCTGTTGGTCGAACTCGGTTTGGCATTGAAAGAAGTACCGGTTCCCACTCAGAGGATCATGGAATTGGGCATTGCTCTGAAGAGGCTTGGTTCTCTGCCATCCTCTTTTGAGCAGCAATTGACGCACATTCGAGACAAGATTGCGCGGAATGCGATCCTCAATCAAGTTAGAAACAGTACGTGAACCGTTCGCGAGTATCGCGACGACAACGGGGTCCTGAGCCTGACGAATCAGTGACATCTTTTGCGTAGAAATAGGGGACGGCCACCTATCTACGCCTTTTCCGTGTCTCGGGTTTCTCTTTGTTGGGCCGGCCGACGGGCAGGGGACGCAGTCGGCGACCCAGCGTGCGTTCGAGCTTGCTGAGGAATGAATCACCCTACAAAGGGCAGCAGGAATACAGAATTCAGAATTCAGAATACCAACAGATCATAGCATTGCGCGGGAGGACGCAGCATTCACCCCCAGGTGGAAGCTTACACCCGCAGATCTCTTTTGAATGACACTCGTGCAGGAAGGGAACAGGAACTTGGGCGTGGCACGGGCCGCTATTCCTCCTTCACAAGACGGAAGCCGATGCTGAACTGGCCCAAATCCGGTTCCGCATAGCTGCGGGCCGCGGAGCGGCAAAAGTTTTCATGGCACCCGAAATTTCCGCCGCGCGCGACCCGGTCGGTACCCGCCGGCGCCTCCCATGCGGAGCCATCCACCGGCGCGTTGGTGTAGTCGTCGTGCCAGTAATCCTGACACCACTCCATCACGTTGCCCACCATGTCGTAAAGGCCCCATGCATTCGGCAACTTCCCGGCAAAGTCGTGAGTCTTGCCCAGACTGTTGTTGGTGAACCATGCATTGTCGATCACGTAGTCCAGGTTCGGGTCGTCTCCCCAGTAGAATCGGGTGTCGGTGCCTGCGCGGCACGCATACTCCCATTCGGCTTCAGTGGGCAGGCGGAAAGTCATGTCGGAATTATGGAAGTTGAGTGTCGTGATGAAGCCCTGGACATCGTTCCAGGAAACCATCTCGACCGGACGTCTGGAACCCACGAAATGGGCGGGGTTGTCCCCGGTAACCGCTTGCCACTGGGCCTGGGTAATCTCGCATCTCGACATCCAGAAGCCCTTGGCGATGGTGACCTGATGGAGCGGCCCTTCGCTCGGGTCGCTGAGTTCCTCGCCGGGCGCACGGCCCATGAGAAATGTGCCCGGAGGACACCAAACGAACACAATTCCCGCGAACCTGGCCAAATCTCCTGCTTCATGTTCCTCAGGGCAGCCCGTCAGACAGACCGGCAGACCAAAAAGAACCACTGACAGCAGGACGCTGAGGAAACCCTTCGGACGCATAGATAGCCCTCCCGCACAGAGTGCGTGTGTTTCACCTTCCAAATTCATTCTACCCAGTCTCGCCTTCTGGCGCAAACACGACGCGCTCAAAATAGGCGGACCGTTAGCCGTGTAGAAATAAGGGACCGCCACCTATCTATGCCTTTTCCGCGTCTCGGATTTCCCTTTTTGGGCCGACTGACTGGCAGGGGGCGCAGTCGGCGACCCAGTGTGTGTTCGAGCTTGGTGAGGAATGTAACACTAGGCAGTATCCCAGCACCCGCACGCCGTGCTTCTCGCACTGCTCACGGAGCAGCCCCAAGTACGCGACACGGTCCCCCTCCACAAAGAACACATCCTCCCGGTTATTCCCCCACTGCGTGATATGGTGCG
>Ga0315279_10001857_pt1 | contig 33626 bp, 33 predicted proteins | sample YL17G06_20_MG_FD_203694 | JGI IMG/M metagenome (GOLD analysis project Ga0315279, IMG submission 203694) | Sediment microbial communities from Yellowstone Lake, YNP, Wyoming, USA - YL17G06_20 | ecosystem: Environmental > Aquatic > Freshwater > Lake > Sediment | place: USA: Wyoming | collected...
AAGCTTTCTGGGATTTGGTCAATCCATTAGTTAAAAACTTGTGTACGGATTTCAAAACAAAAAGTGTAAGGATACAAGAGTATCATCAATGAATGTGGTCGTTGTGCGCCTTGTGAATGTTGTCCCAGACGAACGGAAGCTCCCGTCTGGGGTCTTCGACATCCTCGCTGAGCGAGACCTCATCCCTTTTTGTTCCCCCTCTCCACACTTGTGGAGAGGGGGACATAGGGGGAGAGGTTAAAAGTTGTGCGGGTCGGATTTCTGCCATAGGCAGATCCGCCTTTGGCGGACATCGGACCTGAAGGAAGCTAAACATAATATAAATTCTGAGGAATTATGGCTAAGTTAAGGAAACGCCGCATTACTGCGGAAGACCTGTATCGTTTCAGACTTGTCTCCGACTGCAGAATCTCCCCGGATGGACGCCACGTGGTCTTTTGCGTTCAACGAGTGGATAAAAAGACCGAAAAGAAACATTCCAATCTCTGGATTGTGCCCACTGATGGAAGACCTGCTCGCCAGTTTACCTACGGCGATCAGTCGGACACCCAGCCACAATGGTCGCCCGATGGCACAGAGATTGCCTTCATCTCCAATCGAGGCGATGAAAAACAGTCGCAAATCTGCGTCATCCCCTTTCAAGGGGGAGAAGCTCGGAAGTTGACCAACTTCAAAGGCAAATTTGGCGATTTCGAATGGTCACCCGATGGCAAAAAGTTAGTCTGCATGTTTTGCAAGAAGGATAAGGAAGAGATCGAAAGAGAAAAAGATGAGCAAAAGAAAAAACTGGGTGTGGTGTCACGCCAGATCACTCGGATTCACTTCAAAGAAGATGGAGAGGGATTCTTGCCAAAAGAGCGCTGGCATATCTGGACAATTGACACCCACACTGGCAAAGGGAAGCAGTTGACCGACAGTGAGGTTTACGACGAGTGGTCGCCGCGGTGGTCTTCGGATGGAAAGAGAATCGCCTTCTGCTCTAATCGGAGCAAAGACCCAGATTTAGATCCAGATGCAATTGATTTGTTTATGATATCAGCAGTCGGGGGTGATTTTCGGAAAATCAACACTCCTTTAGGCTTCAAGGCTCTGCCCAGTTTTTCCCCGGATGGAAAATGGATTGCTTATTGTGGCTTGGAGGGACGCGGGAGGTTGTGGAGGAACATTCGTCTGTGGGTTGTTCCTGTGGATGGAAAAATAAAGGCAAAGAATCTGACGGAGAAATTCGACTTCAACGTGTCCAGCTGGACTATCAACGACATGCCCGGCAGTCCGGCTATGATGCCCCCTACTTGGACAAAAGACGGAAGCAGGATTTATTTCCAAGTGGCACATCACGGAGATACCACTCTTAAATCAATAGGGATAGAGGGTAATAAAGGAAGTTTGCGCACGGTTATTGGAAATGAGGGAGTGGTTGGCTCATTCAACTTTGATAAAAACCAGTCAAAGCTTGCTTACTTCCATGCGGATATGAAAAATCCGGGAGAAATCTGGTTGCGTGACGTGGCTTCTCTACGATCTCGCAGACTAACGGAAATAAACGACAATCTCCTACAGGAACTATCTCTCGGCGAAATCGAAGAGGTTTGGTTTAAAGGAGCGGCAGAAAACGATTTGCAAGGATGGATTCTCAAACCACCCAGGTTCAATAACAGGAAGAAATATCCTTCCATTTTGGAAATACATGGTGGTCCCGGTTTGCAGTATGGCAACTTTTTCATGCACGAGTTTTATTATTTAGCCGCCGAGGGATACGTGGTCTATTTCTGCAATCCACGTGGTGGCCGTGGATACGGGGAAGCACACTCCAAAGCCATCTGGAACAACTGGGGCACGGTGGATTACGATGACTTGATGGCTTGGGTCGATTTTATCCAGAAGAAACCATACATGGACAAAAAAAGGGTGGGGGTTACCGGTGGTAGTTACGGTGGATATATGACCAACTGGATCATCGGACAGACGCACCGTTTCAAAGCGGCAGTTACACAGAGGAGTGTGAGCAACCTGATTTCAATGTATGGTTCCAGTGATTACAACTGGGACATGCAAAGGGAGTTTGGGGATCGACCTCCCTGGGAGAATTTCAAAAACTACTGGAGGCAGTCTCCCATGAAATACATAGGGAACGCCAAAACGCCCACTTTGGTCCTTCACAACGAAAACGATCTAAGGTGTGCCATTGAGCAAGGGGAACAGATCTTTGTGGCTTTGAAGAAACTGGGAGTAGACACCGAAATGGTGCGTTTTCCAGACGAGCCGCATGGTCTTTCCCGAACAGGTCGGACAGATCGCCGCATCGAAAGGCTGAAACACATTTTACGCTGGTTCGACCGGTATTTGAAAGGCAAGTAAAATTTCTTATAAATGACATTTACTCTCATGTGTTGCTCTTTGTGGACGTTATCCCAGACGAGCGGACGCTCTCGTAGGGGGGTCTTCGACATCCTCGTTGAGCGAAACCTCACCCCCTTAGTCCCCCTCTCCACAAGTGAGGAGAGAGGGATATAAGGGGAGAGGTTAAAAGAAGGAATGCGGGCTTGATGAATCGAGCCCCTACTCAGAGATTGTAGGGGTCGGATTTATCCGACCCGAAGGAAGCGGGCTTGATGAATCAAGCCCCTACAAGCGGTGATCTCAAAAAGTGTAGGTCGGATTCATCCGACCCGAAGAAACTTGCGAAAAAAACATTCAAGTTCATGTTAAGCTAAGGAGGGATGAAAATTATGAAACCGAATGAAGGAACTGCGGACAGGATAATAAGGCTGATTTTGGGAGTTGTGCTTATTATCATCGGCTGGCCTGTTTTGGGGAACAATACTTTGGGCATCATTTTGGACATCATTGGAGTGCTCTTGCTTATCACCGGAATAACAGGCTTTTGCACGGTTTACAAAATCTTAGGAATAAATACCCTGAAGGTCCCAAAAGAGAAATAAATTTCCCCGCCGTGAAAATCGACGGCGGGGCTACGTTCTTAAATATGCTTTGTAGCGCCGATGCCGTGCATCGGCGGCATTTAAAGATAATGGGAAGGCTCAAAAGATTCTATCTTGAAAATTACTGTTATTTTGTAACGTCCAATTGCTATCGAAGACGAAGGTATTTCAAAAGAGATGAAAACAAAGATATAATTATCGAGTTTTTGAAATATTATGGACCCAGATATGGCTTTAAACTAAAGGGGTTCGCCATCTTGGAGGATCATTTTCATGTTTTGATCGTGCCAACAGGGAACTACAATATCTCTTGGATCATGAAATCGTTAAAGGTAGCCATTTCGAAAAGAGTAAAGAGGAAAGGCAAAATAAATGACCCAATTTGGCAACATCGTTTTTATGATCATATTGTAAGAAATGAACAAAATTTTAAGGAAATATTAGATTACATTCACAATAATCCTTTAAAGCATAACTTGTGCAAATCTTTAGAGGAATATAGATATTCAAGTTTTAGAAATTATTATTTAAACGACCATTCTTTGATAGAAATTGACATTGATTGAAATAAATTCCCCCGCCGTGGAAAACGACGGCGGGGCTACGCCTAAATATGTTTTATAACGCCGATGCCATGCATCGGCGGAATCTACAAGGAGTCAAGTATGGACATCGTCACCTATAGAGAATTAGAACCAAAGGATGAGATCATGATGTTAATGGAGCTTGCCTTTTGGTGGCCCATCTCGCCTCAGGATTTGGAGGAAGTGATAAATATAGATATAAGGTTAAAAAATAGCCCGGTTGGATTTTGTGCGGTAGAAGATGGGCGATTGGCAGGCTTCGTGGGGATGATGGACATTCCGACAAAAACCGTCAAAGGAGAAACTGAGATTGTCGGCGGCATCTGGGCGGTGGCGACCAATCCAGATTTTGCACGGCAGGGAATTTGCCAAAGCCTGATGGAGGAAGCACATAACTATTTCCTAAAAAAGAAATATAGATTCTCCTTCCTTTGCACTACCCGGACCATAATCGCTTATAGGATTTATAAGAAACTCGAATATGTGGAAGTTGAATATGTAAATCAATTTCCCGGCGTTTACAAAGTTTTAGACAAAACCCAGTCAGTTGACAAAAAGGCTGATAGCAAGCTTGATCCTGAGAAAATTTACAGGATCTATGAAAAGTTCACGGAGAATAAAACCGGATTTGCAGTAAGACAAAAAGATTTTGTAACCATGTTTGCCAAACGCAGAAGATTTGATGAGGGAAAATCGCTCCAGAAGGAAAGGGGATACGCCTTGTTGGGGAAGGACCGAGACGTTATTAAGGTAGCGGACATGGTCGCTTTGGATGATGCGACCTACGGAGAACTGATAGACGAGATCGAACAGCTGACAAAAAATGGGGTGATCAGTCGGTTGGTCGCCGATGAAAAACTTCTGGGGGCATATAAATCCAAAGGATATCACGTTCAAAGGGGAGACGATGGTGTATTGATGGTAAAAAACTTAACTGATGTCTCAATTGACAAACTCTACAGAGATTCTTTTTATATGGGGATGTTGGATTGGTTCTAAAATCAAAGCGGGCTTGATGAATCAAACCCCTATAAACTCGAAGCGAAAAACTGATGAAAAAAGAATGCCCCAATTGTGCGGTGGGTGTGCCTAAAGATAGCCAGCGCTGTCCCATCTGCGGGTATGAATTTCCACAACCCAAGAGCCGACTTTTCACCTGGGTGGTAATAATTTTGATCATACTTTTTCTTATTCCACTGATTCGATTATTATTTACTATTCTGAAATAACCTGATGAGCTGATACGAACATAGTTATTTTTGATACGATGCTTCCCCCTCACCCTAACCCTCTCCCACAAGGGGAGAGGGAACTTTCTTGTTGCGTCAGGAGCTTCTCCTGATGCCCAGATCATGTGTCAGGACTAGGTCCTGACACAACTTTGAATAACAAGTCTAAAACTGGCTTAAGAGTTTTATTTCCCCGCCGTCCAGAGCTGGTCTATCAGTGCATACTCCACCGGAACAGACTTTGCCTGCACGCCTGGAACCTAAGCTCAGGCTAAGATTGTGTTTTTCACCCAAAGCCAAATCCAAAGTGGTAATAAACCAATTTTTTTTGCCGGACCAGTCTCTGGTTTTCCATTCGGTGGTTCTTTCGTGGGTGAAGGTTAAAGAAATAATGGGGGAATGCGAGAGGGAGAGAGAGATTATTTGATCGTAATAAGTAAGCTTCCCATCGTATTTGCTGGTCCACAGGTGCTCAAGCAGAAAGGCAATGCTGTTTTGTTCTGAAAGATAATACGTGAGGTCAAAAACCGGAGCCAAAAAATAGGGCGAACCTTCATCCTTTTTATTTTCCATCCGGCTGAATCCGCCTTTGATCGTAGCCAGATCCTTATAATCATATTCCATCTCCCCATAGATTTCGGAGAAGATCAACTTATCTTTGTGATCGGTGGTGGAGCTGTAATTGGCTAACAGGGAAAGCTTTTCAAAAGGAGTGGAGGTGGTCTGAATCTGGAAACCTTTCTCATCATATAAATCCAGAACGTAAGCGTGTCGGTTCAACAAAGTGTAAACATGTTCTTTGGTAAGAGAAGGTGGGTTATTATAAGTCACGTCTTTGTTGATGAAATCAAACTTTTTGTAGTCCTTATACTCCAGGCTAAGTCCAAAACCGGAGAAGTAAAGATTGGATGACAAATAAATCCCATCTCCGTCTTTTTCTATAAATTCTCCGGAAGGGTTATCCTTTCTGGCATATTCTCCATATAAATCTAAGTGGGGAAAAGTAAGTCCTGCGTTTCCCCCATAGAGTCGGAGAAAGCCAAAGTCTGTGATATTGGTGCGGAGATAGCTTCCTCCTAAGGTCATCCAATCAAAAAAGGCAATCTTGCCGTCCGCCGCATGCAGGGGATCATTTACTCTTTCATATTTGCCCATGGGAGTTCCCCCTAATAAGGTTAAATCAATCCCATCCAGATCCAGTGTGCCTTTTATCCCTTCCAGGTTATTATCATATCTCAAATCCCGATTTTCATAGGTGCGGAGGACTAGTCCCCGCCCAAACATCACATAATAATTCCCCACCGTAAGTTTGAGAAATTCTGGGGAAAGCTCAAAATATCTATAAGAAAGTTTCTCGTAGGTTTTTCCCCAGTCATCCGGCTGGTGAGCCTCGTATCTTAAGCCCACATTATAAACGCCATAAGTCCAGTTAAAATCAAACCAGTCGTGGAATATATCCTGATGGGTTTTTTGATTCAAGGAATATTCAAGCTGATTGCTAGCGGCGATCTCCCATGAATCCGTTTCGGCAAGGTCAACATCCTGACCGAATGACGAATGAAGAATGACGAATGACGAAAGGAAGATGACGAATAAAAGATGACGAATGACGAATGATAGATAAAGGAAGACGATTTTACTTCTCACTCTTTTCCCCCTCTTTTTCCTGTGAAGCTTCCTTCTGCTCATCCAAAAGCTCCTCTATTTTCTTCTTTATCACCTCCTCATCACCGGGGCGATAAGTAGTATGAGTATATCTAATCTCCCCGGATTTGTCAATCAAAACCGTATGGGGTATTCCCAAAACATGATACTTTCTGAAAACGTCTTTCGACTGGTCCCAAAGCACCGGGAACTCCCACTTATGCCCTTCCACCATGGGTCTAACTTTGGAAATGCTGCGGGGACCATCCTCATTTATGGCTAAGATCTCAAAGCCTTTTTCCTTATACTTCTTATAAACTTTCTGAAGCGCGCTTAACTCCTTAATACATGGTTTGCATGAGGTCGACCAGAAGCTAACCAAGACGGGACCATTTCCCAAAAGCTCTTTTAGCTCCACCTTTTTGCCATCTAAATTCTTTGCGACGAAATTTGGAGCTGTGTTTTTTTCCTCTTTCGGTTGGACGGATAAGGGAAAAATAAATAAAAAGAAGAGTAGTAAAACTGGTTTTGAAAATAGGATTCGCATGTTTCTCCTCATGAGTTAGATTTCTATATGTTATTAATGCAAACGACTTAACTAAATTGTCATACTCACCCTCCCCCTTACCCCCTCCCATCGAGGGAGGGGAAAAATTATAGAGTCCCCTCTCCCCTTGTGGGAGAGGGTTAGGGTGAGGGGGATGTAAACTTATTTTTTGCTTTTGTATCAATGTCCAAATAATTCAGAAAGCGCAGCACTCATTTTTCTTTTGGTGTTGCTGTCATATCCCTGCACCCAACAATAAATCAATCCACTGCGGTCGATTATGATGGTAATGGGTGTGTCCTTTATCTTTACGCCATTATGGTAAAGATTGTAATCTTCAAGCATCCGTGATCCTTTGCCTACAAGCAGGTTGTAGGTTAAGTCTAACTCACCTCTTTTCTGTTGGATATAAGCCAATCCATCCTCATAATTGACCGCAAATATTTTAAGACTATCTATTGAATATTTGTTATACTGCTCCTGCAGAAAGGGAAGCTCCAATAAACAGAAGGGACATGACTTTGCCCAAAAATTGACTATCACCACGAATCCACGGTAATTATATAGTTTGATCAGATTACTATAGTCATCTAAAAGCTCAAAATCGGGAGCCAGTTGCCCTTCCGTATCCGGACCCACAGCGGCAGGACTCAAGCTGAAATTTACGACCACTGTATGACCCGTTGTTACGTTCACTACCTCCTTAGCGGGAGGATCGTTTGAGTATCCCTGCTTGAACACGGAGACGACGTGAGTCCCCACGGGGAAATTATTTAAAAAGAGATACGGCGTGGTCTTATCAGTAGCATGATTATCTATGACAATGGTGTCGCCACTTATATTAGATGAGACTGATAGAGAGCCGTAGAGGGTGTCCAATAGGATAAAATCAGCTGAACTGGTTTGATTCTCAAATACGGTGACGATAAGAGATTCAGGGAAAGGATAGTATCCTGATTTTGCCACTGAAACTATATGGTCTCCCACACTAACATCAAAAAGCGTATCTGGTGTTGTTTTCCCGGTGAGGGTATGATCCAAAATTATGTTGCCTCCCGCAGGGACAGAATTCACAAATATTGAGCCTTTTTTCTGGGTCAAGGTGAAATCTGCCATAGCCAAGGAATCTTTCATCACTTCGACCACAACTGAGTCAGGAGAGACGGAGTAACCGAATTTTGCCACCGAAACAATATAGTTTCCCTCTGGAAGGTTGAATAAATGCGGGGTCAGCTCTCCGCTATTTTCATGATTTAAGTAAATATCAGCATCTTGTGGAGTGGAGTTCACAAACAATCCACCTGCTTTTTGAGCTAAAACAAAATTTACGGGGGTCACAGTACCCTCAACAACCTGAACTATGGCAGACTCAGGAAAGACAGAATAACCGGATTTGGTGACAGAAACGAGATGATTCCCAATCATCACGTCAAAAATAGTATCCGGGGTCGTCTTTCCGGTTAACACATGATCCAAAACTATCTCTGCACCACTTATATTCGAGTTGACAAAGATATCTCCGAGTCTTTCAGCTAAAACAAAATCGACTGTGATTAAGGAGTCTTCGACTACTTCCACCGTATCAAACTCTGGGGAGGCTCTATATCCTTGTTTTTCAACTGAAACTATATGTTTTCCGACTGGAACACTGTCCAAGGTATCTGGTGTTATCTTTTGGGTAATAACTTGATCTAAGATTATTCGGGCGCCTTGAGGGTCGGAGTTGACCTGAATTGACCCGACCTGGTTGGTCAAGAAGAAATCAACTGAAGTTAGATTATTCTCGATGACCACGACTGTATCAAATTCAGGATTGGAATTATATCCTCCTTTTCTGACCGAGACCTTGTGTTTCCCCACGGGAATATTCTTTAAAGTGTCCGGAGTCTCTTTTCCAGTCGGATTGTTGTCCAACTCTATGGTCGCTCCGGGAACGTTGGAGCTCACAAAAATGGAGCCAAGTTTTTCAGTCCCGATAAGATTTTTGGTGCTGCAACTCCACAAAAAAAACAAAAGACCAGAAATGAGAAAACTTGCTACAACGAATCCTTTGAGAAACCAACCTTTTTCTGTTATCATAGGCTTAAAGCAATAGGCAAAGACCTTATGAGCCAAGTTACCTCCACGTCTCATGCAGTAAGACCAATTGAGATTTTGGGTTTACCTGGATCTGAAAACCTAATACAAACGCAAGAAATGAATTTACATACCCCTCACCCTGACCCTCTCCCACAAGGGGAGAGGGAACTTCATAAATTTCCCCCTCCCTTGACGGGAGGGGGTAAAGGGGGAGGGTGATTATGTCATTTTATTTAATTCGTTTGCTATAGTTCACAATATTGTATACGACTCGATTACGATACCAAATGGCTTTTTGGGTAGAAACAATCACTTTAGCAAATTCAGTTTTTCTTCAAATTAGTTGCTAATATCCGAATGAATATACATACGCACGCATACGAGTATAGGCGTTCAAGTTGCCATAAAGCGTAAAATTTCGTCTTTTTCTACCTCTCCCCCTTGTTCCCCCTCTCCACATTTGAGACTGTGTCATAATTGTGTTTTGAGGTTGTAGCCGTCCATATGGACGTAAGCCATTGGAATTCAACATCTCGATTTCGCCCCGCTAAGCGGGGCGGCTACAAAAACCGAAATTCTGACACACCCTCATTTGTGGAGAGGGGGATAGGGGGTGAGGTCTCAAAAATGTCACTTTCATTTTTTTGTTACTGAGAATTCTATCCACTAAATTGGAGAAGACCCACAAATTCCAAATAGTTTTGTTCAACAGGAAGCAAAAGGTAGCTTAAAAGACGGGGCGAGAATTTATCTCGCCCCGCAATTAACCATCTTCTAAACAAATCTTTTCGCAACCTTTCCTTCCTCACCCTGGTAACAAGTGATGAGGAGGATTGATTTGTAAGATCACGCAGGTCACGTTGCTCGGGCGAGTTGTGATCTTTTCCAAATCAAGTAAAATCCTGCGACAGACAAAAGAGAGATGAGAATGAAAAGTCCCCACCGGTTTGTTACCGGAACACAATCCGTATGAACGTGAAGTAGAAAGGTTATCGATTCACTCAAACCGGGATTTCCGAGCGACTTCACAGTTATGGTCACGCTGGCATCGCCACAGATCAGTCTCGGACCTATCTCTAGGAAAATAAGACTTTCATCGCCTGCAGCCACGCCGACTGTATCTAATGTATCCCCGGGATGACAAATTCCGCCACTGCACAAGACAACCACCCATTGGGGCGGCGTAGGTGGGTTCTCGGTCATGGTGATCACGTAATTATCGGAGTCGCTCCCGGTGTTTGCCAATACCGACGTAAAAGTTGTGGTGTCTCCCAAGGTTCCCACCTCTTCTGTGTCACTGGAGGTATAAGTGAAGGCAAAACTAAAAACTCCCGCCTTCGCTTCCTGGGCACTGGTAATGAAGCTGATAAAAAAGAAAACAGAACTAAAGAATATAAACCCAAACATTATCCCTGTCTTCTTTATTTTGCGCATTTATGTTCCTCCAAGATTTTAGGTTCTTTTGATTCCTTCATATTTAAACCTGAAGCATAGCTCTTAAGCTTCAAAAACTCTTACTCCCAGATGCATCCCCTCTGGGGAGGAGGTCCGTCTATGAAAAGATAGTTGGTTAAGTAGACAACGTCAGATACGTCTATAATGCAATCCCGGTTTACATCTCCGCTGGCCAGAGGATTGGGAGGAGGTCCATCCACGAACATATAATTTATCAGATAAACTACATCCACCACATCCACGGTACTATCTCCGTTCGCATCGCCGAAAACCCAGCTAGGGAAAAGTCCGCTTTTGGCTGATCTCAAGACGGGTTTGAGTGTGTAGGCGGTGTCTTTTTGCACAAAGATCACCACATTGCAATTTCTGGGCGTCCATGAAGAGCTAAGGGTATAGTTCTGGGAGTCCGCAAACATTGCTCCAATTGAAAGAGTATCTGGTATAACTACGCCACTGTAGTTAGGCAACATCTTCCGCACTACATGGCTCCAAGTAGTAGTTATTTTGTTTTGGGCAATGGCATAACGGAGACGTGCATTTGAAAAGGCATCCACCTTAAAAACTTTTGCTTTAACCCGAAGCTTCCTGCTGGAGGAATCAAAATCCACGAAAATATTCAGGCTACAGGCGGAGGCCAGGGTCATTGCCGCATTATACTTGGTGCGATATGCACTGAGTGCCTGAGCGACAGAGCTTGCTCCCACAACTGAATCTCTCCCGTCAAAGTTGGCATTGGGAATGTATTCGATGCTGTAATAGGTTGCCCTTCCGTTGCCATCAGCGGTGGCATAGCCGTCACTCAAGTGATACTCCAAAACCGCCAAGCTATCCTTTTTTAATTTTTCTAAAGAATCCGCAGCAACTGCTGCGTATGGGCAATAGCTTCACCAAGTAGCCGCAAATAACTCCAGCAGGACTTGATTGCGGGGAACGGTGAAATTTTCGGCTGGTGCAGTAAAGGGTTCCGCAGGAGAGCTAAGAATAGTTTGATTATTTGCGGAAGGGATCAGACAAACACCGGAGTCGCCTCCCAGCACGATGGTCGATCCAAGAAATAAGATGGTCAAAAGCCCCAGAAGATAGAACGTTTTCTTTTTCATTTTTTCACCTCCAAAAAGTTTTTTGTGAGTTGAACCTTTACATTCAGCCCCTTAAAAACACCCTCCTTTTTGGAATCAACCAAAAACAAGAGATTTTCTTTCGCTATCACCTCCTCCAAAAGGGTTTAAAAGCAACACTTCTACATTTAGTGCACTCCAGACAGCGAGTGCAATCCTTGTCATTGGGGGTTCGGTGGACGTCTATATTCATCGGACAAATTTTATCATATTCATGAAAGAAGCCACATTTTTCACGATATATCTTCATTTGAAAGAAACTGACCTTATTGAAAATAGAGTAGATAGCCCCCAATGGGCAGGCATAGCGGCAAAATGGCTGATGGATAAAAATCGCCGCTGACACGAAAGCAAAGAGTATAAAAAGCTTAGCATAGAATAAAAGTCCCACGCGGGAGACTATCGTTCCAGCCTGATTGAAAATATCTCCGCTCGGATTCCATAAGACTATGGGGATGCCGGCTTCTAAGGTTCCCACCGGACATAACTTACAGAACCACGGCTCTCCCACAAAAAAAGCAACCAATAGAGCCAAGCCGATCAAACTCAAATACTTAGTATAATTAAATACCCTGCTTGGGTATAACTTCGGGGTTTTTATCTTATATAACATTTCCTGAGCAAACCCAAAAGGACAAAGCCATCCGCAGGTCATCCTTCCTACCATAAGACCGATTATCCCCAAAAAGCCGATGAGCAAAAAGGGGACAGCCTTTATGATGACGAAATGCTGAAGCGTTCCGATAGGACAGCTTACCATAGCCAAAGGACACCCATAACAATTCATAAAGGGAATGCAGACGCCTTTGAACCATCCCTGGTAAATGTTGCTGCGAAAAACCGAGGCAAAATAAGAATTTGAGAGCAGAAGACTTCCAATCTGAAAAAGACGTCTTTTCATTTCCTCTCACACTTACCTCTACCATTGCACTGCCGCACAATCACTTATATCTGGATGGCTGGTTGAGTTATTCTATCCCAATGCACGAAAGACACAAAACGGAGCCATTGTCTTTGGTCTCTACAAAGTCGCCCAATTTAATTCCATAAAAGAATAGTCCTAAGAATATCAGTAAAACTACTATCCTTAGAACTTTCTTCAAAAATTTCATAACCAACTCTCACCTCATAAAACCGCTTAAAACAAGACCGATTTTATCGTCTTAATTTCAATATAACACAAATACCTGTTTTGTCAACATTTTATTTGCTCTAATAAAGATAGTGTTTATGGAATTCTTATCTTTCTTTAGCACTTCAAACCCATTGCCGGGGAATGGATCAAGACAAAAAAGAGTTACCGGAAAAGAAAGTGGAGGCATTCCGAAACTACCCTATGGACAAAGATTTCATTAGCATAAGCCTTAATCTACCTGATTTCGCCAACCTTTGCGGAAATTTGTCTGGGAAGACTCTCCGGGATTTAGGCTTGACCATCATCGATCTTGGCGTTATAATATATTTAGCATTTTTCGGTTTTGCCGATAAGAAAATTGGAAGCCTGGACCGGTTACAAGTCAAGGCCGGCGAACGGCAAGGAGCATGGTTTTCCAGAGCTTTCTTTATGATGAAGAACTGAACCATTCTTTGGGTCGGTAGAAAAAATAAGTGGATAAGGTAAGATGGATATATCTCGATATTTGAAGCCAGAGCTTATCAAGTTGGAGATGGAGGCCGAAATTAATGTAGATCCCGACTCTTCACTCCATCCCGACAAGATATTGTGGATGGGAAAAGAGGCAATCTTAAAGGAGCTGGTAGATCTTCTGGATAAATCCGGAAAGGTCGGCAATAAACGTAAGCTTTTGATCGATCTGGTGAACCGAGAAAAAAAAGCTACTACCGGCATCGGACAGGGAATAGCCTTTCCTCACGTCAGGACCATGCAAGCCAAAGAGTTCGTAATGGGCATAGCCCGCTCAAAAAAAGGATACGATTTCGATTCTTTGGACAAAGAGCCGGTTCACCTTTTCTTCGTAATGGCCGCCCCACCTTATGATGATGCTTTATACCTCAAAGTGTTCAAAGCTTTAGCAGAAATCCTGAGCTTCGATTACTTCAGAGAAGAGCTTTTGAACGCAGACTCAGAACACGAGATAATCAGAGCAATAAAGAGAATGGAGTAGCTTGGATTTCCCTTCACGCCCGAGCCTTCCCTTTTGGTCTGTCCAGACGATCGCTTTGTCAAAGGCGAAGTGGGGACAAGCATCTGTTTGAGACCTTAAGGTCGAAGACAGAGCGAAGGCAGGTTACCCTGACAAAATGAGCCAACAGTCTTACCCCGCTTCCGCCTATGCTTACTAACCTTTTTTGTTGACAAATATTTATTTTTTAGTATGATTTATTTGGACAAAAAAATCCTAAGGAGCAGTTATGACTTACAGATTTTCCGTTTTAATCACAAAAGAAAAAAATTGGTATGTGGCACGATGTGCTGAAATTGATGTGACTTCTCAAGGGAAAACCATCGAGCAGGCAAAAAAGAATCTGAGAGAAGCAATCGAGTTGTATATCGAAAGCTTTGGGATGGCTGATCTTCCCAAATATAAGTCAGAACCGATTTGGACTCCTCTGGAGGTTACCATTTAGTGGCCAGACTGCCTACTATTTCTGGTTCTCAATTAGTAAAAGCTTTAAAAAAAGTTGGTTTTCGCCAAATCAGGCAGAAGGACAGTCATGTCTCTTTGGAAAAAGCAACTGAGGAAAAGGTATATCGCACTGTAGTCCCTTTGCATCGGAGTTTGGCAAAAGGAACTTTAAGTGATATTTTGAGGCAGTGTGGAATCTCCAAAGAACGGTTAAAAGAAATGTTATAGCTTTTTAATACATCGGGAGCAGGCCGATATTCCGCTTTAGGCTGGAGCAACTCTCAAGGTATTCTTGAAGATTACCATTTGCCACTTGAATTATAGAGCTATTGTCCACACATCAACCCTATCTCTGGGGACGGACATCTCTCCTTTACTTGTTGGAATCATCTTCACAGACAACGCATCAAACAAAAGAATTGTTACGCCCAGAAAGGTCCTCGTCACTTGAGGTGCAATTATTCTTCTTCTAACAATATTTCGAACTGATCTTTATCCGCCCCACACTCGGGGCAGACCCAATTGTCAGGAAGATCCTCGAAGGGGGTGCCTGGGTTAATATCATTATCCGGGTCCCCCACCTCCGGGTCGTAAATATAGCCACAAACCTGGCATTCCCATTTGTCCATCTTTATACCTCCTTTTTATGTCCGCAGCACGAATTCTGTGTCTTGAGATCGGCAGTCCTTCGACTTTGCTCCCTTCGACTTCGCTTAAGGAGGGTGAGCCAAGTCGAACCCTCAGGACAAGTCCACTGTCAGCCGAAGAAATGTGAAGCGTGGTCAGTTAGATATACACCTTCTTAATATTCCATTATCCCCGGCGTATCCAGGCTGAACCAGTAAAATTGATCTATCAAAGCCTGCCTTTCCGCCATCAACATATTGTAATGCTTGTCCTCCTCCCCGGCAAGCATCAAAAACATCTTCTTGGCTTCTCGGTCTTTGGAGCTTTCCGCACTTCTGGTATAAAATTCGAATGCTTCCTTTTCCGCTTTGATCCCGATGTCTAATGCCTCATAGGCGGTGGTGCTATCCTTGACCTCTACTTGGATTTTTTTCATCTTATTAGCATCAAAGGGGAATTTCTGTTCACCACTTACCCGGGTGTAATACTTCTCCAAAAGTTCCCGGTGTCTTTTTTCATCAGAAGCTAAGAATTTGAATTTTTCTTTGCCGCTCGGGTTTTTGATGGTATCCGAAAGTTTGGTGTAAAAATCGAAGGCGGATTGTTCATTGTATATGGCCAGGGACAAAACTTCCAATCGGCTTGCTTCTGCTTTGATCTCACCCTCAGCCTCTTTATAGACTTTCTTTTCTTTCTTTTTCATGGTGGCGCTCCTTCAGGATGAATCCATTTAAGATAAATCCTTGAACAATATTGATCAGTCCCACTTCAGGATGTTTTCATCATATTCGGTTTCTAAGCGAAGTTTATGCTTGGATTCTTCCTGAGCCAGAACCGAAAAGAGTTTCTTTAGTTCAGGATCATCCGCCCCTTCTGCCAAGTGGCGGTATAGTTTAAGCGAGCCTTCTTCTCGTTTTATGGCAAATCTCAGAGCAGAAGCATAGTCCATATCCGGTGAAAATTCCTCCTTTTCCACGTAATCGGCAATTTTTAAATCCGGAATCTTTTTGAACTTGTAGTCGGAGACGTCCTTCCTTTCGACTCCCTCCAGAATCTCCCGGTGTTTTTGTTCCTGCTGAGCCAGTTCTTCGAACATAGTCTTAAGCCCGGGAGTTTTTACCAAATGGCTATAAGTTTTGTAAAGATTGTAAGCTTCTGCTTCTTTCCGAATGGCAAAGGTGATCACCTCTTTGAAATCCTTTTCTTTCATTTTTTCCTCCAACTTGTTTTCCTATTTTGTGCAAAAATTTATTTAATTTTAGCTAATGCCAAAGTGAATTCGTCTGTTAAGGGTGCTCCTTTCAAAAAATCTTTCAGTGAGCTCAGAATCTTTTGCACCATCTCGGAACTGCTAAAATTCTTATTCTCCTCTAGTACCTTGACCAAATTCTTTCGACTGAACTCTTTATCTTGTGAGTTTAAAGTCTCCACAATGCCATCGGTAAACATAAGCAGAATATCGCCGGGGTGAATTTCTATCGTATTTTCAGTATAAATCTTCTCCTTATCTATCCCCATTAAAAGATCAGCCTCTATCAGCTGATGAAGCTCTTCTTTTCCCAAAAGCATAGGCGGCTCATGCCCAGCTGAGGAATAAATTAACCTGTTTTTGGATAAATCTAAAACTGCGTAAAACAAGGAAACAAAAGAGGAGAGCTTCCGGCATTCCTCTGTGAGTTTCTGATTCAATTGAGTGACTACCGAAGCCGGACTAAGCAGTTCAAAACTTGCCTCTTTTTCCAAATAGAGTTCTTTTAGTCTGCCTAAGGTAGCTCTGACCTTGGCTTTTAATTGTGTAGCTGATATTCCGTGTCCCATGACGTCGAAGATCAAAAACCCTAATTTTTTATCATCGATCATAAAGCTATCAAAGTAGTCTCCACCTATAAACTCGGTAGGCAAAGAGATGACCGCCAAATCCACTTCTTTTATGCTCTGAGCACTTTTTAGAGTGGGTTCCTCCGGAATCTGGTAGCTCACTCTGTCTTTTTCCAAGAAGGTGTCTTTTTCCTTATCTGGAGACAAGAGTCTATTTAGATTCTGCAATTCCCGTACCAGAATAATACGGTGTCTCCTCTCTTCTTCTGCCAATTGAATCAGCAAGGACTTGGTGTCCACTGAGGGTGACTTTTCACTGGCGGTATAATAATAATTGAAAGCGTCTGTCTCCCTGCGAATCGCCTCAATCAGAATGTCGAAAAACTCCCTTTTATCTTGCATGAAATTATCTCTTTCTGAACGCTTCCTTTATCAATTTTTCACGGCGAAATTTTATATAATCCTTGCAAATTTGTCAAGCCATATTTTGGAGAGTTTTAAAAAAGTCAGATTGGGTCCACCTGAAGGTGGACACTCCAGTTTGCCCCCTTCAACACAGAGAAAAAACTTTTGACAAGTATTAACTTAAATGATATATTGAACAAAAAGGTTAAAAAGTTATATCTGTTAACAGGCGAAATTATGAAAGGAGGTAAAAGAGATGAAGAAATTCAGATGTACCGTGTGTAACTTCATCTACGAGGGAGATGAAGCTCCAGATAAATGCCCCAGATGTGGAGCTCCCAAAGAAAAGTTCGAACAAATACCTGAAGACAAAGCCAAGCTCATAGACAGATCCAGACTTTCAAATGGACTTCACATGCATTTAGCAACTTTGCTGGAAGAAGTAAGCCGGGTCGCCAGCAAGGGAATTGAAGATAACCTCGATCCGCTCTGCGTAGCTATCTTCACCAAAGCCAAAGATGAGGCACATCTGTTAAGACAGTTCATAAAAGCGGAGATACAGGTTCACATCGGCAAAGGGAAATGGGGTTAAAAATTAAGGCTCTTCTCATTTTAGTAGCTGGAGTTTTTGATAAGAAAGAGATGCTGAAGGACTTAACAGAGTTGACAGTTTGAAGACCTCTCCCCCCGTCCCCCTCTCCACATTTGAGGCTGTGTTATAATTATGTTTTGAAGTTGTAGCCGCAATCTTCAGATTGCGTAAGTTATTGGAATTCAACATCTTGATTTCGCAGACTAAAGTCTGCGGCTACAAAAACCGAAATTCTGACACACCCTCATTTGTGGAGAGGGGGAGGATCGAAGATGCATACGCATAGGGGGTGAGGTAGAAAACCAGTCACTGTTCTCTTTCTCACCGCAATCTAAGCTAATAAATTAGCAACTCTTTTAGAGAAGACCCAAAATTGAAGGTTGACCCCGCCTGTGGTGAGGTCAACCAAACGCAATTGGTGAAAATGAAATTTATTGAAAAGCTGATCAATATCTCGCGCAAAAATAATTCCTTGCTCTGTGTGGGTCTGGACACAGATCTGGAAAAGATTCCAAAGCTTCTTCTTAAAGATCATGACCCGATTTTTTCTTTCAACCAAAAAATCATCGACTCCACCCATGATCTGGTCTGTGCTTATAAACCCAACATCGCTTTTTATGAAGCCTACGGCTCAAAAGGCTGGGAAGCTTTAAAAAAAACTTGTGAGACAATTCCAAAAGAAATCCCCATAATCATAGATGCCAAAAGGGGGGATATTGGCAACACCGCCCGAATGTATGCCAAAGCGATTTTTGAAAATTTAGGTGCGGATGCGCTCACGGTGAATCCATATATGGGCGAAGATGCCATTTCTCCTTTTTTAGAATATGAAAATAAATGTGCCCTCATTCTATGTTTAACTTCAAACAAAAGTGCCCAAGATTTTCAACTCTCTCTGTTGAAAATCCCGCCAAAGGCGGGGATAGATGGAAAACCGTTATACCAGATTGTTGCTGAGAAGGTCTTAAGCTGGAACAAAAAGGGAAATTGCGGGTTGGTGGTCGGAGCTACATATCCTGAACAATTAAAAAAAGTCAGAGAGATCGCCAAATCCTTGCCGATTCTAATACCGGGGGTTGGGGCGCAATCAGGGGAGCTTGAATCCACCGTAAAATTCGGCACAGATGAAAAAGGAGAGCGGGCAATAATCAATTCATCCAGAGCCATTATCTACGCATCGCAAAAAGAAGATTTTGCCGAAGCCGCAAGAGATGAGGCTTTGAAGCTGAGGGATAGAATCAATCTTTGTCGTTCCCGCGAAGCGGGATCCTTCGGACAAACTACAGAATGACGAATGACTAATGATTGATGACGAATTCGTCATTTATCATCCGTCATAAGGAAGGTGTCTATTATCATGAAATTAGTTACCTCCTCACAAATGAGAAATATCGACAAGAAGACGATTGAGGGAATAGGTATTCCCGGATTGGAATTGATGGAGAAAGCAGGGAAAGGTGTGGCTTTGGCGGCAAAAGAAATGTTAGGCGAGGTTAAAAACAAAAAGGTGGTGATCTTCTGTGGAAGAGGAAACAACGGGGGGGATGGATTTGTGGTGGGAAGGTATCTTTCGGAATGGGGTGCGGACATTCAATTCTATCTTACCACAAATAAAGAGGAGGTATCAGGAGACGCTAAGACTAACCTAAAAAAAGCTGAGAAAATGAGTTTACCCATCACCGAAGTTTTAAAAAAAGAGGAGATCCCTTCTAAGATAGAAGCGGATTTGATAGTGGATGCGCTCTTCGGAACCGGTTTTTCCGGCGAGATTACCGGCTTTATGAAAGACATAGTTGAAGCGATCAATTCCTCTGGTATTCGGGTGATTTCTGTGGACATTCCCTCAGGTCTTCATGCCGACACTGGACAATTCACTGGACCCTGTATAAAGGCAGAGAGAACCGTAACCATGGCTTTGCCCAAGATAGGTCATTTTTTCTTTCCGGGAAAAGAGATGTCGGGAAAGATCTCGGTGGTTGATATTGGTGTTCCTGAGCATGTGGTTGAGGAAGAAAATATAAATTTGAATTTGATAACTGAAGAAAAAGTCAAAGAGATGCTCCCCAAGCGTCCAGGTGATGCATATAAGGGAACCTGTGGCAGAGTGGTTTTGATAGCGGGATCGACCGGGCTGACAGGTGCCGCCTCTTTAGCTTCCTTATCTTCTTTGAGAGCAGGCGCGGGAATGGCGATTTTGGGCATTCCCCAGAGTCTGAATCCCATTCTTGAGATAAAGTTGACTGAGGTGATGACCAAACCCTTGCCGGATGTGAGGAAAAAAGGCGCTCTGGCACTTAGAGGATTGGGTGAGATAAGAGAGCTTCTGAAATGGGGAGATTGTTGTGCCCTCGGTCCGGGACTGGGTCAACATTTCGAGACCATCGAACTGGTGAGAAGATTGTTTAGTAAAATAAATATGCCCACGGTGATCGATGCGGATGGACTTAATGCCATTGCCAAAGATGTTTCGATCTTAAAGGAATGCCAAGCACCTTTAATTTTAACGCCCCATATAGGAGAGCTATCCCGATTGAATGGTGTGCCGATTGGCGAAATTGCCAAAGATCGAATGAAGCATGCTTCCGATTTTGCTAAAGAATATAATTGCGTTTTGGTTTTTAAGGGAGCACCCACCATAATATCTGAACCCAGCGGACAGATTTACGTCAATCCCACTGGAAATGCCGGCATGGCTACGGCTGGTTCTGGTGATGTCTTAACCGGAATCCTCGTGGGACTTTTAGCGCAGATACTTATGCTCAGAAAGGGTGAGGATATTAGGAAAATCATGCTCGATTCTGCCCTTGCTGGAGTTTACATTCATGGACTATCCGGCGATTTGGCAAAAGAGGAAAAGGGTGAAATGGGCATGATCGCCGGGGATATGATGGAGAAGATTCCGGATGCGTTGTTAAAAATTGTCAACGGATGGAACGGATTCAACGGATTATGTTCCCAGCCACTTTAGTGGCGTAAACTATGACCTGACTAAAGTCAGTTAGAACAAAAAACAACGACGGTCAACGGATGGAACGGATCAAACGGATTATAAGGAGAGTGATTTCATCCGCTTAATCCGCTGAATCCGTTGACAGCATGGAGAAAAAATGGAAGATCGAATTGCGGAAAAGATAAAGAATATTTCAAAAGAGGTTTTTCCAAGTTTAGTCAAGCTTCGTCGGGAATTGCATCAATATCCTGAATTAGCTTTCAATGAATTCAAGACCTCCGAGAGGATAGCACGAGAATTAAAAAAGTTAGGTATCAATTTCAAAAAGGGCATTGCCAAAACAGGAGTAGTTGGTGTTCTGAATGGAAACAGAAAAGGAAAGACGTTGGCTTTAAGGGCGGATATGGATGCTCTCCCAGTTTTAGAACAGACCAATTTTCCTTATAAATCGAAAAACAAAGGGATAATGCACGCCTGCGGACATGATGTTCATGTGGCTTGTCTGATCGGGGCGGCAATGATATCGACCAGATTAAAAGAAGAGCTTCCGGGCAAGGTCAAATTTATCTTTCAGCCATCCGAGGAGGTCCATCCCGGTGGAGCAAAGCCAATGGTTGAGGCGGGAGTGCTAAGAAATCCAGATGCCTCCGGAATATTCGCCCTACACTGTGATCCCGCGATTCCCATAGGGAAAATAGGAGTTAGGGAAGGTCCCACCATGGCTCAGGCGGAGGATTTTGATGTAACCATCATCGGCAAGGGTGGACATGGAGCCAGACCGCATGATGGAGTGGATGCCATCGTAGTAGCCGCTCAGGTGATACAAGCTTTACAGACTATCGTTTCAAGAAAGATAAATCCTCTGGAGCCGGTGGTGGTAAGTATTGGCAAAATGGAAGGGGGATCTGCACGTAATATTATTTGTGATAAAGTGATTTTAAAAGGAACCGCCAGAACCTTGAATAAAGAAATCGCTAAAAAGATTCCGGTTTTCTTAAAAGAGGTTATCTCGGGAATCACCAAAGGTGCAGGCGCTTCCTTTGAACTCAATTATTACGGAGGCTATCCTATTCTGATCAATCATCCTAAAGCGACGGATTTAGCTCGAAGGTCTATTGCCAAGCTATTTGGCAAGGAAGCTATTTTTGAACTAAGAAGACCGATGATGGGAGGAGAGGATTTTGCCTACTACTTACAAAAAATTCCGGGCTCATTCCTGAGGTTGGGAATAAGAAACCCAAAAAAGGATGCCATCTATCCCTGGCATCATCCAAAATTTACGGTGGATGAGGATGCTATAAAAATTGGATCAGCAGTTTTAGCCGGGATAGCTTTTGATTTTTTGCTAAGTTAGATACTAAGTTGCTATAACAAACGCATTAATTATTGTTCCATGTTAGAGCTATGTGCAATTGATTTTAAAATCCCCCTTAGTCCCCCTTTTTCAAAGGGGGAGATTCCTTTTTCCTTTCCCGTCAAGGGGGGAAAATCAGATCGGTCAACGGATGAAACGGATTGGTCAACGGATGAAACAGATTAAACGGATTCTATATCTTTGCTTTAAGTGGGGGTTGCTCTTCCTTTTTTCTATATTAATTCTATCCTCATCCGCAACTGGTATAGGAATGTATCGGGAGGGGGAATGGGTGAGCTGGTCTATGTTTCGATACATCACCTCCATCGCCATGGATTTCGACCATGTCTATTTTGGAACCACCGGAGGGGTGATCCGCTATGATAGATATGAGAAAAAATGGGAGACGCCTTTTACCAAAAGCGACGGATTGCCGGATAACTGGATAAAGAATATCGCCTATAATCCGGACGGAAACGAGATCTGGGTCGACACTTATAACGGACCCGCATCATATCAACCCGTCTTTAGGGAATGGTCCCGCGAATTTAATTTTCCTCAAAATCTGGCAAAAAGTGATACCTCCGATCTTAGCTTGCCTAATTTTTTCATGGATTATGGACTTACCTTCATGCCCAACAGATCTATTATGGATCTTAATTTGAATCAATACAACATAATGGATTATTTGAAAGACGATTTCGACGATTTATGGATCGCCACCTGGGGACTGGGTGCCGGAGTTGCCTACTTGCGCTCTCTCCAATTGAAGATGTTAAATTTTGGACTCTATGATAAAGATGTAAAAGCGATCTTAATAGATGGGGATGATATGTGGCTCGGAGGTTTGGGGTTTGGTTATCGCTCTCAGGGAATAACCCGATACAACCGTAAAACTGAGACTTGGAATTATTATTCCGCTCCGTATACGCTCTTTCTGGTGAGCAACCAGGTGAACGCGATGGAGGCGGACACCAAGTTTGTTTGGTTGGGCACCGAGTATGGTTTGGCTCGTTTCAACAAGAAAGATAATACTTGGAAATCCTATAACACTTTCAAAGGATTGCCAGACGATGAGGTGACCGCCTTAAATGAGGATGGTGACGTTCTGTGGATCGGGACCAGACTGGGTTTGGCTTTTTGTGATGTGAGAAAGGACTTGATCCGAAAGGTGGGCGATCCCCTTTTAAAGGGGCTTTATGTCTATTCCATCTTATCCGACTCCGACTTCGTCTGGGTAGGGACCGAGCGAGGAGTTTATACCTTAGACAAGGACCAAAAGACATGGTATAGATTCTCTACTCCGGATGGCTTGTTATATGGTCAAGTTAGATCAATTGCCAAATATTCTGATGACTCTCTTCATTTGGGCTCTCAAGATTCAAGCGGAAGAAAAGCCTATAGCGGAAAAGACGAGATCTGGTTTGGAACGGACATGGGAATTTTAGGATATAATCCGGTGACCAACGAAAGGACGGTCTATCAAAGTAAAATTAATTTTCCTCAGGTAACTGCCATCAAGTTAGTTTGTGACAAAAGATATGTATGGGTGGCAACCAAAAATGGGGTGTTAAGATTGGACAGAAAACTCCAAACGTGGACAGAATATACCACCCTGGATGGGCTTTTGGACAATTTAGTGCAGGACCTGGTATTGGATGGAGATTACATCTGGTTCGGCACGCCCGAAGGGGTCACCCGATTCTTTTGGAACAACCCGAGATATAGGGATTAAGATTCATCTGATGGAGTTAAGGCGTTAGCCTTTTATCGAAGGCTTCGGTCGTAATAAAATCCTTACGGATTAACTCCTCTTATTTGTAATATATGCCTCATCCATTATCCCTTCCGTTATGCATGAGGCATAGGAGAAAGATATGAAAGAGCGAATTTTATTGAAAAATATTAATCTCTTTGACGTAGAAAATGACATTTTGCGAAACAATGTGGATATTCTAATTGAAGATGGCATTATCAAAGAAGTGGGTAAAGTTAATTATATAGATGAAGAAAACCTAACACAGATTGATTGCTCTCACAAATTTGCCCTCCCGGGACTTTTTGAATGTCACGGTCATTTAGCTTGGGTAACAACATTGGAGGATGAAGTTAAAAAGCAGATACTGAAAGAATTTGTTGTTAAAGGAATCACTCAGGTACGTGACGTTGCTGGTCCTGTCAAAATCCTAAAACGTCTGAAAGATGACATTTCAAATGGAGAATTCTTAGGTCCGGATATATTCTATTCTGGACCCATGCTTGAGAAAAGTCCACTGACTTGGGAGGAGAATAATAAATTTCTGCCCGGAATTACTGTCGCCATCAATTCTAAGCAAGATGCAAAAAGCATCGTTGAAGAAATATCGAATGAGGGGGCAAGCCTGGTTAAAACATTTGGGAAGTTTGACCTAGACGTTTTTAAGTATTTGCTGGATGAAGCAAAAGAACACAACCTCCCTGTTACTCACGACCCCGGTCCGACGTTTTTTCATTCAGTTCCAATGGACAGGGGGATTGATTTAGGCATCAGATGTTTTGAACATGGAAAATCTCCGTGGTATGTTGTATTGAAGGATGATTTGAAATCAGAGCATGATAGTCTGATAGATGCTGATCCAAAAGCCAAAGAGGCTTTCATTACCAAAGTGATGGCGTTAGGTATTGAGTCCATTTCGTTGACAAAACTGCAACAATTGATAGATAAAATGCTTGACCATGACGTTTATTTCTGTCCAACTTTATATCCTTTTAAGTATCTTGCGAACCACCCGGAAGAATATAGCAAAGATGAACCAGATAAGTTTAAGAAACGTTTTGAAATTATGTATAAAATAGGGCGTGTTTTTACAGAAGAAATCATTAAACAAAGTGTAAAGATTCTTGTTGGTCATGACGGATATAATCCTGAATTTACGTTTAACGAAATAGAGTTATTGAAAGAGCTTGGTCTTTCGGAGTCGGAGATTATCAAAGGCGCAACCATATATCCGGCTCTGTGGCTGGGAATTGCCGATCAGATAGGATCTATTTCTCCAAACAAAAAGGCAAATATTTTGATCTTAAATAAGAACCCACTTGAGGATATTCAGAACATAAAAACCACCCATGCAGTTTTGCTGAATGGAAAGGTTGTGTTTCAAGAATCAAGTATCTAAAAGCATGATAATTGCGTTTGGTAACAGCAGGTTTTTGGTTCGGAACAAGCAGAAGGTCTGCTCCCTGCTACTCAAATGCTTTGCACCCAGCAAATATGCAGTTTTTTGGCGAAGATTTAATACAAACACAAGAAATAAGTTTACATACCCCTCACCCTAACCCTCTCCCACAAGGGGAGAGGGGACTACATAAATTTCCCCCCTCCCTTGATGGGAGGGGATCAGGGGGAGGGTGATGATGTTAATTTATTTAATTTTTTTGCTATAGTATAATAATGGCTATTTCAGAAAGGCGATAATTCTATGAATCAAGATAGAAAGAAAACAGACTGGTCGGAAGCGTGCTGGAAAGAAATGTTAATTAATTCGCGCAAGTTTATGTGGCATCAGGATACGTTGGATAAGTTAGCAGTCTGGCTGGGGCTTACACCTGGGATGACTGCAATAGACGTTGGCTGTGGGTTAGGTAATTTGGGTTACGTCTATTGGCAATATTTCGGCAAAGGCGGGCGTTACTTCGGTATCGACATATCTTCAGAGCTTGTTCGGGATGCGACGGAAGCGGCGAAGAATTGGGCAATCGGCGGGGAAGCCAAATTTATCGCGGGAGACGCCTATAAACTCCCGTTTTCCGACAATTTCGCCGATTGGGTTATGTGCCAGACCCTCTTGATGCATCTGGAAAAACCTGAACTCGCCTTGGCTGAGATGGTGCGTGTGGCTAAACCGGGAGGGCTTATCATGTGCAACGAACCGGATAACCTATCGAGTGCGCTGGCAAAGCCCTGTTGGTCTCTACCGGAACTGGATATAGAGGAAGAAGTGTTACTCAAGAAAGTGTATTTGATTTGCCACAAAGGTTCCATTAAGCTGGGACGAGGCGACGACAGCATCGGCTCTCAGGTTCCTGTGATGATGGAAAAGCTGGGTCTTGTTGATATTGAAGCCCGATTGAATGACAAGGTAGGATTTTTGCATCCACCCTACGAAGGTCCCCAACAACAGAACAGTATATACATGATAAAGAAACGCATATTGGACCAGAGGGAATTCTGGATGGAACGGGTCCGTGAGGAGTTTCTGGCAGGAGGGGGCGACCCCAATGAGTTTGAACGTTATCGAAAAATATCCGACAGGGTCAGGCTCATTTTCCAGAAACAACTTGAGGATGGCGTGTATACTGTCTGCGGCCACGGTTTCTTCTATGTGATTAAGGGAAGAAAGCCAAAATGATCAAAGGCACAAGCAGTCTTTATGTTGGTGAAGGATTTATCCTGAAGATTTGTGAAGAAGGGCGTCATATCCGATCCTCTGCCAAAGGCGGGGGCCGGGATGAATCCTAATGCCAATGTATCAAGGAAAAGAGACTTAAATGAAAATAAGTCAAATCGGGGAATTCAATTTAATCGATCTAATTGAAAGAAGAATCTTCTCCAAAGACAAAAGAGTATTGGTAAACATCGGTGACGATGCGGCGGTGATTAAACCCTCTAAAGATAAGCTTTTGATCTTCACCACTGATACTTTGATGGAGAAGGTTCATTTCGACTTGAAGTATTTCACCTTTGAACAGATTGGATGGAAAGCCATGGCAGCAAATCTGAGTGATATTGCGGCTATGGGAGGCTTGCCCAAATTCGCTTTGGTCACCATCGGGCTTCCCGTCTCCATTTCAGTGGAAAATGTAATCTCAATTTACGATGGAATGAACGAGGTTGCTAAAAGATATAAGTGCAAGGTAATCGGAGGAGATACGCTCTTTTCTCCCAAAGGTATATTTATCTCCATAGCTCTTTTGGGTGAGGTAGAAAAAAAGTTTTTAGTTAAAAGGAAAGGTGCAAGAAAAGGTGATTTGATCTGCGTTACCGGCGATTTGGGAGAAGCAGAGGCGGGTTTGGAATTTCTAAAAAAATATCCTCGAAAAAAACCTACGCTCGTCAAAAAACACCTCACTCCGTTTCCCCGGATAAATGAAGCTAGGACTTTGGTCAAGAATTTAAAAATCAGTTCCATGATAGACATAAGCGACGGTCTCTCTTCTGAGCTTTTTCATCTGACTGAAGAGAACAATCTGGGTGCAATAATCTATGAGGAGAAGATACCTATAAGTCCAAACGGCATAAAAGCTGGCAATCTTTTAAAAAGATCACCCCTTTTGTGGGCGCTTTCATCAGGAGAGGAATATGAGCTTTTGTTCACTATTAAAAAAAAGGAGCTGGCTAAGTTAGAAAAAATCAAAGAAAAGGTTAAAGTCTCGGTAATCGGGGAGATGTTGGAAAAAAAGGAAGGCATCTTTTTGATGGAGAGATCAGGCAAGAAAAGAAAGTTAACGAAAACTGGATTCATACATTTTTAATTGTTTCCCTATCATTTTTTCTCAGACGGATCTTTTTGTTTTCCCAAAATATTTTTCGGCACAGAATTCGTGTTTCTCACGGTTCTTCATTTCTGGTTCTTCTCCAATTTAGTTGTCGCAGTTTTTGATAAGAGAAAGTGTCTTTTTAACTTAAGTGGTATGACATCTCTCAAGACCCAGAATTCGGGCTGAAAACTCACCCCCTAGCCCCCTCTCTTATTAAGAGAGGGGGAACAAAAGGGGGTGAGTTCAAAGAAGTCTGCTGGTTTTTTAGGGAGGTAGAGCATAAGGATCGCACACACTGGTATGAATGCTTTACATAAACCTATTCTTTTCCGCCGGAGGCGCCCGCCTGCCATCTGTCGGGCAGGGATCCGCCTATGGCGGAAGCAACTCTTTTGGAGAAGAACCTCATTTCTTTACTTGACATAAGCGAATATTTTTATTATTTAAAACTTTGATGGTTATTTGATTCAACTAAAGATTCACCATGAATGGACGAAGCGCAAACACAAATCGAAGATCCCGAAGAAAACGGGAAAAGATAGGGAGGTGGAAAGGGCATGGAGAAAGGTTTTCCAGAATGTAAAAAATGCACCCGGGGCGTTTTGTTGCCCCTCTCGGACTATGGAAGAGAGGGAGCATCCATCACATATAAGGCTTGGGTTTGTTCCAATCCGGAATGTGGTTTCTCTATTCGCATAGATAATGGCGAAGTAAGCTTTGGAAAGCCTATAGGCTATTCCGAAAAATAGAGGTTCTATCCTTTAGGATATCGTAGCCATAGGAAGCCATCATTTTATAAGAATTTCAGGAACTATTTGCGCTTCGTCCATTATTGGGACTGTTGCTGAACTATTTTTCTTGCGGGTTTCGTTTTCGCCAGAGGCGGATCCGCCTTTAGCGGAAAACAAGGTTTCGGTGGCGGTTACGTATCGTTTATCGGATAGTTGTTGTCGTTTATCGTATTAAGGCGGAAGACTAAACCGACTACGGAAACCGATACGTGGCCGACTTGTAGTGAGCTTGTCGAAACTAAACCCAAACCCATAAACCATAAACTGATTTGAGCAACAACCCCTATTATTATTAACGTGAATGATCCAACCCCAAGAGGCGGGGCATTCCCAGAGGGATCTCCGTCACCGGCGTGGTAAAATAAAGCTATGTGGAAGTTCATTTTTGAGAACTTTTGGTTCAAGATTGTGGCATTGGTCATGGCTTTGCTTCTATGGTTTCATGTAGCTACGGAAAAAGTATACGAGTATACCAAAAGTTTTCCGGTTAAAATCTCAAACTTCCCTAAAGAACTTATCCTCTCCGAAGCAGTTTCACAAGAGGTCCAGGTAAAGATCCGAGGTAAGGGAAAAGAACTTTTAAAGCTTCTCTTAACGGAGAAGAGAAACCTGCAGATAGATATTAAAGATTTTAAAGCAGGAGAGAGCGATTACACCTTCAAGCCTCAAGAAATTCCAATCCCTGAGGGGTTGGACCTGAAGGTGGATGAGATCGTATCTCCCAAAAGTATAAAAATAAATCTCGATCATTTAATAGAAAAAAAAGTCCCTATCCATTCCCAGATCACAATTCTGCCTAAAGAGGGTTATCTTCAGGTAGGTGAGGTGAGCCTAAATCTTCATCAGGTGGGTATATCCGGACCCATAAAATTGGTGAGAGGGATCGAATCGATTGAGACCGAAAAGAAGGTACTGGAGGACGTGACCCAGCCAATCTCTGATCGGATCGGTCTAACCTTGCCCCAAGGGTACAACTTAAGGCTTTCATTTAATCAAGTAAAGTTCTCCGCTGACGTTCAGAAAGGTATAGAAAAGGAAATACCAAGTGTGCCCGTGGAGACAGTCAATCTGCCCAGTGGCAGAAAGGTCAAAGTCCAGCCGGACAGCATAAAGGTGATAATTTTTGTGGGAGAAAATGTGGTTAACCGGCTAACCGAAGATCAGATAAAGGTGACTATAGACTGTGGCAGAGTAAAAAGGAATGTGGAAACCAAACTCCAACCCTTGGTTAAACTCCCTCCGACAGCAAGCTTGATAAGAACTGAACCCGACTCGCTGATGGTTATAATTCGCTAAGAGTCCCTCTTGGAAAACGAAAAAAAACCGCGAATTCTGAATCCATAGGAAAAGTAAGAAGATCAGCACAAGTAAATCGGTAAGGATAATTTTTATCTTCTGGTTTTAAATTTTGGTTCTTCTCCCCCGCCAAAGGCGGGGCTGAAAATTTTGATAGAAACAATAACCCCTGCGACTTACTGAAGTTGGCCTAATGATGACCTCACCCCCTACCCCCTCTCCATAAAATGGAGAGGGGGATAAAGGAGGAGAGGCATAAAACAGCAATGTTTTTTTCTCGAGGCAAGTGTTCGTATGAAAGTTTCCCATAGGTTTATGTGTTAGCAACTCTTTAGAGAAGATTTTTCATTTTGCATTTTAAATTTGTTTTCGGTTTATGTTAATTTTAGGCATTGAGACCTCCTGTGATGAGACTGCGGCGAGTGTGGTGCAGGATGGCAAAAGGATTTTGTCCAACGTGGTCTATTCGCAGATGGTGCATAACAAATATTGGGGCGTGGTTCCGGAGCTTGCCTCGCGCGAACATATGAAAACCATACTCCCGATAGTAAAGAATGCCCTAAATGAAGCCAGAATCGAATTGAAGGAAATCGAGGGGGCGGCAGTGACTTATGGTCCCGGCTTGGTGGGATCGCTTTTGATCGGCTTATCCTTTGCCAAAGGACTTTCATATTCTTTGGGGATCCCTTTCATCGGCATAAATCACATCGAAGGTCATATCTTTGCCAATTTCTTGGAAAATTTCGATCTGGAGTTCCCTTTCATCTGTTTGGTCATCTCTGGTGGACATTCAAATCTAATTTATGTGAAGGATAAAGGCGAATATGAGCTTTTAGGCAGAACCCGGGACGACGCCGCAGGAGAGGCGTTTGATAAGGTGGCGAAAGTTTTGAATCTGGGCTATCCGGGAGGTCCTGTAATCGATAAACTCTCTAAAGAAGGAAGGCCGGATTTTGTTAGATTCCCTCGGGCTTATTTGGAAGAGGAGAGTTTTGATTTCTCCTTCAGCGGGCTTAAAACCGCAGTGGCAATCTATGTCTCCAAGTTGTCAAAAGAAGAATTAGAAAAACACAAAATTGACATCGCCACCAGCTTCCAAGAAGCTATAGTGGACGTTTTGGTGGATAAGGGAATAAAAGCGTCTCTTTTGAAGAAAGTAAAGAGTATAGCGTTGGCTGGAGGAGTTGCACGAAATGGCCGTTTGAGGGAAAAATTGGAGAGGGAAGCAAGAAAGCATAATCTGAAGGTTTTCTACCCTTCTCCGATTTTATGCACTGATAATGCCGCCATGATTGCGGCCGCAGGAGACTTTCGCCTGTCAAGAGGGGAAAGATCAAACCTCGATCTAAATGCCGTCCCTTATGCAAAACTGTGTTGATGCGAGCATTTTGTATGAATCCTCCGAGTTAATTTTTGCTCGCCTTTTACTTTCGTATCTTGTCTCATTATAAGATAGGCCGGGCAGGGAACTTTGAACCAATTAGGATTAGCTTCCTTTTTAAGACTTATTGCCTATCAACTAATGACTGATTTTATGCGCCTTGCAGGAATCGAACCTGCGACCCACTGATTAAGAGTCAGTTGCTCTACCTATCTGAGCTAAAGGCGCACGGCTTAATTATATGACTTACTATACCCCGTGTCAAGAAATTTCTCGGAAGTCTTTTGAAAAACTACCGTAAAGGGGCAAATTGGAGTGTCCATATGGACCAGATTAAAGCTTTTTGTCTTTTCCCGCGCCAACGGTGAGGGGATCCAGCGGACAAGAAGTTTCAGGTCAAGCTAATGGTCATCAACTAATTATCATGACGATCCCACAGAGCGTGGTGAGAGGAAACGTAGGGGCGACCCTTGTTGAGCTTAGCGAAATCCCGCTTTGGCGGGGTGGTCGCCCGTAAAACCAGTTCGGGAGGGGACAAGCCCCTCCCCTACATAAGCTTTCCGAGAACAAAATGCTATGTTCACAAAATCTGTCAAATTAAAAAGTTGATAACCATAAGTTTCACACTCCCCAGACGGGAGCGTCCGCTCAGCAAAACCTTCCCGGTTTGACTTTTTCAAATCATACTTCGTTAGTTGTTGAAGCACTATGTTGAAAGACTTAAAAGAAGCAATGCTTTACAAAACTTTTTCGGATAAATCCGTTCAGTGTAATATCTGCCAAAAAAGATGCCTGATCAAAGATGGGAGGCTGGGGTATTGCCTCACCCGCTTAAATGACGGCGGAAAACTTTATACCCTTATCTATTCCAAAGTCTCCTGCTGTATGGTCTCTCCCATTGAGAAAAAACCTTTGTTCCATTTTTATCCGGGTAGCCAGTGGTTATCCTTGGGAACTTTAGGATGTAACTTCAGATGCCCTGGATGTCAGAACTGGGACATCGCCCATGCTAAGACAGATTTGAATAAATACGAGGTGGAATATATCACTCCAGAAGAGTCAATTGATTTAGCCAAAAAACATAACTGTAAAGGGATCTCCTGGACTTATAATGAGCCGACCATCTGGTTCGAATATACTTTAGATGGAGCAAGATTAGCCAAAGAAAATGGTCTCCTTACCAATTATGTGACCAATGGTTTCATTACAAAGGAAGCTTTGGATTTAATCGGTCCTTATTTAGATGCTTTCAGAGTGGACCTCAAAGGATTTTCTGATTCTTTCTATAAAAAGGTTTGTCATGTTGATAATTTCAGAGGTATTTTAGAGGTGACCAAAAGGGCAAAAGAGAAGTGGGGAATGTGGATTGAAATTGTAACCAACATAATTCCCGGATATAGCGATGATGAAGAACAGTTAAGAGGAATTGCCTCGTGGATAAAAAAGGATTTGGGCGAAGAGACTCCCTGGCACGTGACCCAATTTGTCCCGCATTTAGAACTTTCCCACATTCCAGCAACTCCTGTTTCCACACTGGTAAAGGCAAGAGAAATTGGCTTTGATGAAGGCTTAAAATATGTATATTTAGGGAATGTTTGGGGTCATCCCGCCGAAAACACTCACTGCCATAATTGTAAGAAACTTTTGATAGAAAGAAGAGGATTCTACATTTCACAAAATAATATTGAAAACGGTAAATGTCGGTATTGTGGAAATATAATTCCCGGAAGATTTGATTAAATTCCCGTTGGGGCAGAACTTGAACTCCCGTCCAAAGTAGGGATAGGGTGCGACTCTCTATTCGAACAAGAGACAATAAATAAGTAAAGCTGAAGCTTTACACTCCAAAATCAGAAAAATGGCTAAGTGCATAAATTGTGGAGAAGAATCCAAGCTGATCTCTAAGGTTTTGGGGGTCTGCTTGGATTGTATCCGAAAGGATTTTGAGAAGGTTTTGCCTCAGATTCAAAGAGTCCATGCCAAGTCCCGAATGGAATTTGATCTACCTACAAAAGCACCAAAAGAGCCTCAAGGAGTTCAGTGCAATTTCTGTGTGAATGAATGCAAGATCTCAGAAGGCAAAAGAGGTTATTGCGGATTAAGAGAAAATAGAGATGGAAAGCTTTATGGTGGAGGAAAAGATGAGGGGAACTTGGGCTGGTATTATGATCCTCTGCCTACCAATTGCGTGGCGGATTGGGTGTGTGCGGGTGGATCAAAAGCGGGCTATCCGAAATTTTCTTTCTCTTCCGGACCAGAATACGGTTATAAAAACTTAGCGGTATTTTATCAAGCCTGCTCCTTCAATTGCCTTTTCTGCCAGAATTGGTACTTTCGGCGACAGGTTTATTCTAAAGGAAAGATCACCGCAGAACAGCTGTCAGATTGCGTAGATGACCGAACCTCGTGTATCTGTTATTTCGGAGGAGATCCAACCCCACAGATTGTCCATGCTATTGAAACCTCTAAGCAGGCAAAAGATAAAAATAAAGGAAGAATCCTGCGTATCTGCTGGGAGACCAATGGCGCGATGAATCCATCGTTTTTAGAGAAGATAGCAGAACTATCTTTGAAATCTGGAGGCTGTATCAAATTCGATCTTAAAGCTTATAATGAAAATTTGAATATGGCTCTGTGTGGAGTAACAAACAAAAGGACTCTAGAAAATTTTAAAATGTTAGCTGAGATTTCAAAGAGACGCCCTGACCC